>LFRM01157521.1_pt1 | contig 12057 bp, 6 predicted proteins | sample 618341 | NCBI WGS metagenome assembly LFRM01 (sample SAMN03654438, study PRJNA283298) | anaerobic digester metagenome | isolation source: pool of bioreactors CSTR01a, CSTR02a, and CSTR03a thermophilic anaerobic... | place: Denmark: Kgs. Lyngby | collected 2014-05-21
ATTGTCCGATTTCCGCTTCAGTGCCGGGAGCCTGGTTACCGAACTGATTACACGGGAAATCAAGAATCGTAAAACCCTGATCCTGATATTTTTCATATAATGCCTGAAGTCCGGCATATTGCGGCGTAAAACCACAGCCTGTCGCAGTATTGACGATGAGGACAACCTTACCTTTGTAGTCTGCCAGTAATTTTTCTTGTTTTTTTGCGTCCAGAACGTTTATATCGTATAGCTTCATAGGTATGCACTCCTTTATATTGTTCTTTATTGTATTGTGCGCTATTTAATTGTTTCTGTCAAGATATTTTTTCACCGTACACGGCTGCCTTTGGTATAATAAGCAAAGGGTCTGTGGCTATGTGCCTGAAAGCAGCGCTTCGGCATTACATCTGGAGGTGGCTATGAGTGAATGTGTTCTTCTGATCCTGGTGGACGGCATGCGGCCGGATAGTCTCGACGTGTGTGAGCACCCCTTTATCCGGAAAATGGGAGAAAGCGGCAGTTATGCTGCCGACAGCAGAGCTGTGATGCCCAGTGTAACACTGCCGTGCCACATGTCGCTCTTTCATAGCGTGGCACCGGATAGGCACGGTATCCTGACCAACACCTACACGCCACAGGTCAGACCGGTCAACGGTCTTTGCGAACAGTTGCGGCTGGCGGGCAAGACCAATGCTCTTTTCTACAGCTGGGGCGAACTGAAAGACCTGGCACGACCGGACTCGCTGGCTCTTAGCGTTTTTATCTCCGGCCACCTTTACACCTACAAAACAGCCAACGAAACCCTGACACGCGAAGCATCACGCTACATCAACAGCACCCATCCCGACTTCGTTTTTCTCTATCTTGGTGAAACCGATGAAATCGGGCATCAGTACGGCTGGATGTCAGATGAATACATCCAGTCTGTTTATGACTCCTGGTCGTGCATCGAGCAGATTGTCCAGGATATCCCCGAGCATTACACCACCATCATCACAGCCGATCACGGCGGACATGATCGAATGCACGGAACCGATTCTGCTGAGGATATGACCATTCCCCTCTTTATCCGCAGAAATCAACCCGGATCAAAGCTGGATCTGTCCGGGACCAGCATTATGGATATCGCGCCAACCATCACCAGCATACTGGGCGCTCAAGCCGCCCCGGAATGGGAAGGCAGATCATTGATCTGACAGCCGGATATCAAACAGCCGGCCGATATAAAGATGCCCAAAGCGATAATCTAAGGGAGGTGCCTTGCATGAAACAGCGAAACTGGCATGACCGGGTCTTTTTTGGCCTGCATTTTGATCTGCACGCCAATGAGAAAGACACAGAACTGGGCAGAGCCCTGACCGTTGAGCACCTGATCACGCAATTGTCGAAAATCAAGCCGGATTTTGTCCAATGCGATTGCAAAGGTCATCCTGGATACACCAGCTATCCGACGAAAATCGGCGTGCCATCTCCTGGAATCATACAGGACGCTGTGCGCATCTGGCGAGACGCTACCCGCCAGCTCGATATCCCGCTGGGCATGCATTATTCAGGGGTCTGGGATACAGCGGCATTGTTGCGGCATCCGGAATGGGGAAGAATCAATAATCCAGCCGGCGAGCAGGCAAAGGGTGAAAAAGCAGGCGGGCATGACCCCAACATGACATGTCCGTCATCTGATTACACAGACGCCTATATGATTCCCCAGATGCTGGAAATTATTGAGGAATATGATGTAGATGGATTCTGGGTTGATGGGGAAAACTGGGCCAGCGCACCATGCTATTGCCACACGTGTCAGGCAGGTTTTCGAGCCCTTTATGGCGATGTGCCTGCGCCTGAAACACCAGAGCAGCCACTGTGGCAAGCATGGCTGGCCTACAGCCGGGACCGGTTTGTTGACCATGTGCGCCGTTATGCAGACGCTGTTCATCAGAAGAAACCGGACTGCACCATCTGCAGCAACTGGATGTATACTGTGCGTCAGCCTGAGCCGATCACAGCACCTGTTGACTACATCAGCGGGGATTTCAGCCATATCTGGAGTGCGGAAAAGGCAACTGTGGAAGCCCGTTTCATGGATAGCCGCACGCTCAGCTGGGATCTAATGGCCTGGTCCTTTTCCAGCCACGGTGCCATGCGGGACTGGGTTTTTAAATCTGCCGATGCCCTATGTCAGGAAGCCGCAGTTGTGATGTCTTGCGGCGGCGCTTTTATGATCTATGATACACCGAACCGTGACGGGACGCTTGTCGCCTGGCATATGGATGAGCTGGCTAAAGTGGCACAGTTCTGCCGGGCCCGCCAAGCCTTTTGCCAGGACACAAAAACCGTACCGCAGATCGTCCTGCTGCATGCCCGGGAACACTATTACAGCAACAATGAACCCCTTTACCAGCTGGGAACGGCTACAGACCCGCTGGAAGGCGCGTTGCATGTGCTGCTGGAAAACAACCTTCATGTAGACATCCGCAACACAGAAGACCTGATACAATCTATTGGCCGTTTCCCGCTTTGTGTTGTCGCTGAACAAGACCAGCTCAGCGATGATACAGTGGCCGTTTTGGAACAATATGTACGCGACGGCGGTTATCTGCTGATCAGCGGAGCGGAGCAGACAAAACGATTTGATGCGCTTCTGGGTGTACGTGACGCGCGACCCGACAGCCTGGACCAGGCTCTGTTTCTGCCGGTGGACAATGGCGCCGTCTGCGCGATAGGACACTGGCGCCAGGTTGAAATTACTGAAAACGAAACCAAAGAGGTGTCTCCGCTGCTGCTGTCAAGAGATCGTGGCGAGTCAGAACGCCTTTCCGGCGGAAGCGCTGCGACCATCCGTCCATTAGGGAAAGGAAAAATAGCCGGGATATACGGGCCGTTATTCGCCAGTTATACGAAAGGGCATTACCCGGCTGTCCGTTCCTATATAAGCCGGCTGATGGCTCTGCTCAACCACCCGGATTTATTGAAAGCAAGTGCTCCCGCCCACATTCAAATCACGCTGCGTAAAAAAGAAGATCAGTTGATGGTTCACCTGGTGAATATGGGCGTGGACCACCCCTTGTCACCCAAAAGCCCCTTCGTCGAACAGGTGCCAACAGCCGGACCTGTCGCATTGCGGCTTCCTCTGGACAACAGACCATACCAGGTCTGCCTGATGCCGGCTGCCACACCCGTTTGCTGGTCGTATGCTGACGGACAGCTATCTGTAAGCATCAGCCAGGTTGGTATTCACGACATCCTGGTCATTAAGCTGTCACCTGACGTGCCTTAGGTACAACAAAACGGTACGGAAGCCGGCACGTGCTGAAGCTGTCCCACGTAACATCACATTTCCAGGCGGGTACCGGCCCCGAGGGCATGGACAACGCATGATCATGCTATAATAACGAGAGCGCTTTTGGTTCGTCGGTTTTACAGCAGTTTGCCAAAGGCAGAGGCCTATCGATCAGGAGAACAATACAGCATGAAAAATGACATGAAATACCCATTATATGAAACGACGATCTTTAAAGATTTCCGTGATATGGTGGATCAGGCTGCCGAAAAATACCCGAACCGTGTTGCCATCTCCTACAAGGAAGATCCGAACAAACCGGAAACGATCAACCGGACCTTTGCAGAAACCCGTGAGCATGTTCGCAATCTGGGAACCGGCCTGGTCCACATCGGCTGCCGGGATCAGCATGTGGTTCTTATTGGTGAAGCTTCTTATGACTGGATCTGTTCATATTTTGCCTTAATGGCGATCGGGGCCGTTGTTGTACCGATTGACCGTGACCTGCTGGCAAAGGAAATCACAGATATCATCAACTTCGCTGCTTGCAGCATGATTATCTACTGTAAAGCCATAGAGGAGAAAATTACCAGCATTCAAAGCCGGCTGGAAACCGTGCGCACCTTCGTCTGCATGGGACAGCCAGGCTTGGATGGTGCGCTCAATATGGCCGGAATCGTCGCTGACGGCCACCAGCGCCGTCTCGCCGGAGACAATACCTATGACGACTATGATATCGACGCAGATCGTCTGGCAACCATTGTTTTCACATCCGGGACAACTGGAAAAGGCAAAGGTGTCATGCTCTCGCAAAGAAACATCGTTTTGGACATGACCAATGGCATGTACCTGTTCGCAATCACGTCAAAGACCATTAATTTTCTTCCACCTCACCACACTTTTGGCTCAACGGTCATTTTTGTCGGTCATTTCTCTCAAGGATCAACGATTTATTTATCCAGCGGGTTACGTTATATTGCCACGGAAATCAAAGAACAACAGCCGTCACACCTGGTCCTGGTACCACTTTTTCTGGAAAAGCTGCATACCCGCATTTGGTCCAGCGCGGAAAAAAGCGGCAAAGCCAACCTGTTACGGCGCATGATCAAGATCAGCAATGGCTTGCGCCGGTTGGGCATAGACCTGAGACGGCGGTTTTTCCGCAGCGTGCTGGATCAGTTTGGTGGCCGTCTGGAGATGGTGATCAGTGGCGGAGCCGCGTTAAATCAAAGCATCATCGATACCTTTGACGGAATCGGCATGACCATCCTAAACGGTTACGGCATTACGGAGTGCGCACCGCTTGTCTCCTGCAACCGTAATCTATATCAGAAAAAGGGCAGTGTTGGCCTCCCCATCCTGGATGAAGAGATCCGCATCAAGGATCCGGACGCCAACGGTGAAGGAGAAATCTGTGTCAAAGGGCCAAATGTGATGCTGGGCTATTACCGCGACCCGGAAGCTACCGCTGTGGTTTTTGATGAAGACGGGTTTTTCCGGACCGGTGACTACGGACGGCTGGATGAAGACGGCTGGCTCTATATTACAGGCCGCCTGAAAAATCTGATTATCCTCAGCAACGGCAAGAATGTCTACCCTGAAGAAATCGAGACGGAGATCGCCCGGCTTGATACGGTGGAAGAAGTTGTTGTCTATGCCGGCGAAAGCCGTTCAAACAAAAACAAAGAGGTCATTGTGGCCGAAATTTTCCCTAATGAAGAAGTGCTGCATGCGCACGGCATCACAGACGCACAGTGTTATTTTGAAGAACAGATTAAACACATCAACAAAGAAATGGTATCGTACAAAACGGTCAATATGGTCCGTCTGAGGCAGAAGGAATTCGAGAAAAACACCTCGCGCAAAATAGTCCGTTTCCGCATCGACAAGACAATCGACTAACTGCACCGGATGACGCAGTTGCAGGCGGCCTTTCCCTGGAGAACGGCCAGGACATCATGAAGAAATAACTGCCGGTGCAAAACATGACCAGGAGGACAGGCATATGGGAAAAACAATGATTGCTGAGAATAAAACAGCAAAAATCACCATTGCTTTAAGCAACCAGGCCAGCGCACCGGAGCGAAATGCTGCCGATGAGCTGCTCTATTACCTGGAACGCATGACCGGCGCCCGCTTTACCATCGAACACGCAACGTCGGCCAGTGAACTGCGAAAACCGGCGATCGCTTTGGGTGAGGCTGCACTCTGGCTGGGTCTGCAAGAACCGCGGGAACTTGGTGATGATGGATTTGTCCTCAAAACCATGGACAGCGGTCTGGCGATCTATGGCGGCTGCCGCGGCATCCTTTACGGGGTTTATGAATGTCTCGAGCAACTGGGCTGCCGGTTCTTCACACCGCTTTGCGAAAAGGTGCCAACATGTGAAAATCTGGCCATGCCTGTCCTGGACAGCCGGCAGGTTCCTGCTCTGGAATATCGTTATCACAACTACAAAGATTATACAGAGCATCCGGGATTCGCGGTTAAACGACGGATCAATGGCCCGGTTCCCCTTGATCCCGCCTGGGGTGGCAATCTGTCCTATGCCTGGTTTGTCCATACCTTCGAACGCAATATTCTCGATCCTGAGGCATTTTTTGATGATCATCCGGAATATTTCTCTCTGGTCGACGGCAAACGGCTGAAGGAACGCTCGCAGCTGTGCCTGACCAACCCGGATGTCCTTAAGATCACCATTGAAAAGGTGAAAATGGCATTGGCCGAAAATCCTCAATGCCGGCTAATTTCTGTATCGCAGAATGACTGGCAGAATCATTGCACCTGCGAACATTGCCGCCGTATTGATGAGGCAGAAGGAAGTCATGCCGGCAGCCTGATCTGGTTTGTCAATCAGGTCGCGGCTGCCGTTGAAAAAGACTTTCCTCATGCCATTATCGATACGCTGGCTTACCAGTATAGCCGGCCGGCACCCAAAACGATCCGGCCCAGGCACAATGTCTGCGTGCGCCTTTGCTCAATTGAGTCCTGTTTCACGCATTCCTTTGAAAAGTGTGATGACAAGACCCGCGCAGTTCGCCGCCCTGATGGAACCTCCTCAACTTTTCTAACAGATCTGCAGGACTGGGCAAAAGTCTGTGACCGATTATACATCTGGGATTACACGACCTGCTTTGCCCATTATCCAATGCCATTCCCCAATTGGAACGTTTTACAACCCAATATGCAGGCTTTCATAAAAAACAATGTCAAAGGCGTGTTCGAACAAGCCTGCGGTGCTGCAGGTGGCAGCACTGATCTCAACGAGTTACGCGCCTACCTCTTGTCCAAACTGCTTTGGGATGCCGATTGTGACTATGAGGTGCACATGAATGAGTTTCTGCAGTATGTCTATGGCGCAGCCGGTCCGGCGATCCGACGCTATATACGCCAGCTAACCGATACCGTTGAAAAGGAAAAGATACATGTTGGTTTCAATGATCAGTGCGACCAGCCCTACCTGACACCTGAACACCTGGATGAATACGATAAAATTCTGGATGAAGCTGAAGCTGCGGTCAAAGATGACCCGCTGCGCTTTTCCCGTGTCGCCAAGATTAAGCTTTCACTGCGCTGGGTGCGGCTTAAAAACAAGGCCATGCTGGAAAATCAGCAGGATACGGCGGAAATCAACCAGTTTTTCAGCGACTGGAAAGCACATGGGTTGACCCGTATCGATGAGTGGGTCAGTGAGAAAAAAACACATAAAGCCTTACTGCGCAACATCTGGCGTGGCACTGACTTTTTGCGCAACTGGTGGGACGAAGGAAAAGAGCAGCGTTAGGGAGGTTTTTTATATGAATAAGCCACATGAACCCACGGAAGATCGGCCAGCAGGCTGTCTTAACGCATACGATTTTGGCGCTTCCGGCTCCAGCCTTGAGGTCCATGGTCAGGCAACAGCCGGTTCATGCCGTGTCATCCTGGATGAGCCCGGTGATTTCCAGACCGGACAGGGCGTCGCGCTGACCCGGTGTAATCCCCATACCATTCAGGCCACACTCTGGGGACCGCACCAGGCAGGCTCCAGCGCCCGCCAGATTGATGCTGAGGTTGAATACCGGGGCTATGACGGGACGGCCGGCAGCTGGGTGGTCCTGATGCTGGATGTCGATCCTGACTGCCCGGAAGTTTTCCGCTGGACTGATGATCTGGGCCGCACCTGGCATGAGAACGTGCCGATGTCTTTTGACTGGCAGATGCTGAGCGATGGCTTTGAGGTCCGTTTCCATCCTTTTGCCTGGGAGGAAGGCTGGACCGCCGTTTTTTCCGCCAGCGACCAACTGATCACAGAAGTTTCAGCTGTCGAAGGCAACGTCCTCACACTGAAAGATGTCGCAAACCGCACCTGTGCTTGTGTGGTCCGCCACAATGACAGCGCAGCTCTGCAGCGTGGCATCGATGCCGCGCTGGCAGCCGGGAAAAACCTTTATGTGCCCAATGGCCATTATCGACTGGCCGATACGCTGTTCGTGGAGAACGCCGAAAGCTTCACCCTGCTGGGTGAGCGTGCCGAACGGACTGTTTTTGACAACGCACCAGGCATCGAGGGCATACGCAAAAGCGGCGAGACACGCATGGAGAACAGCCTTTTCGGACCCTGTCTTGCCCTTCTCAACGGAACGGAAGTCAACATAAAAAACTTGACCCTCCAGGGTGGTATGGGCTTCAGCGAACGTGATCAGGCAGGGCTCATCGATACACGCGGCGGCACACACATCTGGGGCATGTATTTCAAGCGATCATATGGTATAAGAACCAAAGACACGGAGCGCGTCCTGATTGAGAACTGCCATGCCCGCCGCATGTCCACTGAGGCTTTCTACTCCCAGGGCTCGCACCGGACACCGGATGGCGAACCGGCGCATTACACACGTTCCATCACCTATCTGCGTTGTTCAGTCGAAGACTGCGCCCGCAATGCTTTCAACAACAATGATAAAGCAGAAAACACCGCCCTGATCAACTGCCGCATCCGCGATGTCGGCGGCTGTTCCTGGGAGGGCGCATCACGCTTTGTGCGCATGACAGGCTGCTATGTCCGCAATGCCGGCACAGTCGCGATGGGTAATGTACGCAGCAGGGATGAATCATATGAAAAGCTTGGTTCAGGACAACACATTATTGCCGACAATGTTTTCGAATCCAGCTGCCCTTACGGTGGCTACATGATCCGCGCCGGTGCCTGTGCCACCCAGATCATCATCCGCAACAACCTTTTTGTCAACTTCAATTCTTCAGCTATCCAGATCATGGGCGATACCGGGGAGCGGGATCTGCCGCCGGAGAACGCCATCATCACCGGCAATTCGATTGACCTCACCGCTGAAGAAGGGCCATCACAGCCGCGGACAGCCATTTCCATCACAGCCCAGGATGTGACCGTATCCGACAACCAGATTTTTGTCAGAGGGCAGACGGACGAACAAGTCACAGGTATTGCTTTGAGGGATGATGCGCTGCGTGTGATTGTGCATGACAATCTGCTGCGCGGCTGTGGTATCGGAATCACGTCAGAACGCGTCTATGGCGCTGTCGGCAACATACTGGATGAAAAATCCTTCACCCGCTTATCTCCTGCCTGGGGCGGCACGCCCTCTTACCTGAGGCGCCGTTCTCATCGATATGCCGGCTGGCACCTGGTCTGGCTGGGAGATGATGGTACGGATACCGATGTCTCCATTGTCGACGCTTTCGATCCGGAAAACCGTGTTTTTCATCTGCGTTCACCCAGGATTATGAAGCCAGGTGAGCGGTTTTGCCTTTACAATCCTGAAGGGACTTTCTGGAACCTGCATGACAACATGATCTATGGCAGCAGCAGGCCGCTTGCCCTGGATTCATTTGGCAGGACAGGGGCCAGCGTCCGAAACAATCTGACATGAAAAGAGCAGTACTCGTCTGCTTATGAGGTGAACAAAATGCAGCTTACAACGGACAGTGTTGCTTCCCGTGATTACCTGGTTTTGCTTGAACCTTGGATCAAAGCTTCACGCCCCTTCATCAGCAGCCCTTCTGATCGACCGGATCTAGCGATCTACGGCACCGGATACAACAGTTGGGGGGTCCAGACCCAGCAAAAAGCCTTTGCTGCTTTTGCTGTCGCCGCCAGTGATCCCGCCTGCGATCCGCAGCGGATCGGGATGTCCCGTGAACAACTGCTTGACCAGGCTTTAAAACTCCTGCGTTTTAACCTGGAAAGCCATCTGACCGGTTCTTATACCTGTACCGACGGCACCGCCTGGGGACACACCTGGATCAGCGGTTTGGGCATCGAACGCATGATGCACGCGGTCCGTGCCATCGAAGAGCATCTGTCCGCCGATGACCTGGAACAGCTCAAACAAGTACTGGTTTCCGAAAGTGACTGGCTCCTGGACAACCTCCCCATCAAAGCAGGACCTGTTGAGGATAACAAGCCGGAAAGCAATTTCTGGAACGGCGCTATCCTGCACAGGACAGCGCTGCGCTACCCGGATCTGCCAAAAGCCGCCGCGTATCGGGAAAAAGGAAGCCAGTTCATGGTCAATGCCATTTCCGTGCCTGATGATGCCGGTTCGGGAACACTGATTGACGGACGCCTGCTGTCAGAACAACACATAGGGCACAATTTTTTCACTTCCTATGCCCTGAACCACCACCGCTACATGAACCTGGGTTATATGGTCATCGTGCTGTCCAACATCGCCATGCTGTACCTGATGTACCGCGAGCAAGGGATGACGCCACCTGAAGCGCTGTTCCATCATGTCAAGGATCTATGGCAGCGTGTCAAGATGATGACTTTCCCGGACGGACGCCTGATGCGTGTTGGCGGTGATACCCGGGTTCGTTACTGTTACTGCCAGGACTATGCGATCCCCATGTGGCTGATGATGACGGAATGGCTGGGTGATCCGGACGCCATACTTTTTGAGAAAGGCTGGCTCGGTCACGTTGAGCGTGAAGTATTGCATAACGGTGACGGCCTTTTCCTGTCCGACCGCTGCGCCCACCTTGCGCTGGCTTCGCCTCTTTATTATACGAGACTGGAATCGGACCGGGCCTGCGCCCTGTCCATGGGTGCATATTGGCGCCGTATTCTGAAAATCAACGGGCATTTTCCTGAAAATAACTTGAGCAAGCGCAGAAACAGCTGGCATGACCGGTACCATGGCGCCTGCCTGCATCAGTCTGAGCGTCGATTTGCCTCCTGGACCTGGCTGGCCGCACAGCGTCCGCAAGGTCTTTGCCTGCCGTCAGACAGCAGTGATCTAGCTGAATGGCGAACCAACCTGGCAGGTCAGATCACCAGTTCGGGCAGCAAAACCTGGCAGGATGTCATCGTTCATGACGAGCATCTGTTTGATGGTGGCTTTCTCACAACCGGCTATACCGCTGTCTGGTCTGAGGGGTTTATCGCTGAAGGACAAATCAAGGAACAAAATGCCTTTAACCATCTGGTTTTCGCTGCTTTGCCGGACGACCGGACTGTGCTGGTGCTGCAACAGGCCCGGTCCACCATGCGCAGTTACCTGTGCTCGGTCAAAGGCCTTTTTCTGCAGATTCCCAATGATCTTTTCAATGGAGACAGCAGAACCTACTACAGTTCAGGCGACCAGTGGACGGTCAACAGGATCAAGCCGGCTGATCAGCGGTTTGACCTGAAAGCGAACTGGCTGAATGTTGAGGACAAACTGGGGGTTGTCGTCGCCTACAGCCCGGACCAGCTGACCCTGCTCTCCCCCCGTGAAAGGCAGATCGGCATTATGGAACGGCAGCCCGGCATGCTGCTGGCAGATGAGCTTTGCACAACCTGCCGGACAGGTGGTTTCTATGTCGGAAAAAATGACTTGCTGATTGACAACGGATTCATTTTGCTGTCCGGTACCGATCGTGAGGAAACGGCAGCTTGCGCCCGCCAAACATTCTGGCAACCGGACACCCGGGATGAAGCACTGCGCATTGTGACGACAACAGGGGCAGATGGCCGGTGTTATCTGCTGGCAGCCAACTTTGCCCGCGACAACCGGCAGGCCAAAGTACGTCTCCCTGTGCCCGGCTGCTTTCACTGCCTGATTACCGGCCAAACCTGGGAAACAGGCCAGGATCAGATGATCACCTTGTCATTCGCCGGAAAAAGAGCCGTGCTGCTGCAATCACAGGATATAGACTGATCAGTCCTGACCCAGGGGGATGCGAATATGAAAGGGGCCCCTTTCGTCCACCTGGATCACCACTTTTCCGGCGAAAACCGCAAACTGCCTTGTCTGCCCGACAACATGATAGCCGGCAGGCAGACGGATGGTATAAGTTACCGGACAATCAAACTTGTGATCCACAGAAAAACGCAGCTCATTATGTTCGATACAGAGCTGCTCCAGCTCACCGCCCATGGAAAAGTGGGCCGTACTGCCAGTCACCACGGGTTCGCCACAGTCGGGGGCAATTTTAACAAGGGCTGCACCATGAGGCTCAATATAACCCAGGTGAAGGGTTTGCCCGGCAGCGACTGCATCTACAGACACACCGCTGAAAAATTCTGACACAACAAAGCGCTCATGCTTATCGGCAAACTGACCAAGCAGCCGGCTGTCAAGCGTGACGGACAGGGGTTGGCGCTCATCATCCGACCAGTTGATGAAAGCGACCGTATGCCACTGGCCATCGCGTACGGCTACATCAACAACGCCCGGATAACGCGTACCGGCGAACAGGTCCCGCGGCACCGGCCTGACGGGGATATAAGGCATTAAGTGGCGCAGGACAAACAACCGGTCTTCATCAATTTCCTGCATAGGCTCGGTAGAGCAAACCAG
>LFRM01359318.1_pt1 | contig 12055 bp, 8 predicted proteins | sample 618341 | NCBI WGS metagenome assembly LFRM01 (sample SAMN03654438, study PRJNA283298) | anaerobic digester metagenome | isolation source: pool of bioreactors CSTR01a, CSTR02a, and CSTR03a thermophilic anaerobic... | place: Denmark: Kgs. Lyngby | collected 2014-05-21
ACATCGGGAGAGTTGTCAAGCAAAAACTCCACAACAACTTGACACCGTCGATAGAAAGAATATTTAGTATTATGCACCGGAATATTGAATTGGCAGCAATTAAGTGGGAGAAACCAGCGATTTCTTTATCAGGCGGAATGGATAGCAAAACGACGCTAGCTTGTGCTAATGGTTTATACGATAGTTTTAATTTCTTTAGTTTTCACTGCAAGCCGCAAGAAATTGTGGATGCAAATGCGGCACACAAGATTTGTGGCGAAATAGGTCTTGAACATACAATATATCCAATCCCTGACAATAATAACGATATAGAAGATTTTGATATTCTGAAAAGAGTTATCGATCATAATACATCTTACTTCAAAAATACAGCGGATCATGAAATTCGGAAGATGATATTTTTATATCATTTGAATGCTTTTGATACTGAGCTCAAATCTTGGGGGTCGGAAATAGCTAGGGTTTTCTTAGAGAGAAAATATCAAATAAGGATGCCTGATAAATTGAATGAGAGGCATTTTAGTATATTTCAAACTAGATACTTTATGGCTCCAGCCTTATTAAGGAAGTCTGATGAAATGTACAGGGAGTACTTGAAGGAAATTGGGCTGGAGAAGCCCATCTATAACTTCGAGCATGCGGATTTATTCTATTGGGAAGTGCGAATGGGAGCTTGGGGAACATCTGTGGTTTCGTCTTTGGACTTCTGCCATAACGTCACTATGCCTTTTAATAATCGGAAGCTAATAGAGCTATTTTTGACTTTTTCTCACAAAGACAGAAAGTTAGATAATGTACACAGAGCGGTTATAGCTTTTGCAAACGAAAAGATAGCCAATATGCACATTGAAATACAAAACCCATATTCCCAATCCTATCGTATTTGGTTGGAGAAGATTTATTATTATTATAGGACAATAATGTTCAAAAGCAGGAATAACGAATGACAAAAAAAGTTTTATTAACTGCAACTGTACAAAGTCATATAGCGCAGTTCCATAAACCATTAATTAATATGTTACATGAATATGGTTATGAAGTACATGTTGCGGCAAGGAATAATTTGGCTGAGAAAAATGGATTAAAACTAGAAATACCAGATAAGATATTCGATGTCCCGTTTGAGAGATCCCCATTAAACAAGAATAATATATGCGCATATAAACAATTAAAAGTGATTTTGAGTGAAAATAAATATGATGTTATACATTGCAACACTCCTATGGGGGGAGTAGTTACTAGATTGGCTGCAAAAGAATCTCGTAATAAAGGAACTAAAGTATTCTATACTGCACATGGGTTTCATTTTTACAAAGGGGCTCCTTTAAAAAACTGGATTTTCTATTATCCAATTGAAAAATGGCTAGCTCATTACACGGACAAATTAATAACAATCACAAACGAAGATTATGAACTAGCATCTAAAATTTTTAAGACAGAAGTTTATCATGTTCATGGAGCGGGTGCTAATTCAAAAAAATATTTTTCTTATTCAAAAGATGAAAAAGAAAAGTTGAGACAAGACTTGGGTTACTCTAAGGATGATTTTATATTAATTTGTACGGGTGAACTTAATAAAAATAAAAATCAAAGTACAGTTATTAAAGCTGTTGCTGAAGTTAAAACAATAATTCCCAATATCAAGCTTTTAGTTGCTGGGAATGGCCCAATGCAACAAGAACTCCATAATTTAATAAATAAGCTTGATTTAAGCAATGTAGTTCACCTATTAGGTTATCGTACAGATTTGGAAAAATATATGAATATTTGTGATGTTGCCGTTTCCGCAAGTTTTAGAGAAGGCCTTCCAATAAATATTCTAGAGGCTATGCTCTGTAGAAAGCCAGTTATAGCTTCCATTAATAGAGGACACAGGGAACTAGTTCAAGAAGGTGTAACTGGATATTTACTTAAACCGGACGATGCCAGAGAATTTGCTAGATGTATTTTAAAACTATATCAAAGACCAAATCTCAGGGAAGAATTGGGTATTGCCGGTAATAAAAAAGCACAATCTTTCAAGGCTGAAAATGTATTAAATGAATTGAAAAAAGTTTATGAAATAAATTAGTGACATGAGAATCTAGTATTGGGATTGGAGAGAAAAAGTTGAAATTATTATTTGTACACGGGGGGGAAAAGTTAAAAGAGTCTAGAGATGGATCCTTGTTTACGGGAGGGAGTTATAATCAAAAGGTGTGGGATAGATATTTATCAATATCTAGACATTTGAGTGTAATCTTTAGAAAAGATCCCAAAATATATAATACAGAATTCGCAAAACAAAAATTTCAATTATTTGATAATACAAAAATGAATTTTATCAAAATCCCAGACCTTACGGTATCATTCTTTTCATTTTTAAGTATTAAAAAGCGAAAAACAACAAATAGAATTATTAAAAATGCAGTTTTAGAACATGATTGTTTAATAGCCAGATTACCCAATAGTGCGGGAAATATAGCCGTAACTATGGCAAGAAAATATAATAAACCGTACCTTATAGAACTAGTCGGCTGTCCTTGGGATGCTTACTGGAATCATAGTTGGAAAGGAAAATTAGTTGCTCCTTTTATGTGGTACGCAACAAAAAAAGCTGTAAAAAATGCGCCCTACGTATTATATGTCTCAAGTAATTTTTTGCAAAAAAGATATCCCAATAATTTCAATAACATATCATGTTCAGATGTTGATTTACAGCCAGTAAAACAAGATGTATTAGATCAAAGATTAGAAAAGATTAAAAATATGAACAAAAATAAACCTTTAGTTTTATGTACCATTGCTAATGTAGACGTTAAATATAAGCGACAGGATCTTGTTATTAAAGCAATATCAGAGCTAAATAAACAAGGCTATAATTTTGAATACCGGCTAGTAGGAGGGGGAGATAAAGCTCGTCTCCAATCTATTGCTGAAAAGTATAGTGTAGCAGACAAAGTTATATTTGAAGGTTCAGTACCTCACGAAAAGGTATTTGATTACTTAGATGATATAGATATTTATATTCAACCAAGTGATGCCGAGTCCCATGGCAGGGCGATTCTTGAAGCCATGAGCAGAGGATGTCCCTGTATAGGTTCATCTACTGGTGGAATACCTGAGCTAATAGATGCTTCATTTATTTTTAAGAGACGTAATGTTAAAGAAATTGTATCTATTTTAGCTAGCTTTACTAAAAAACAGATGATGGAACAGGCCAGAAGAAATTTTGAGTTTGCAAAACGATTTGACAAAAAACTTCTTGATGATAAAAGAAATGTTTTTTTAAATTCGTTTAAGAAATACTCTTATTAAGATTACAAGGAGAAAACAAATTGAGTGAATTAGTTAGTGTTATAATACCAGTTTATAATGTTGAAAAGTTTTTAAGACGATGTCTCGATAGTGTTTGCAATCAAACTTATGAAAACATTGAAATAATTATAATTAATGATGGTTCGCCCGATAATAGCCAGTTGATAATTGATGAGTATGCAAAAAAAGATAAAAGAATAGTACCAATAAAACAGGAGAATGGTGGATTATCAGAGGCACGTAATTCAGGAATGAATGTGGCAAAAGGTAAATATATCATGTTTGTAGATTCTGATGATTACATTGAATATAATTGTGTTCAGTTGTTGCTTGATAATGTTCATATGACGCAAGCGGATATTGTAATTGCAAATAAAAAAATACTAAGTCAAGATGGAGAAATATACCATGGGGTTGATCTGGAAAACAAAGTATTGAATGAAAACCAAATGTTAACCAGTGCGTTGAAATTTGATTATTTTTTAGATAGGGGTTATGGAATTTCAGCATGGGCAAAATTATATAATCACAATTTCATTAAAAATATCGGAATAAAATTTGAAAAAAATAATGAAATATTTGCAGAAGATATGCTTTTTAATTTGAAGTGTTATACTTATAATCCTAAAGTTGCTCTAATAAATGAAAAGGTATACATATACTGCAATAATGAAGATTCAATTACAAAAACATATAAACCTAATATAGCAAAAAGAATGTTGGCTTTGGTAGAAAATTTTTATAGTCATCTACTGGAATTAAATAAACTGGAAAAACATCAGGACTTGCTAAACCTTATGAGCTATAATGCTATGAGTGTTTCATGCGCCAATGCTTACCGGTATTCAGAAAAAAAATATCAAAATGTAAAAAAAGAAATTGAATACCTTATGCAATCAGATTTAATAGAACAGATGATCATGGATTTCGCAAAAGGAAAGTACATTAGTGACATTAACAAGAAAAGTTGGGGACTTTTTGCGAGATTATACACGTTAATGTTAAAAAAGAATTTAATTCATTTAGCGGTACTATTACAGCTCTTAAGATTTAAAGCTAGATAGGGAACAAAAATGAAAAAAATGTCTAAATTTAAGGGAAAAGTCGGTACTTATAATAATTATGGAAAGAAATTAGTTTTATCGGAAGTTTTCATATCTTTTTTTGTTTGTTTTGTTATTTTATTAAGTAAAGTCATTGATAGTTATGAGCTCCTATTTTGCTTACCGTTATCTTTCGGTCTATTACTAATTTTGTTTTTCCGAATGTATTTTTATCCCCTATACAATTATGGAATAGGTTTTTGGATAATTAATATTGTAATGTTTATTAGATATACCATTACTCCAGTAATGATTGTTTTGACTGGAAGTTATTATCATCATGGCCCTAATCCTGCGAAAGATTCAATGTCCCTAGCTATTTTTATCATGATTTACGAAATGATAATTTCATTTATAGTGATAAGGTTAGCAGCTCAAAGTTGTAGAGAGAGTCAACGAAAATTATATAACTTCAAACCAGGTTCATATACCATTTTTAAACCCTATTTTTTAGTAGGAATATTCGCTGCTTTTGCTGCAATCATACTTATTCCTTATCCACAGCTTTTAATTCCACAAGAATTGTTTATTATTTCTGAACAATATACACGAGTTACTGTAGATGCAACATTCGATGGAGCATTAATTATTATAAGTAGATCTTTTAAAATAGTATTGTTATTATTTGCTTTGGGTTTATTCAAAAAAATGTATGATGAAAGACAATCTGCTGTTTTTGTTTATTTATCAGGGTTAGCTTGTTTGATTTTCATTGGATTAAATACCGGAACTAGTAGATGGACAGTTTTAATATGGACGTTGATATCTGTTGTAATACTCACGGAATTATACCCAAGACAAGGCAAATTAATTAGAAATATTATAATTATTGTAAGTTGCGTAAGTATTGTTAGTATTTCAATGTATAAATTTTCATGGGCTATTGTAGATGCTGAAAAACCTGTAATTCAAATATTTTCATTAATGGCAACTCAATTTCAAAGTTATTTTTCAGGTCCACATTTTGTAGCACAGGCTATTGAAATGAAGGAGTTGTTTAAAAACTCCATATCCTTAGGTACATTAGTAAACGATTTCATTGGTTCCATACCATTTATATCTAATTACGTTAATCAAGGCGATAGGTTAAATGTGTATTTTAATCTTTATAATTTTCAACCGTTTGGCAGAACCAGTCTTATAGTTCCAATGGTTGGGTGTGGATATGCATATTTAGGATTGATTTTGGCCCCTATTTTTACAGCTTTATGTGAATTTGGGGCTGTCAAATTTGATTATTTTTGTAAAAAAGAACGCAGAGTGGAATTTAAAATGATATATTTTTATGCATGTTTTTGGTTATCTCTCTGTATGGCATTTAATATTCAGATAGTATTTGGATTTTTTGTTACAACCTTTATTCCATTATGGATACTATTTTATTGCAATAAGAAATTTGTATTAAAAAAAGTCACAAATAAAGATAAATATAACGTCTATTTAACAAAGATGAATGAATCCGTAAAGATACGTAAATAAGCCAGAAAAGAGTAAATATTAGTGCGTACAAAGAAATCCTTAATAAACATAACAACTGCAGTAATTGGTCAGGTATTTGCCATAGTTATTGGGTTTGTTAGCCGATTAATATTTATCAGAACATTAGGCATAGAATACTTAGGAGTAAATGGTCTTTTTACCAATATACTCTCTATGCTTGCACTCGTTGAATTAGGTATAGGCCCAGCAATTATTTATAGCTTATATAAACCGCTTGCATTTAATGATGAACAAAAAGTTAAAGCTCTGATGAATTTATTTGCCAAGGCTTATTGGATTGTTGGCGTTGTAATACTTATTATTGGTTTAGCTATAATGCCTTTTCTAGAAATAATTATTAAAGAACCACCAAATATTCCAGACTTGGCTATTATATATATACTGTTTCTTGCTAATTCAGTAATTACTTATTTTTTTTCTTACAAAAGATCACTTATTATTGCTGACCAAAGAGGTTATATTACAACAATTTACAAATATTCATTCTATTTTGTATTAAATGTTATACAGATTATTATTTTATTAAAAACTAAGGATTTTTTGTTATTTCTATCGGCACAAATTATATTCACTTTCTTAGAGAACTTTTTAGTTTCGTTAAAGGCTAACCAAATGTACCCGTACATAAAAGGAACAAATAATGAAAAGCTGGATGAAGATACTAAAGCTGCAATATTTAAGAATGTTAGAGCACTCATTTATCATAAGTTGGGTGCAAAGGTTGTATTTGGTACATCAAGTATAGTTATTTCGGCCTTTGTTGGTATTGCTTGGGTAGGGTTATATTCAAATTATTTATTGATTACGAATGCTTTAAATATTATAACTGGGCAGTTTTTTACTGCCATTACAGCAAGTATCGGTAATCTAAATGCTTATGGGGATAAAGAAAGAACGAATTTTATTTTTAAAACGCTGTTTTTTATTTCTTGGTGGATCTTTGGCTTTTCATCAATATGTCTTTTGGTGCTAATCAATCCTTTTATTACTCTGTGGCTAGGTAGCGAATTCACGATGGAATTTCTTGTGGTTTTAATGATAGTTGTAAACTTTTTTGTAACAGGGATGAGAAAAGCAAGCCTGACATTTAAAGATTCCATGGGATTGTTTTGGAATGATAGATATAAGCCGCTAGCGGAAGCCGCTGTAAATTTAGTTGTAGCGCTGTTTCTAGTTCAGCATTGGGGGCTAGTTGGAGTTTTAGTAGCAATTTGTATCAGCACAATGGCTGTCTGTTTTTGGGTTGAACCATACGTTTTATATAAATATGGATTTGAGAGATCTAGCAAGGAGTATTTTCTACGATATGTCTTTTATACAATGATAACTATATTGTTGGCGTTATTAACCGTGTTCATTAATAACATTTTGTTTTATGATGTAACTATAACTTCATTCTTAGGTCGACTATTGGTATGTTTGGTTGTTCCAAATGTCGTAATTATACTGGGATTCTATAGAACGAAAGAATTTCAATATTTGTTGGGTGTTATCAAAGTATTGAAGGAAAGCTTTAAAAGGCGGGCTGTAGCAAATAATTAGAAGTTAAAATGTAATCATAATCGCGAAATAGTACTTAGATATTATTAAATTAACGCTGGTATCGGATTAAATTATAAGTTAAGGGAGAGAGGGGAAAGTCAATTGAGTTTTAGCAATCTTTATAACGATATTCTTAACAAAAAAGAAAAAATGAGCCTAATAGGCTTAGGATATGTGGGTATGCCTATCGCAGTGTCCTTTTCAAGGAAAGTGGATGTTATCGGCTTTGATGTTAACCAAGCCAAGATCGATTTATACAAAAGTGGGATTGATCCTACCAAAGAAGTGGGAAATGAAGCTATAGCCGCTTGTACAGTGGACTTTACTGCCGATGAAACGAGACTGAAAGAAGCCAAGTTTCACATCGTAGCCGTTCCCACACCGGTAAATGCGGACCATACTCCCGACCTGTCACCGGTCATTGGTGCCAGTACTACCTTGGGGCGTAACCTTACCAAGGGTTCCATTGTTGTATATGAATCCACCGTATATCCCGGAGTAACCGAGGAAATATGTATTCCCATATTAGAACGGGAATCCGGCTTAAAGTGTGGAGTGGATTTTAAAGTTGGCTATTCTCCCGAGAGGATAAATCCGGGAGATAAAGTACATAGACTTGAGACTATTGTTAAGGTTGTATCCGGTATGGATGAAGAATCTTTAGATATTATTGCCAAGGTATATGAATTAGTTGTTGAAGCCGGTGTACATAGAGCAGAATCCATAAGGGTGGCTGAGGCCGCCAAGGTTATCGAGAACTCGCAAAGAGATATTAACATAGCCTTTATGAATGAGCTGGCTATTATCTTCAATAGGATGGGTATTGACACTAAAGCAGTGCTGGAAGCCGCCGGCACCAAGTGGAACTTTCTCAAATTCTCACCCGGGTTAGTAGGCGGCCATTGCATTGGGGTTGACCCATATTATCTTACATATAAAGCTGAGCAGATGGGTTATCATTCCCAGGTCATTCTTTCCGGCAGAAGGATTAATGATGACATGGGTAAATATGTGGCAGAAAACACTGTTAAGAAGATGATTCAAGCCAATAAACCCATCAAGGGAGCCAATGTGGCTATCCTGGGCATCACCTTTAAGGAAAATTGTCCCGATAGCCGAAACACCAGGGTGATCGATATTATTAAAGAATTAAAAGAGTACGGCGTTAACGTACAAGTAATAGATCCTGTGGCTGATGCACAAGAAGTTGAGGAAGAATACGGGATTCATTTAAATAGGTTGGAAGATCTAAGAGGGGTGGATGCTGTAATTTTTGCTGTGGCACACGAGGAGTTTATTAACTTAAGCCTGGAGGAAATCAAAGACTGGTATCGTGCTTGCCCTAATCACCTATTTAGCGCAATAAATGAAGAAGTAGCCGCAACTATTGAGAATGGTTGTGAGTACAATAAAAATGTTCTCATTGACGTGAAAGGTATCTTTGACAGAAAAGAAGCAGAAGAATTAGATTATTTGTACTGGAGGCTTTAGGGTGAGTTATAAACATAATGTGGGCTATAAGCAAAATGCAGGCTATAAAAATTTAGAGTTTGACCGGGATAGTATTTTTTTGGTTACCGGGGGAGCAGGTTTTATTGGATCTAACCTTTGTGAAGCTCTCTTGGATATGGGTTATCAAGTAAGATGTATGGACAACTTCTCTACCGGGAAGAGAGAAAACATTGAGGGTTTTTTACATAATAAAAATTTTACCCTGATTGAAGATGATGTTCGTAACTTGGAAGCCTGCCTGGTGGCTTGCGAAGGGGTAGATTATGTCCTCCATCAAGCGGCCTGGGGCTCTGTGCCCCGTAGCATAGAAATGCCCTTATTATATGAAGAAATTAATATCAGGGGTACCCTGAATATGATGGAGGCCGCCAGACGGCAGGGAATCAAGAAATTTGTATATGCCTCCAGTTCATCAGTATATGGAGACCATCCGGTACTGCCCAAGAAAGAGGGGCAGGAAGGTGAACTTCTTTCTCCTTATGCTTTGACCAAGCGGGTTGATGAAGAGTACGGTAGGCTATATAAAAAATTATATGGTTTGGATACCTATGGTTTAAGGTATTTTAATGTATTTGGCAGAAGACAGGATCCAGATGGGGCTTATGCGGCTGTGATACCTAAGTTTATTAAGCAGCTTTTGAATGATGAGCAGCCTACTATTAATGGGGATGGGAAACAGTCGAGAGACTTTACATATATCGAGAACGTGATTGAAGCCAATCTTAAAGCTTGTTTGGCACCAAGTGAGGTGGCAGGACAGTCATTTAATATTGCCTACGGGGGCAGAGAGTATTTAATTGATATTTACCATGAACTGTGTAAGGCATTGGGTAAAGACATTGAGCCGATATTTGGACCGGACAGGCCTGGGGATATCAAGCACAGTAATGCCGATATTAGTAAAGCCAGAGAACTGCTTGGGTACGAGCCGGAATGGAGCTTTGAGAGGGGAATTGAGGCTGCGATTGAGTGGTATCGGGAGAATTTGTGACGTATGGGTGACGGTTTGGCAAGGTCCTTTTTTCAACTTTTTCTAAGGTTGAAAAAAAGAACCTTCTTTTTTATTTTTATGGGACTTTGTGGGAGAAATATCTATGGCAGGTAAACATTCAAAATCAACCGTAATCACATCTTTATTATGGAAATTCATGGAACGTAGTGGCACTACGGGGATACAATTCATTGTCCAAATTATACTGGCACGCCTTTTACTCCCGGAGAATTTTGGATTGATCGCAATTGTTTTGGTTTTTATATCCTTTGCCAATGTGTTTGTTCAAAGCGGTTTTAATATGGCTTTAGTCCAGAAGAGGAATGCTGATGCAAAAGATTTTTCCTCGGTGTTTTTCCTCAGTCTATTTGTGGCGGGACTGCTGTATGTGGCAATATTATCTGCATCGCCTTTTATAGCCGAATTTTATCGAAATCCGGAACTGATTCCGATATTAAGGGTATTATCAATCACATTATTTATAGGCGCTTTTAATTCTATTCAAAATGCTTATGTTGCACGAAATATGTTGTTCAAAAAACAATTCTTTAGCAATTTGGGCTCCATAATAATTTCAGGAACAATAGGAATCACCGCCGCATATTTAGGTTTTGGCGTATGGTCATTAGTGATTCAACGTTTAACAAGTCAATTAACTATATGTATAATACTTTGGTTTACGGTTAAATGGCGGCCACATTGGCTGTTTTCTTTTGAAAGAGTTCGTACATTGTTTTCTTTTGGTTGGAAATTGTTGGTGTCAAACATAATTTACGTTTTGTATCAAGATATAAGGACACTTATTATAGGCAAGATGTTCACGCCCAGCATGCTGGGCTTTTATAACCGGGGTGAAAGCTTTCCCAGCATTATTGTACGTGATATTGATGGTTCCATTCAGTCTGTGATGTTTCCCGCTTTTTCTGCATATCAAGATGACAAGCAAAAACTCAAAAGTATGATTCGGCGATCAATAACCACCAGTTCTTTTTTGGTTTTTCCGGCCATGATGGGTTTGGCTGTAGTTGCCGAGCCTTTAGTGAGAATTATGTTAACTGATAAATGGCTGCCCGCAGTTCCTTTTTTGCAGATATTTTGTATTACGAATGCAATAAGTCCCATTCAAGTTGTAAACTTGCAGGTAATAAATGCGATAGGGAGAAGTGATATTACTCTTAAGATTGGTGTTGTTAAGAGGGTTTTTGAGCTTGCGGTTTTGTTGATCAGCATTCCTTTGGGTATTTATGCCATTGCTCTGGGGACTGCAGTAGGCGCTTTTGGCAGCATGCTCATAAATATTTATCCAAATAAAAGATTTTTGGATTACAGCTATTTAGAGATAGCAAAAGATATTGCTCCGTCATTATTTTTGTCTTTTGTGATGGGCGCAATAGTATATATGTTTAATTTTGTCGACTTAGAAGCCTACCAGATATTAGTATTGCAAATATTTGCCGGTATAATTATTTATATTGGGCTGGCGAAGCTTTTTAGGCTGGAAAGTTTGGACTATATAATGGTCTCAATTAGAGAAACCTTCAAGGGCTAGACAGGGCTTATTAAAAAGTTCTATCCCGGGCTGCTTGGGCGGGCATTGTAGTGGCGTTGACGACCCTTTTGGCGGTGCCTGGACCACAGTTATTTCAAAGTCATTGTAGAAGCTTGTAGAACGCAAACAGGATTATTGCCCATAGAGGTATGCTGAGCAGTATTCCTATGAATAACCCTTTGAAAAAGCCGAGCTCGTGGTTCATGCGAGATCACCTATAAATGGTTTTGTATTAGCTTTGACCATTAGATTAAGGATTATAAGCTGGGGGTGCACATAGCGTTAGGGGAGAGAAAACAGGGGGCCCTTTTCCCATGCCATGGATAGAACGGATGATAAAGGTTGTGCTGGCAAAGGGCTTTTTAGTATGATTAACTCGTATCCTTAATTAACTGTGGTGCAAGGCACCACACTTATTATGACGAATTAAATAACTGTGGTGCCTGGCACCGCAGTTATTGAGTTGGCAGGTGTCAGGTTGAAAATCAAACTCAAACCGATAGTGATAATTGGGCTGGTGGCTGCGATTGCGGCCGCAGTGTTTTTCTTTTATGCCGGACA
>LFRM01004379.1_pt3 | contig 12054 bp, 12 predicted proteins | sample 618341 | NCBI WGS metagenome assembly LFRM01 (sample SAMN03654438, study PRJNA283298) | anaerobic digester metagenome | isolation source: pool of bioreactors CSTR01a, CSTR02a, and CSTR03a thermophilic anaerobic... | place: Denmark: Kgs. Lyngby | collected 2014-05-21
TGCCCGGAAAGTAGTGTTTTAATATTTCATCATACTTATAACCTTTTTCCGACATCATAGCAGCACCTATCTGACACAAGCCAACGCCGTGTCCCCAACCGGCACCATTTAAAACAAATTTTTGAGGGATACCATCTTCATCTTCTTCCTGTGCATTAACAATAAAGGCAGAACTATATAAGTGAGATTTTGATAGAGTTCGTCTAATTTCAAGCTCCTTGCCAATCACCATTATTTTGTTTGTACCAATGATTTTTAGTCGTTTAATACGTCCCGAGGTGCCTCTTTCCAAGGGTATTATTTTAATAATGCTGCCAAAGTTTATACCCAAACGATTTTTTATGATTTCAGATAGCTCTTGTTGACTATAAGATATACTCCATCTGTAAAAATCAACAGTCTCCCTATCATAATCATTTAACACTTGACTTAGTATCGCTGTATCCTTAGTATTGCAAAATGCATCGGGCGAATTCTTTATCCACTCTTCTGCATTTTCTTCTATTGTCAGATCAGGAAAAGGCACCCCGCTGAAACTATCAGTTTTGCCCTGCAAATATGGATGTACAATGGGCTCCCAAACATTTTCGAATGTTTCCATTACTCCCCCACAGCACTTCGAGTACCTTGCATCACAAATAGAACCTCTATATGAAATGATTTTACCATATGTAGTGTTTATAACCCTATTGATAAGATCTGAAGTCTGTCTGGTTATCCCTTGATAGCGCTGGCAATGGTCGTCAGCACAAACATCAAAATGCTCATGGTCTTCTCGATCATACCATCTAATTATTTCAGTTGAAGTTACTATTGATGTTTGGTATATGTTATTGTGATTTTTAATAGACTTGTTCTTTGTAAGCTGTGCCAATAGCCAACTACGAGAGATAATTGAGTGTGCTTTGAGGAGCTCTTCGGAACTGGTTGAACTCATTTCAGAAGATATAACACTTTTTAGGTAGTCTTCAAGAGATACAATGTTTACAACTGTTATAAATGTAGTACTACTTTCTACATCTGCTATAGGAATAAACTTTAATGCTCCCAAAAATCTCTGATTCTCTTTTCTCTCCCAATGGAAATCTACACCAATGGTTACCATCTTTAATTCAAAACAATCGCTATGCAACTGATCAGCCTCAAATGTTATCTCATCATAGTCCTCACCGTTGAATAACAATTTTTCATTATTCATTTTCACACTATATTCTCCAGGAGGAAACTCTTTACCTTGTAGCTTATAGGTAGAAAGTAAAGAAAAATCAATTTCCTTTTGCTTTTGTAAAATACCCACATGTATTAATGGCTCACTCATCTTAAATTCTGTCGTGCCTGAAGTTCCCATGTTCTTATTCTGTCTTTATAAAGGTTATGATTATTCATCTTAACAATATCAAGCGAGGCATCGCTATTCTCCTCCCATCTTCTACAAAGGTATAGTACGTCGTAGATGCGACCAATTCTGTAATATCGCGAAACATTTAAACCCACTGCATAATCCTCGCCATAGCTGGTGTTTGGAAGCTTAACTTCACGCAATATTGGTGTGTAAAACGCACGAGGAGCACCCAGCCCATTTATCCTTAAAGCATTGTTTCTTCCATTGTCTGGTGTCCATTCTCTATGATCGATAATGCCAGGGGGAATCACTTCCAAATCGAAGTTAGTCATTTGGTATGTTCCCACTATCATTGCACAGTTTTGTAAATAAAAAGCATCAACAATTTTTTGCAGTGTGTCATTACCGCTATAGATATCGTCGCTATCAAGCTGTACTATAAATTTACCACACTTGGGATGATGTACTCCTAAATTCCAACAACCCCCAATTCCCAGATCCTCTCTTACGGGTATTACATGAAATAGCCTTGAATCTTCGCTGAAATCATTTATAGCTTCAGTTGTACCATCAGTGGAGTGGTTATCAATCACAATTAAGTTAAATCGAAAATTAGTCTTCTGAGTCAATACAGAAGAGATTGCATCTTTAATAGTTCTTATTCTATCTTTTACTGGTATTATTACAGTTGCTTCATATTCAAAATCAGTAAGATTAAAGTCCACAGGCTCAAACTTTGGCTCCAAATAACCTCCAATATCTTTTAAATGTTGGGTGCAGGCTTGCTCCATCTCAATTTGAACCTCTCTATTTTTAGGATCTACATAATCGAATATTTTCTGACCGCTATGTCTCGTATCCTGTTCAATTTCGGTATATAAATATTCATTAATGTGAACAAATTCGCCTCTTTGAGACAATTTAAGTCGCAAGTCATAATGCCCCGCATGTTTGTATTCATTCGCTTTCATTCTTCTGGCAGCCGTCTTGAAATGCTTTGTATTGAATAGCAGAACAGATCCAAAATTAAAGTCATCTCTTAGGCTGCCCTGTTGATAGTCAATAACAGGGTGCTGTTTTTTATTGTCGTCAGATATTTCATAATAATCAGAGTATACCATAGATGCATTAGTGTCATCAACAACCTTAATCATTCTTTCAAGTGCAAAATATCCAAGTTTCAGTACAGTAGATTTCAGATAGATTAAAGTATAATCATTTCTCGATTTCTGCGCAATTTTTTTAATGGTGCTGCTACTTTCAAAAAAATCAATATCAATTGTTTTGCACCCTTTTATGGTGTCTTTAATATTATCAGGCTTTAAAAGATATATTTTGTTAACGCATTCAGAGTTGTGCAACTCATCAACTGTCTTTCTTACTTGTTCGAGGTCTGAAAAGATTACAAAAGCATCTATATTTTTCATATATGTAATTTATTTGATGTGCTAATTAACCCTATTTTGCATTAATATAAAAATATTTACTGAACAAAATAAACTAACAATAGGTAATTGATGACTTATTACGATTAAGAATTACAGCTTTTTATAACTCCTAAACGAATAATCATACAGATGTTTCTCATCTGCTTTATGTTTCTCTTCTTCAATTAATTCCCAATTATTGAAATCTATATCAGGAAAAAAGGTGTCTGCATCTTCAAATCTGTGATGTATACGTGTAAGGTATAACTTATTGGCAAGATAAAGAGTAGAGTTATATATCTTGCCACCTCCAATAATAAAAACTTTGTCTTTTTTTTTGGTCAACAAAAATGCTTCGTCAACAGACCGGGCAACAATACATCCCGGATAATTATCTGCATTATCTGACGTAATTACAATGTTTATTCTGTTGGGTAAAGCACCCTTTGGGAGTGATTCAAATGTTTTTCTTCCCATAATAATTGTGTGCCCTGTGGTAAGCTTCTTAAAATGCTTCAAATCGTTGGGAAGATGACAAAGTAAATCGCCATTTTTTCCAATACCATTGTTCCCATCTACTACCACTACAATAGCAACCTCAGTCTTTTGCTCTTTTATCATTTCGAAACCCTACTTTGAATTAAAACTTAACTAATAAAACATTACTTCATATTTAAATTGAGAACCCTATTTTAAATCGAGACCTTTGCTTTAAATAGAAACTTCCCCTTTAATATGTGGATGCGGATCATAATTAACCAGTTCGAAGTCCTCAAATCTGAAGCTAAAGATATCTTTTACATCAGGATTTATCTTCATCTCGGGTAAACTACGTGGACTACGAGAAAGCTGCAAATCAACCTGCTCCAGATGATTTAAATAGATATGAGCATCGCCAAATGTATGAATAAAGTCTCCCTCTTCTAGACCAGATACCTGAGCCATCATCTTTAGGAGGAGTGCATACGAAGCGATGTTAAAAGGCACGCCCAGAAATATATCGGCGCTCCGTTGATATAATTGCAGGCTCAGTTTATCGTCTGCTACGTAAAATTGAAAAAATGCATGGCAGGGTGGGAGGTTCATGTTTGGAAGATCGGCCACATTCCACGAGCTAACCAATATTCGACGCGAATCGGGATTATTTTTTATTGTTTCTACCACCTGGCTAATCTGGTCGATATGCCCTCCATTATAATCGGGCCACGAACGCCATTGATACCCATAAATATGCCCCAGATCTCCATCATCATCGGCCCATTCGTTCCATATTTTAACACCGTTATCGGTAAGATATTTAATGTTTGTATCTCCATTCAGGAACCACAAAAGTTCGTGAATAATTGACCTGAGATGTAGTTTTTTTGTTGTAAGAACGGGAAATCCTTCGTTCAGATTATATCTGCTCTGATGTCCAAAAATACTTATCGTCCCTGTGCCGGTGCGATCTTCTTTTCTGACACCTTCGTTAATTGTTCTTTTTAATAAATCAAGATATTGTTGCATAATTATTTATTTTAGCTCAAAGCTATAAGTCGCCACTAATATGAATCTGTTTTAAATTATCATACAGACAAAAATAACTGTTTTTTTGCTTACCACAAGTTATTATTGTAAAGTTATTAAATTTGAATTTTTGTTTGCGAATTTATCTGAGGTTTTCTTACACAAATAAAGATACTCTTGAACGAATAATGATTTATTTTGTTTATAAATTATAAATTTGGAAAGTTTTATTTATAAATGCATTTTTCATGGACATTTCAGAATTACTAAACAGTTCAATAGGGCAATCTATTGTTCAAAATGTAGCTGGCAAATTAGGGATGGATGCCAATGAAGCATCCAATACCGTTAAAACTGCAATCCCTACAATTTTGGCAGGTATGACACGCAATTCTCAATCAAAAGAAGGAGCCGAGAGTCTCAATAAAGCAATTGAGTCTAAACACAATGGTTCTTTACTTGACAACCTCTCGGGTATGTTACAAGATAATACTCAAGATCTGCAAAAAGATGGAGATGGAATATTGGAGCATGTTTTTGGTAATAAGAGAAAAGTTGTTGAACAAAATATTTCGAAGAAAACTGGTGTAAGTAATGACAAAATTTCTCCACTACTTTCCACTTTAGCACCCATTGTAATGGCATATCTGGGTAAAGAAAAACAGCAATCTAACACCGGTGCTAGCAACTTAAACTCGTTGTTGAGCAACTTAATTTTAGGCTCTCAAAAGAGCAGAACCGGTGGAGGTGTAATGGATATGATTAGTGGTGTTTTAGATAAAGACGGTGATGGTGATGTGATGAATGATTTGATGAATATGTTTGGGAAGAAAAGATAATTATTAGATCCATATCATATATTGTTTATTATATTTGTTAATTGATAATTATAAATAAGAGAAAATTAAAGTCAACTTAAAATAATATCTATGATTAAAATTAGTAAAAAAAGATTTGGTATACAGTATATAATAACTGCTTTGTTGATAACTGCAATTTTATTTGCCGGTTATTCATGTTCTACTTCAGATGATTATATAACCAGGGCAGAAGCAAGAAGATTAGTAGAGGAAGCTTTAAGAAGTCAAGCTAATGGTTTGAGTGAAGCCGAAATAAAAAGGTTAATAGATGATGCAATAAACCTAAACAACAACAACCTTGAGTTTACACAATGGGAGATAGTTAACATAACTGTAAATGCTGATAATTGGAAATGGAATAACAACTCGGCTCAGTGGGAAGCATTTGCTGATTTACCCGAATTAAATGAATTTATATATGAGAACGGAGCAATGATATCCTACGTCTTTATTGGAGAGCAAGGAGTTGATGAGGTACAGAAGTTATTGCCTTACATCAATACTTATTCTGTTATGGAAGGTGCTGATACATTTACTGAAACAATTAGTGCCGATTTTCAGCAAGGTAATCCCAGTACAGTTGCCTTTTTTATTAAAGATTCAGCCTTGGCACAAGATCCTGATGCACCTCAAAATTATAATTTCAGAATTGTATTAATTTGGTAATATAACTGCAGTAACATCCTTATCATTTAATTTTTTATAGAGGGTGGTTTTTTATTCGACGAACTATTTTATAAGACTATTGTTTTAATTTAAACGAAAGTTGGTTTCCAGGTGTTACATTTAACATTCAATTTTCAAAACCCAATAATTATGAAAAGAGATATATATACATCATTATTTGCAGGAATTTTGTTCCTCAGCACAGCATTTATAACCACATCATGCAGTGACAGCACAGACGATTTTGTAGAAACTGAATGGAATATTGAGCATTTCACTGTAAATTCATCGCAATGGAGTTGGAATAATAGCATGGGCAGATGGGAATATACTAGTCAGTTAGATTTTCTAGATGAATTTGTCTATGAAAATGGAGTTGTAATAGGCTATATTTTCTTTGGAACGCAAGATGTTGATGAGGTTCAAAGCATATTGCCATACACTTCAAAAAGTTATCTGTTAGACGATGGTTCACAATTCACAGAAACAATTCATTTTGCATTCAGTCGTCTCACGAATAAAATTACATTTTATATCAGCCCATCAGATGGGGTTCGTGATGAGGATGCAAGGCAAAACTATAACTTCAGAGTTGTAATGATCTGGTAGTATTCTACTCCTAAAACGGATTAATACTTATTCATACATACATAGGTGTTTAACGGATCATAAAAATAGGCAGTGCATCTGCTACGATAAACGAGCTGCCGCCGATAAAGATTAAATCATCATTGTCGGCGTTTTCTATTGCAGCTTCTATAGCATCAGATACAGTAGGGTGGGAGCTGCCATACAACTGATATTTAGAAGCCTGTTTTTTTATTAAATTCTCATTCAACGCACGTTCTATAGATGCTTTTGTAAAATAATAGACTGCTTTTTTAGGTAATATCTTCAATACAGAATCAATATCCTTGTCATTAGCCATACCAAATACTATATGCAAATTATTATATCTCTCACTTGCCAACTGGTCGACAACATATTGAATTCCGTGTGAATTGTGTGCGATATCACAAATAATTTTTGGCTCTTGCTTCATAATTTGCCATCTACCTAATAAACCGGTTAACGATATAACATTTGCAAAACCACTGTATACTGCCTCTTTTGGTATATTATAGCCAATTTCTTTAAGAACTTCAATTGTAGTTAATACCGTTCTGGCATTTTTCTCCTGAGCAGGACCTCTTAGTTCTCCTTTTAAATCATTATACCCATCTGCCTTAAAAAGCATTACTCTATCACTTCTCTCAACCACAAAGTTATTCATATATAACTCAGAGAAGATAATAGGAGCCTCAACGAGATTAGCTTTATCTATAAATACTTGTGCAACTTCAGTACGGCCTGCTTCGCCAATTATTACAGGTGTGTGTGGTTTTATTATACCTGCCTTCTCTGCTGCAATCTTAGGAAGCGTATCGCCTAGATACTTGATATGATCTAAACCGATGTTTGTAATTACACTTAAATCAGGAGAAATAATATTTGTACTATCTAACCTTCCACCAAGTCCCACCTCCACTATGGCAACATCAACCTTCTGCTCTGAAAACCATAGAAATGACATCTCCATCGTGAGCTCAAAAAAGGAAGGCATAATTGGCTCGAATCTATCTTTATAGTGCTTTACAAAATCTACAACAAATTGCTCATCAATCATCTCTCCATTAATGCGTATGCGCTCTCTAAAATCTATTAGATGAGGAGAAGTATACAATCCAACCCGATACCCCGATTCTTGCAGTATGGCTGCTAAAAGATGCGAAGTAGATCCTTTGCCATTAGTACCACCAACATGAATTGTTTTGAAGTTGCAATGTGGATGATTAAAGATTTTATCCAGAGCAAGACTATTTTCCAGTCCCTCTTTATAAGCCGCATGTCCAATTCTTTGATATTCGGGCATTTGTTTATACAGGTAATTTAGAGTTTCGTTGTAGTTCATTTGTATTAATTTCTAATTAATCGGCAGTAAAATTGATTCACTTTGTTAGCATAACTCCTCTTTAATCGTTCTTCTAGATTTTTGAATACCCCATAAACATTTAAGTGGTTAAACAATAGTTGCACCACTTTTAATTTTAAGCAAATTAATAAACGAGGGTGAATTCACAACGTGAAACACCCTCGATAATATTGATTTCAATTAAGAACTTTAACTACTAATTTTTAAGTGGTAGAACCGAGTATTGTTTAGAGTAACGCATCTGTTGATTTACATAGTTTTCGTTATATGAAACAGTTACATCAACAACTTTACCGTTATCGTCAGTTACCAGCTTATAAACAGGGTTTACAAATCCTTTATATGGGGCAATGTCAAGTGATTCGTAGCGTGACAATACTTCTTTGTGAAGATCCTGATTCACTTTTACACCATATGTTTCTATCAATGCTTTACCCGCTTCAAAATCACCTTCTGATTTTATTCGTTGTACTTCCGAAAGTAGTTCTCCCAAGAGAGAGCGTAACTTCTCATAGTCATTTACAACGATGTAAGTCTTATCATCTCTTTTTTCGAATGCCACAGCATTATCTTCTTTGCCTTTTTCAATTAGCCAGTTAGAAATTGTTGCACGATTACGCATATGAGCCTGCTCAATATCTTTTCCCGGTTGTATGCGAGTGAGTTGTGTCATTGCACCATTCATAATATAAGAATAGTACTCAGCTTTGAATGCGTCATTATCGGGCAAGAGACCAAGATCTACTAGTTTTGGGTCGGCAAGATAATATAGTGCAAACAGATCGGCACGTGTCTCTTCAAGAGGTGAAGCATATGCTTGTAGAACGTCTGTGCTAACTCCCGGAAGTAATTTCCCCGAACCGTGACCAAGGCATTCATGCAAGTCGGTGTGAAGATTATCGGTGAGAGTTCCATATTTTTTAGATAATTCTACTTCATCATTACTCCACATAAACTCTTCTTTAAAACCATTACCCTCTGATGCTTTATCGTATGCAAATGTTATATTGTCTATAGTAACGGATTTTGAACCATGATCGCGTCTTATCCAATCTGCATTTGGAAGATTTATACCTATCGGAGTAGCAGGGTAGGTGTCACCACCAAGTATGGCAACTGTAACAACTTTTGCAGATACTCCTTTTACTTCCTCTTTCTTAAATCGATTATCTACTGGTGAATTGTCTTCAAACCACTGTGCATTATCACTTATAATACTTGTTCTTTTTGATGCTTCTATACTTTTGAAGTTGACTATTGATTCCCAACTCCCTTTTAGACCCATCGGATCTGTATATGTTTCAATAAAGCCGTTGATAAAATCTATACGCGAGTCGGTATCTTTTACCCATTTAACAGAGTAGTCATCAAATGTTTCAAGGCTACCACTTCTGTAAAACTCAATAAGAGTGTCAATTATATCTTTTTGTTGTTCGTTCTCAGCAATTGCCGATGCTTTCTCCAGCCAGCCTATAATTCTTTCAATAGCCTTATCATACATGCCACCCAACTTCCACACTTTCTCAACAACTTCACCATTTTCTTTAGTAACCTTGCTGTTTAATCCGTACGATATGGGTGTATTATCGTTAGAGTCTTTCATAGAGATATAAAAGTTCTCAACCTCTTTCTGAGTTACCCCTTCATAAAAATTTACTGCCGAAGTTTGTACAATATCACTTCCCTGCGCCTGACTCATTCTTTTGGGCATATCAGCTGGGTCAAACATTACAGGAATAATTTCGTTGAGTGTCTCATCAGCTGCCATTCCATCTCTAAAAGGCATCCTTCCCGGATCTACGCTTTTTACAATAGTTGTAAAATACTCTTTAGAGAACTGAGGCATAATTTTATCTTCTGAATAATGGTGATGTATACCATTTGCCATCCAAATCTGCTTCAGATAAGTCTCAAAATTCTTCCAATCGTCTGCAGATTTATCACCCATATAATTTTCATACAAACCTTCACATACTCTTCTGATAGTTAGGTTGTACCTGTTGTGCTGGTCCCACAATATATCGCGCCCCTCCAAGGCAGCTTGTGAAAGATAATAAATAAGTTCTTTTTGTTGTAACGACAAGCTGTTGAATCCTGAAACCGGATATCTTAGTATCTCAATATCGGCAAATCTATCTACTTTATATTCAAATGTAGTATAATCGATATCATCTGCTATCGTTTCTGTATCAGTCTTTTTACCTTCATTGCAGGCTGCAAACAGAAATATGGTTGTAAGCATAAAGATTACTTTTTTCATTATAATAAGAATCAGTTTGTTTTGTACTTATATTTTATAAGTGCCAACTCTTCATTGGCTTTAGAGATTTTGTTTTTCAGATCAGACTTATATTTAGCCATTTTAGCTTGGGCCAATTCATCGCAGGTGGCAATTATTTGCAATGCTAATATTGCAGCATTTAGTGCCCCGTTTATACCAACGGTTGCCACTGGGATACCGGGAGGCATCTGAACTATTGCAAGTAGTGCATCCATACCATCAAGCGATGATTTTATAGGAACACCAATTACTGGAATTGTTGTCATTGAAGCAATAACACCTGGTAGATGTGCTGCCATTCCGGCTGCTGCAATAATCACCTTTATTCCTTTTTTTGCAGCTCCTTTTGCAAATACCTCTACCTCTTCGGGAGTTCTATGTGCAGACAAAGCATTCACCTCAAAAGGAATCTCCATCTCATTTAAAAATTGAGCTGCTTTTTCCATAATGGGAAGATCTGATGTACTTCCCATTATGATACTTACTATTGGATTCATATGTTTAATTTATTTTCCAATAAACTCCTTATACTCAGCAGCGCTCATTAATGCATCTACTTCCTCAGGGTTTGGAAGACTAATTTTAATGATCCAGCCACCTTCAAAGGGCTCTTTGTTAACTAGTTCAGGTGCATCTTCAAGTTTCTCATTCACTTCAAGCACCTCTCCAGTAACGGGCATCATAAGATCGGAAACAGTTTTTACAGCTTCAACACTGCCAAATACCTCTCCTTGCTCAACTGTTTCTCCTTCAGTTGTTATATCAATAAATACAATATCGCCCAGCTCTTCTTGTGCGAAATCGGTTATACCAATATAAGCTTCATTGCCTTCAACTCTCACCCATTCGTGATCTGTAGAATACTTAACATTTTCAGGAAAATTCATAGTAATTTGAGTTTTAAAAATTATTTATATAGTTGTGTAAATGTACAATTATTATCTGTAAATATAAAAATGCTGTTTTTATACACCCAGCTTCACAAATAAAAAAGCAACTGAGAACCCCAAAAGGAATCCTGCAATAACCTGAGCGAGTGTGTGTCGTTTAAGTATCAATCTCGATGTACCAATAGAACCGGCAAGAATAAACAGCCCAATAAATAACCAGTACGGGTTTGAATGCTCAATATAATAACATACCGACATTACACCACCTACAAGTCCACCAACCCCAAACATATGTGCACTAATTTTCCATACTAATGTAATTAGTATTGCTATCATCATTATAGCAATAGAGCCCGCCATCATCATCAAAAACCATACTGGCATTTGTGTCTTGTAATAAAAAATAACCATTGCACTGTATGATAACAGCGTAATGACATAGGGGTAAAACCTCTCTTTTCTCACTTTTAACGACAGATCCGATATAAGTCCCATTCGTAAAAGCATATAAATTAAAAGCCCTGGAATTACAAATGAGAAAAGCATTACAGGAGTTACAATGTGCCAGAATCTATTTGAATATGCAACACCAAAATAAGTATACATAAACAATAGCATCACTCCGTAAGTTGGCATCAGCAATGGCTGAAAAACAGTGGATATTACATGCGAAATCGATTTCATTAGACAAAGTTAAAGTTTTTTTCTCAAACGTGCTACTGGTATGCCTAATTGCTCTCTATATTTTGCAACCGTCCTTCGTGCTATAACATATCCTTTCTCGTTAAGAAGTTTAGTTAACAGGTCGTCAGTCAATGGTTTTAAAGTATTCTCACTTTCTATACTTTCCTTTAATATCATTTTAACTTCCCTCGATGATATATCTTCACCATCTGTTGTTTGCATAGCTTCAGAGAAAAAGAACTTCAGAGGATAAATTCCAGTATTTGTTTGCACATACTTGCTATTGCTTACACGCGATATAGTAGAAATATCAAAACCTGTTCTTTCTGCAACATCCTTCAAAATCATGGGCTTTAGCATTGTTTCATCTTCAGTTAAGAAAAAATCATATTGAATATTTACTATAGTCTCCATAGTTCTTTGCAG
>LFRM01021691.1_pt1 | contig 12054 bp, 8 predicted proteins | sample 618341 | NCBI WGS metagenome assembly LFRM01 (sample SAMN03654438, study PRJNA283298) | anaerobic digester metagenome | isolation source: pool of bioreactors CSTR01a, CSTR02a, and CSTR03a thermophilic anaerobic... | place: Denmark: Kgs. Lyngby | collected 2014-05-21
TTTCCATTCCTGTAGGATAGGCAATATTGCGGCCGATTGTCTATTAGTGTTAACACGCCCTAGTCTGACACAGGGGGCTTCATGCTTCCTGTTCTCAATAAGATATTTATATAGGTTTTTCAGTCTACTTTTCATTTATTCCCTTGTTACTGGATTATCGGACCTACATCTTGAATTCATTTTGCGCTTTTTTAAGAGACTCATTTAGCCTGAAAACAGTAACCAAAGTCCTCATTGCTCCTGACGGAACGACCACAAAATGCAAATCACTGTTACTGTGCCGCCAAATATCAGCTTTGCTACTATATTTTTGGTTCTTATGAAGAGCTAAATAATCTTGAAGTCACAGCCTTCCAAGGATGCTTGGGCACTCCATTAGAAAGCCGTTCCACAAACCGTTCCAGTGCATGACGAGTCACCACGGCAGGTCCAATGTTCGGAACGTTGATTACCTCATCGATTTCTCTCACTGTAGCATTATCGACGATGTATTCTTCGAAGGAAGGCAATCCCCCATTTTTAATGGTCGTTAAAAGTAGAGTTTAGGCGGCCAGAGTCATTTTCTGAATAGGAGTCATGCCGCCCAAGGGCATGTTTGGCCGTTCATGATTGTATATCCATCGTAGACGTGCAGTAAAAGAAAATAGCAATGTACTTAAATTCTCTGCAGCCGAGTTTGATGAGTAAAACCAATACAAGCCAAAAATAATTAAATAGCGATTTCCCGAGCACTTTAAATAAGTGCTCGGGATTTATTTTGTAACATTTAAGATGCACTTATCATATACTTAACATCATCAAACGAAACTACCGTAACAAATAGAAACAGGGAGAGTCAAGGTGGAGTATATACCCATTAGAATCAGTGACATCATTCGGCAGGTAAACAGGGATCTCTACCTTCCAGCCATCCAAAGAGAATTTGTGTGGGGAACTGACCGTATTGAGCGACTATTTGACTCGATTATGGCAGACTTCCCCATTGGTTCATTTCTATATTGGAAGCTGGAACAAAAAAATAAAGATGAGTGGCCGGTCTATGAGTTCATTCGAGACTTTAATTCAGAGTCAAGACATAACTCAACAGCAAATATGGCTGGTATTAATAAGGACGTTACTCTTGTACTCGACGGTCAACAGCGCATCACATCACTCTTAATTGGGCTTAGAGGATCATATCGCTATTTCTACTACCGTTGGCGTGATACTCGCCTATATCTTAATCTGCTGAAATCTCCGACGCCAAACGAGGAAAACCCAGAGGAGCTCACTTACGGCTTCTCCTTTCGTGAAAGTAGCGAGCCAAGTGGCGAAGCGCCACAGCTTTGGTATCAAGTTGGCAGAATTCTCGATTTTGAAGATGCTGAAGACGCAAAGATCGACATGAAGTCAGAACTTGCTGAACTGTCAGAGGATCAGCGTGATAACGCCAATAGATTGATAGGCCGTCTGCATAATCGGATTCATACAACAGCTGTGGGTAATTATTATCAAGAAAAGTCCCAAGATTACGATAAGGTATTGCAAGTGTTTGTCCGAGCGAATTCGGCGGGTCAACCTCTCGAATACTCCGACTTGCTATTAGCCACAGCGACAGCAAAGTGGGAGATACTGGATGCTAGAAGAGAAATTCACGATTTCACAGACTCTCTTAATAATATTGGAACTGGTTATCGATTTGGCAAAGATTTTGTATTGAAAGCCTGCTTGTATCTCACCGAAAACCTACCTATCCAATATAGGGTAAAAAATTTCTCTCGGAGCAACTTGCGCAAGATTGAAGAGAATTGGTTCGAGATCAAGGAAGCGTTGTCGACGACGGTACGGCTTATCTCTCGTTTTGGTTTTAATTCTAAAAACGTAGTTGCTCCTCTAGCACTGTTACCCATTGCTCTCTTCTTGCTAAGGCGGGGTAATCGAGCCTTTGACACCTCATCACATACTGAGGATGTTGAGGCCCAAGTTGCTATTCGAAAGTGGTTTATTTTCTCTACATTGAAAAATGCTTTCGGAGGGTCCTCTGATACCACATTAAGTCGTCTTAGAGAGTTGTTAAAGAACGTAGGTCCTGAAGCACCGTTTCCAGCCGATGTTCTTTATGCTTCCCTGGAGATTGAACCAAGACTTAATGATGCTGAGATAGAGCGTATTCTTGATTATGCCTATCAAGGCCGTTATACAAATCTGGTTCTATCTTTACTCTATCCTGATCGAGATTGGAAGAATGCAGTATTTCACGAGGATCATATCTTCCCTCAGTTAGAGTTTAAAATGCGTTCGCTAAAACAACGCGGATACGATGACTCTAAAATTCAAACGTATATGAATACTTATAACTTACTTTCTAACCTCCAATTACTTACTGATTCCCAAAACTTATCAAAAAATGCTACTTCATTTGAAAAATGGATAGCAGATCAAGATAGTAGTTTTAGAAAGCTTCATTTAATCCCTGAAATGACATCTTACTCTCTTGATAGATTTGATGAGTTCTATGAAAAGCGTAAAGGTATAATTACAAAAGCGCTGCAAGAGCTGGGTTAATGCTGGTAGACTCATCAAGTACTCTTTTATGCGTCTGAGGGTGTTAAGACACCTCCCGGTTGAGGCTAATAGTGATGAGAGTTTATGCTCTAGTATTGCCCTAGATATCAAGTCCTTCCTTTATAGAGAAAAATCAAGCGTAAGCCTCCGGTAAAACCACCTTTTCAAACACGCGATTAAGCGAGAATATACGTGTCCACGATCATTAAATGGACACGTATGGACTATCTAACACAAACACCTGCCGCAGAACCGTAACTGTCCGGTAAAGTCATCTTTTCAAGTCGCTAATAAAATATGAACATACTTGTCCACTATCGCTTCGCGGCGTTCGGGTGAGTATTTCATAGGAACCTTTTCTTTGCCCCCATCTTAGGATGAGTTAAATTCTAACATCGGTAGAGGTTCCAACTAGTCTGACACAGGGGGGCGTGTATCCAATGATAATGCGTATTCAGAATCGCTCTTCCGTACCTGCAAATATCACCCACGGTTTCCAACCAATGGCTTTAACCAGATTGAAGATGCCCGGCAATGGGTCCATCACTTTGTACGATGGTATAACCAAGAGCACCGTCATAGCCAAATCCGCTATGTCACCCCGGCCCAGCGTCATGCGGGACAGGATGTGGATATCCTGCGCACTCGCCACGAATTGTACCAACAGGCCCAACGTGCCCATCCCGCCCGCTGGTCAGGTCAGACACGTAACTGGCAACCGATTGGGGAAGTATGGCTCAATCCCGATAAACACCAGGAGATCATTCAACACAAAAAAGTGTTAGAGGCCGCGTGACTTATGTTCCAACTAGCTTGACAGATACCGCCGGTTCTGCGGCAGGTGTCTCTGTTAGATAGTCCATACGTGTCCATTTAATGATCGTGGACACGTATATTCTCGCTTAATCGCGTGTTTGAAAAGGTGGTTTTACCAGAGACTTACTCACGTGCGACCTCAGCGACTTTTAATCCATTGTTGAGCAAATGCTCAACCACGCTGCGTTTAAAATCTTTGGTGAAATGACGGCGGGAAAGACGCCGACACGAATCAGTAGAAGTGTGAGTGTTGTTCATAAGTTCCAACCTAAAAATAGATTGGAACCTATTGTCGTTTTTCTACGAGGGAATTCAATACAGCATTGGCCGGAGCATTACCTAAATACCACCTTTTCAACACTAGCATACTCCATAATCCTAGGAAAAAGATTAAAACTATTTTTATCCTGGGCATTCCAATTTTTCAAAAAATTGCGATCACCAAAAAACAATAAATGTAACCTCGCACGTGAACACGCCACATTCAAGCGTTTACGATCCAGGATAAAATTTAGATTACCTTTAGTGCGCACAGTTGAATAACAAACGATATCCGCTTCGCTACCCTGAAAAGCATCAACGGTATCAACCTCAATACACAATGAACCTAACACTCCCTTTTGCCAACCAACCGTACGAAGGTGACGACTTATACATCTTTTCTGAGCTCCATAAGGGGTAATTACTGCAACGGAAATGGTTTTCTTTATTTTGTTGGAAAGCATAAAGAGGAAGGTTGTAATTTCTTTAGCTTCTCGAATATTCTCCAGACTCGTACTTCCATTAGGCCGGTCTTGATGCCCGCTGACATCCACCCAGTAAATACTTTCTTCAAGTAGATACTGCTGTTCAAAGTAACTCTCCGGGTGACCATTGAACAATCTACGATGACCTTCATGGCTGTAAAATAAATTCGCGACAAGATCCCCAATAGCAGGAGCCATACGGTACTGCTTATCGAGTATTTCTCGGCAAGCAGTTGGGAGTCGCTGAAACATATCCTCGAAGAAACTACTATCAAAAAAATTTTCGCTTAGAAAATCCAAAGACTGTATAGCGTCGTCCTCTCGAAGTAAAGGCGCAATACTAGGTGGTAACTGATAGTGATCACCTACCAAAACTACTCTCCTGGAACGCAAAATAGGGATTAGAATTTCAGGAACAGTTGCGCGACCTGCTTCATCGATGATCGCCACGTCAAACTGTAATTGATCAATACCACCTTTATTAGTGGCTAGCCCAACACAAGTAGCACCTAACAGATTACGGTTTGCAAGCAAAGTAATAAAAAACTCCTCCTGTTTGGCACTAAACCTTGACTGGGATGTCTGCTGTAAGAAGGAACGCCAAGCAAAACAAAGATTGCTTTCCTCTTCAGGCAACCGCACCGCAGCGTTAACTGCACGACGATCAAGCTGAGTAAGAAAATCAGAATACTGATGCTCGAAACCAAGGTGAAGAATGTCTGAACTCATCTTTTCCGGATTACCAATGCGAATCGCTTGTACGGGCTGTTCCAGACTTTCGCTATGTGTTTTCAGAAACTTACTCAAAGCATTGTCCACGGCCGTGTTCTGTTGTGAAACCACCAATACACGACGGCTAGGTTGCTGGCGGAACAACTGGTAAAGCATTTCCACAATAGCCGTGGTTTTACCCGCACCTGGCGGCCCTTGAATAAGGACAATATTACGTTCTTTCAAGGCAAGTTCCACTACACGCTTCTGACTATCATCCAAGATACCAGACCAAACAATAGGCGCTCCGAGCGTGTCCTGATCTGGTAGATAGTTTTCAGGGGAAAGCAAGATATTTTTCAGAGAAGGATTTACTAATCTGTCTTGAAAAAAATCATCAAGCGCTTGGCTTTGCCGCTTAAGAGCGTGACTAGGTATCCGAATTAACAGACGCAACATCAGGGCATCTTTAACTACTGGTAATGAAAACCTAGCTTCAATGCCTATGCAGTCTTTACTCACGGTGTAAATCGGCCGACTACGTCTCTCAGGATGCATGGAAAGAACATAATCACTACGCTCAGTATCCCAATACTCTAGACGAACACAAAAATCAGGATTTAGTGAATTATCTTCGGATAAAACCTCACCGAGCTTTTCGGCGACAAGAGTGAACTGCTCATGCATGTGCGAAGGGAGCTGGCTACGCGAAACAATTATACTTTCCTTGTTCAGGTTGGCAACCTCTATAGGAAACTCTAGCGCAAAGTCTTCTTCGCGGCTACGCTGATAGGCAATTACTTGCTCCCAACGCTGGTAAAAACGGCTTTGCGCCAGCCTCTCTGGAGAATCCTTCATATCCAAAGCAGCTTGCATACAGAATCTCAAAAACTCCTGCACACCATAAGCCCACCCCACTTGCTCACTCTTGGCCAAGTTACGTAAGATGAGTGTGAAACAAAAAGGGGTGTCCAAGCCAACCTGCAATGCGTTAGTCTGCATCACGTTCTGAACATTGAGTGTTTTTTGATCATCGTTTACTATACAACCCAACTGAACAGAGGCTTTAGCCAAAGTTATGACTCCAGTTGAGCTGATAAATCCTAAAAGCGTCCAAGGCTCATCTGGGGCGTAGAAACGCTCATCAGAAATATCATTGAGCTGTTGTTCGTCTACCGTGACATAGAGTTGCTGATAACTTTGAATATTTCGAGCTTGATAATTTAATTCACTGACCTCAATTCGCCAATCCTTCTTTTCAAAGGGATTTTTTGTTAAACATAAGTCATAAGTTATCGGATAGACAAGAATTTTCTGTCCAGGTATCAGACGTATACGTGGGTGTTTAAGCTCTGTTTTAGGAAGAGAAGCACGTATAAGACCATCAAAAAGAGTACCAATGAATTTAGAGTTTGTACTTCGCTCTACCAAAAACTCCACAGAATCACCCGGCATAATATGTTGATAATACAAAGCTCCTCGAGCCACGCAACCGTAAAAAAGACCTTCGTATTCGCTATGAGCAGACTGGATAAGCACTGGAATATCGCCATCCACATAACGTAGCGCAAGGGCTTTCTGGGCATTATCTTTTTTACCAAACGATATACGATGCTTGAAACGGGGTAAGGGAGGTCCAATTTCATCCATGGACACAAGTACAAGCTTACCAGGGTACAGCCAGTCCAGAGGAAGCAATGACTCAACTGTATCCATTTCTAGCAGCTCTTCGAATGCCTCATCATTATGTAAGATCCATACCTGTTTCTCTTGATAATCGAGATAGCGCTGATACTCCCGAATCCTCACAATAGCGTCTTCGATGCGAGAATATTCACGGCGCAACGCTGATTTTCGGTATGGGCTGGATGTTTTATCAGCCACTTCCTGACAGATCATGCGCTCTAGCCCCTCTAGCTCGGCTGGTATTTTAGCCACTGCCTCACGGTGATGGAGAATAGCTTCTAACAGGAATCTAAAGTGCTCCTTGCCCATTTGATGCAACTGTTTCAAGCGTTCTGTATCCTGACACTGGCGAGCGGCCCTGGCCCTCTTGCGAATATCATCCGCACGCTTCTTTTCAGCAGACTGCTTATCTAACTCTTGCTTGGTTTTTACATTGTAAATCCAATTAACGGCAGTACCACTAACCATAGCAGACAAGCCCGCAGCAATAACATAAGTGGTTAAACGGGATACCATAGCTTATTCTTGATATTTATACATTAACAATACCGCTTGCTCGGGAGTAATTTCATTTTTCTCCAACATATTCAGCACTCGATCTTGTTGGCTCTTCTTTTTATATAGCTCGAATTTATCCATATCCAGTTTCTTCATAACTTGTTCATGACTACGCAGACTATCCTTATCTGAATTATCCAACTCCACCAAGCGTACGCTATGCTCCATACACACTTTTTCCAACTCCTTTTCACCAAGAATTACGTCTTTTTGCCCCTCAATCTGAACACGCTTTGTTACTTCTTTCTCTATTTGCAAATTGGTATAACTATTAAAAGCCTCCACAGATGTGTTTGCCAACTCCAATGCTTGAGATAAGCCAAAGCCAGAGCCAGAGCTCTCTTTTTTGATAACAGGTTTTCTCATATCTATTCTCCGGTAGTCGTAATAATCAATATCAGGGTAGCTTCAATACAGCGATCAAGGCAGACTTGAAATTCAATTAACTTTTGGAAACTTCCCGACTGAAAACGCGCTTGTTGCAACAACGCATGCATCCGTTTTAGTTGCGAAAGTTGTATGCGAATTTTTTCTTTAGTGACACAGACCTTGCTATGTGTTTCCTTCAGCGTGCGCTCAATATGAACCATGCGTTTCTCACGTTTTAGATACAAAGTTTCGAGTTCTATCTCCCCTATTCTCAAGTCTTGGGTCAGAGTAACTTCTAGCATGCGGTTATATTCGCGAAACTGTTGAGTAACCTCACAAGCAGCACTGTAACGCATATAAGAATTAGCTGCCTCAATGACTGAGAGTGCAGCATCTACCCAAACAACCACTGGGTTGAGTTTGGTCTGCCCGCGAATCCCACGCGCAAGCAATATTTTCCCGTATTTTTGAATGTTACGGTCACGCATCGCCTGACCAATCACGTTAGCAAAAATATCGATCGTCTTCATGCATTGTCCCTAATCAAGTGGATGCCTTTAATATCTTTCAAACAGTCCTCAATGCTTGATTCAGAAATACTGAACATTTGCCAGCAGTCTATCAGTTCATGCTCTCGATTGAAAAAGGCTTCAGTTGGATCAGGTAATGCTGGGGTCGATGTAAACAGATTTTCAATTGCACGCATACGCTCTGACTCATCAACAACAGGCCAAATCCATTCACTACCTGGCTTATTGAGCAAATGGTCAGTACAAGTAGTACCAGTCTGCATAAAACGCAGAATATGCCTCTGATTTTGAGGTTGCCCTTCTCCAAATTTGGCAGGTACACCATCCGGCAATCGGTAACGCGTCTCCAAACAAAGCACCGGGCTAGAAATCATATAATTAGAACAAGTTCCTGAATGTAGTAAATTGGAGTTCAGTCCAGCTTTCAAAGCCTTATCTGGCATATCTACATATCGAACACTCAAGTTCCACTCATCAACATTAAACTGTTGATTCGAGTTATTGAAACACTCTTCAAACGTATCAAACACTGCTCTCAGATACGGTATTGGAGAGCATAAAATACGTTGTTTTTGCCGTTCACAGTCTTCATTCCAATCGTTACACGCCCAGTTAAAAGATTGATTATCATTTTTCTGCCAGGGACGAATAACAAACTGAACATCTGTGCCTAACTCTACGAGCTCTAGAAACCTGTCCCCAACAAAGTTTCTTTCTCTATAATTACCGTCCAACAAAATTGAGCGCGTCTGACCATGCAACAAGCGTCTCCAGATTGACAATTGTTTACCTCTAGCTGTCAATCTCCCCTGATTCATCAAGCCAAGACCATTAAGGCGATAAAAAATCATCTCTAATTGCTGGGAGTTGAGTCCGGTAACATCCGAAACCCAGTCACAGCCCTTATCAGGTAACAAGTACAATGCTTCTAATAACAAGTGAGAAAAACCCCCAAGCTGTTGAAGCAAGCGATGATTTAGTGTCAACTCATAGCAGCGAACAGGTATATAAACACAAAGGTCTTGAGGTAACTCACAGAAATAATTATGAATTTTCACAATACGGCCATACGTAAGGGTAATTCCCCTCTCCTTGTCGGTTTATGTGTTAACAAACCCAAAATACAGCTTCTAGTTAAGCAAAAGGGGTGCTCCATTAACTCGTCCACCACACTCATTGCAAAACTTGGCTGAAGAAACAATCGGGGCCTGACAATGAGGACATGATTTACTTAACATTTTCTGGCGCATATAAGAAATTTGTATGGTACATGGAACTGTCACGCGGTATGCTGGGCTAGCCAAGTCATAAGCAGTCCAGATTGCCGTCAGACCCCAGCCGATAGGGCCTGCAAAAACGCTAATACCACGCATCATCCCGCCAGTAGCACCAAATGTAAGACCGCGCCCAAGAATGGCTTTTGCTGCTGAGTTAGCAACTACGGCAGCCAGCTTATAGGCAGCAAAACCTGAGAACTTGATTGAAGCGATAAGTGCTGCCATGACAGCTGGACCGGCTCCACGCGAATAATCCCGACCAAATTGCGCAAAAAAATCTACTTTTTCATCTTCTGTCATCTTATCGATTGACTGCTCAAGCACCTTCATAAGAATGGCGAGTTCAATTTGTTCGCAAGAGTTTTTATCGTTATGAGGTGCTTTAACATGGGAAGCCACATCAGTAACAATTTCTCGATATGGGACACCACGCCCGCCCCGAAAAAGGTTCATGATTGTGTTGCCTCCGAAGCGATGCAGTTCTTCTGCGATAAGAAAACGGACTTCATCACTGATTTGTGCGTCTTTCTTGGCTTCAACAAGCTTCTCACAAACGTCAGATGAAAGAGCAAGACGGCCTTTGCCTTGGTCTGTAATATGATCAATGAGGATGTGCAGGTCACTGTTCTCGGCTATGGACAAAACGTCATATAGATCGGGATCATTAATAAGCGACATAGAATAATTACTCCTTTTTTGATTGTGAATCCAACCCAGCAGAATCCGGGTCGTTTGGGGTGGCTTGGTTAACATAGGATGCCGTTAATGCAGCAAGCGTAACAAGTGATTGACGATCATGTGCAGCTTGTAGCGTAAGCGCTGAAAGCACATGGCTTATACGCCGGCGCCATTCATTTCTTGCGTTAAGGCGCGCTTGTTCGACCTCATCTTTTATCGCATTCATAGGGGGAAGCTCGGGGTGAACCCTGCACTCTCGTAAAACTCTTTCCACAAGGTCAGCGCTTCCCCTCCACCAATTGTCACCATTAACAATACGCTCGGCCGCACGCAAAGGATCAGCCAGGCCATCCAGGGTTCTTAATAAGGCCTCCCAGTCTTTGGGGCGCATTAATAAAAATGCAACAGGAATATCCAACTCATCAGCCAAACGGGATAAAGTTCGTAAATCCGGATTCGGCTCATGTCCTTCAACAGGACTCTTTATTGCCCTGTAAGTGCTTCTTGCAATACCAGTCCTGCGTTGTAATTCAGAGGAACTCAATGAGCCTGCCTTGCCATCATCTCGAGCAGCCCCTGCAACGCGCATACTTGCCGCAAGATTCATGGTAAGTTGACTACCTATTGACTCAGCTCCCCTGCGGATATGAATTTTCTTTGTCATGCCTTTAATCCTGTTACATTGTTAACAGTATATCTGAAGGCTTTGGAGTGAAAATAGCCCAAAATGAAGCCTTTACAATCCAAACAAAAAATAATGGAGTCTTTAGGCTTCAAATTTTGAAAAATCAACATACAAAGAACTTTCCACAACAAATAGCTCCTTTTAATGAAAATAAGCGTTTTAATGGTAGCTGCTGGGATGCATTCCCAATGCGTCACATAGGAACGAGCATAAATATTCTCACGACTCCCTTGATTTTTTCAAGAAAAACCAAAGCAATAACAGCACAACAAAACCATACACCCCCCATCCTTTCATGAGAAGCCAACCAATGCCCTCTTGCCCTATTACATAATCAAGTATTTTCCCGCCCACCATAGAATATACGGTGTAAATGCCTCCCCATTTGAACAGGAACAAGAAGAGTTTTTTTTCTGCGCGCTAAATATTGAGCTTCATTCTCACTTTTGTGCCTCATAATACCCAGCACAATGGCCAGGACCAATCCACCAACATTGGCATTAAATAACGTCAATGCTATCTTTATCTCATCAAACTCAGGGCCAGCCCCACCATGAAACACTTGCGATATGGAATACCAATAATATAGTGTACAAATCAGGAGCACCGATAATACTATTTTACTTGTCTTGGATAAATAACGAAGACAGGAAAGTACAATAAACACACCAATTAAAGCTAGAATTACCATGCTGAAATATCCATCATCTTGATTCAGAAAATATAGTTTAAATCTTTAATTATTTTTAATAAAACCAAGATAAAAAAAATTATTAATTATTCTTAAAACATTTTTATGATATTTAAGGTTTAGAATGCATTCCCAGGCAAGAACATATGAAAAAGCCAACTTGCCATCTAGCCTTAAAACAAAAATCAAACGCGCATAATACTTTGACCTGGACATGTACCAATTTTAAATTGCTATTCCCCAGTTCGTCATTACCATCCAACGTTAAACTGTAGTCCGCCGTAGACAAAGGCACAGCCGGTGCGTAATTAACCTGCTGCAAAGTGCCGCCACCCATATCGGCTTTTGCAACCCTCATATCAGATTTTGCCTGAGCTGTAATCTTATGCTGATCTCCGTGTATGGTTAGCTCTGCTTCAAAATAATAAGTACCACCATTATATTGATGCTCAATCCAATATTTTCCAGCAGATCGAACCAGACGGGGCTGGGATAATGAAAGTGTATTACCCGAATCATCCAGATAAGTCCAACTGGAGATAGATTCCTGGGCTGTATTCACCACAACAGCATCCCTGCCCGTAAAGCTGACATTACTCAATTTGGTACTGGTGTCATGCGAAGCATTTATCGAGACCTCAGTTAATCTTCCATCAGTTCCATTAAGCTGAATAACTTCACGACTTGTTGAGGGAGATGACAGCCGAACCAGATTCGGATTATTATCAGGCGGTGTATAAGTCACTGTTGTTGAGGGCGACTC
>LFRM01341399.1_pt1 | contig 12053 bp, 9 predicted proteins | sample 618341 | NCBI WGS metagenome assembly LFRM01 (sample SAMN03654438, study PRJNA283298) | anaerobic digester metagenome | isolation source: pool of bioreactors CSTR01a, CSTR02a, and CSTR03a thermophilic anaerobic... | place: Denmark: Kgs. Lyngby | collected 2014-05-21
GCCACCATCAGTTCCTTACCTAGTTTTGTAAAAACTCGTGCTCTGGCTGCATCGGTTTTGTTTTTCTTATTTTGGATATTTTTCCACTTTGAATGTCCTGCCATATTCTCTACCTCCTATTTATATACCTTGGAAATTATAGCAGAGTGCCCACCGGTTTTCAATTTACCAATGGTTCTGTTCCAAAGCGAACGTCTCCTGCCATATTCTTTCTTACCATGTGTTCTCGACCAAATTTTCCGTTGAACTTTTCTTTCGTATTTCTTTTAGTTCTTTTTCATTTCAACTAAATTTATCCTATTGAAGAACCCAAAAGCAAAACTTGTCCCCATTAGGCTGATAGATAACTTTTCATTTAAAAAGTCAGCCTTTGTTTTTAAATGAACTTTTGGTTTATTCCTTTACCTCTTCTAACAGTCCATCACGCCGGAGAAAATATTTGGCAGTTTTCGTTTCCGAGAACTCTGCCTTACCTCCACTAAGATCGGTTAAGGAGTTCATCAAATCCTCCTCGTCTCCCAAAGTGGTTAAAAGGTTTAACGTAACATCTTGACCAAATTCACTGGATAACACTTGAATGCCATCTAAAAACGCTTTTAAGCGAGCGTGAATATCATAGGGCAAGCTGACTGAAAAGCTGACTCCTTCTACTACTTGCCAATGATCCACCGAGTTAACGGCTTCCACTGCTGCCTTACCATAGGCCCTGGTTAAACCAGGTGCGCCTAAGAGGATCCCGCCAAAAAAACGAGTCACTACCAAACACACATTAGATAGTTCATGTTGATTCAGTACATTAAGGACCGGGAGGCCACCCGTTCCTTGAGGTTCTCCATCATCTGAGTAGCGAACCGTTGGCATTTCTTCGCCAATCACATAAGCAAAAACGTGATGACGTGCCGTTCGTTCCTTTTTACGGATTTCATCAATAAAAGCCCGTGCTTCCTCTTCGCTAGTACAGCGGCGAATACGACCAACGAACACGGATTTTTTTTCCGTATATTCGCCAATCCCTTCTTTTCTTACTGTATAACTCATATGCAATACACATTCTCCCTTATGAGGCTCGTCTCAGAACTTCCTTTATATTCGCGCTGACTTCGTTTTAACAGTCTTTTTTCATAAAGTAAGGATAAAATCGCCTCTACTTCCACATGGTATGGGAAAAACAAAGGATCTGATTGAATATCATTAGCCGACAAGGGCTCTTCTTTTTCAGATAAATACTGATACAAAATATCGGTGAGATGGCGTAAATCACGATCCATTTCATCTAAGATCCAATGTAAGGTATCTACAATGCGGTTATGCAAATCGCCCCCTGTTACCAAGTTTTTAAAGCGATCTCGATATTCCGTAAATAGTTCTGCTGCAATATTAATATTATCCTTGGAGACCATATAACCCCCATCGTTGATGAGGACCATGGCATACCAATTCATGGTGTCCATTAAAGTGACATAGGCCGCCAATTCATTCCCATTGTTCAAGGATTTCCGAACAGAATCCGTTCCTTTAATTACTTTTCCTACATAGGCTAAGGTCCAAATCCTCCGAGACTGATTACCATAGCCTCTACCATTATTAAAACGGTCTTCAATATCTTTATCCTTACAATAAACCAAGCGACTGGAAGCAAATAGACGATGTAGAAAACTCCCTTTTAAATCAAATCCCTTGGACTTCATGAATTCTCGCTTGGAGAGAAATTTACAATGAACTGGTTTTCCCAAATCATCTGAGTGCACATTGGTCATGCCCGGTTGCCACTTCTTCATAATGACAAAAAAGTCAATATCCGATTTTTCCCAAAGATCTCCACTAACCATACTCCCAAAGACAAGGATGGCTAAAACGTCCTCGTTTTTTCGCAAATTTGCTATGGCTAGATTATATGTTTGCTGGTACTCTAAAATTTCTTGACCCATGAATCTTACCGTTCCTTTACTTCATCATGCTCTGCTTCCATGATTTGATTGTTAGTTCCATCAACTAGCTCATCTGTTTTCAAATCAAGTAAAAAATCTTTCACCCGACCTGCTGCATCGGCTGGCAGTTGAGCTTTTAATCGGGTTCCTTCTTCTGTAAATTCTTCTTCTAGTACATTGCCTTCTTCGTGGACCATACTCACCAACTTTTGCTCTGAAAATGGAATCAGCATCTCGTAGGTGTTGTACTCTTGAGGAAGAAGTTTGCCAATGGTTTCGAGTAATTCTTCTAAATTTTCTCCCGTTACAGCAGATATTTCAAGAACAGGCATGGTTGATCTAAAATGATCGCGAATTCCTTCGGCTGCCTGTGAGATTCCTAAATCCATTTTGTTTAAAGCTATCACAACTGGTTTATTGACAGCGCCTAATTCTTCTAACACCTGATCAACGGCTTTAGCCTGTTCATCGGCATCAGGGGAGGACACATCTACAACGTGAACCAACACATCTGCATAGATGACTTCTTCCAAGGTAGATTTAAAAGCCTCAATCAAGTCATGAGGAAGTTTTCGGATAAAGCCAACCGTATCTGTTAATGTGATAATACGGCGATCCGGCAGTTCAATGGCTCGTGTCGTTGTATCCAATGTGGCAAACAACATATCAGCTTCATAGACCTTGGCTTTCTTTTTGGCATCTTTGGCTGAACTTTCTGCTAGGGCATTGCGCAAAGTACTTTTTCCTGAGTTTGTATAGCCTACTAATGCAACTTGAGGCATGTTTTGACGATACCGATTTTCCCGTTGAGTGGCTCGGATTTTTTGAATCCCTTTTAGTTCCTCATTTAAATCGTAATAACGGCTACGAATTCTACGACGGTCTGTTTCTAGTTGAGTTTCTCCTGGACCCCTGGTACCAATTCCGCCCCCAGTTCTTGATAAAACTAATCCAAGTCCGATTAGTCGAGTCATCCGGTATTTTAATTGAGCCAACTCAATTTGAAGTTTGGCTTCCTTTGTCCGTGCCCGCCTGGAGAATATCTCCAAAATCAAAGTGGTGCGGTCAATCACCTTAACACCGGTCAGATCTTCCATGTTTTTAATTTGAGATCCAGACAATTCATCGTCTGTAATAATTACATTACTACGAGTTAGCTGACATAAATTCGCTAGCTCTTCCATTTTACCGCTTCCCATATAGTACTGAGGATCAACTTTGTCTCTATTTTGAAGCACCGTGTCAACTACTTTAATATCAGCGGCATAAGCCAGTTCTTTCAATTCTTCAAGGCTTTCTTGAGACTCAATTCCAATGAGCAGGGCTCGCTCGGTATCATCTTCTTGAACATCGGAGTCGGCCAATAAATCTTGATTATGCTTGACTTTGTCATCAATGTTAATGGCCAGCGCTTCGTCCCAGGTCAACTCTTTTGTTATTTCCGCCACCAAAGAGCCTTCCAATACAGTTGGAAAGCCAATAGAAATTCGTGAATCCTCAGTATTACATGAGATGGCTGCCATACAATCCAGTTTCATCTTAAGTAGAGCTGATAAATCTAGTGCCGATAGTCTTGAAAACCCATTAGGGTGGGTATGAACTAATCGATAACCTGAAAGCTTTCTCACCGTTGAATCTAAAATAGGCAAAGACACACTAGCCGAATCTCCGATAGTCACTTCTATAACTCGACCCTTTCGGTCGATAATCACACTAATCTCTCGTCCGATTCGCTCTGTAACAGATTTAATCAACTCCATGATCTCCACATTGGCAATCTCATACCGTTGACTTTTCATGTCATAAATGGTTTCAAGTTGCTTTAAAACAACATCTTTAACTCCATCCACATTTCCTTTTATCATATAATTTACCTTCCTTGGCATTATTTGAATATTTTATTCTTCCATACCTAGTTTTTATTCCAGCTTTTTTATCTCTTCCTTAATCATAACAAATTCTAAAGCTTACTGCTCGATGTGCTATCCAAGGAGCAAAAATTTATTAAGCCCCCCTTTTTAATCACTCATCGACCCCATATATCTTTACCTTATTTATCACACTTAATTCATTCGGCTCTTTTTCATCCGACTCTTTTTCTTTCACCTTTTTCAACTTGAACTATAACTTCAGTAATCATTTCTTCTTATTGTTCTTAAAATTTACTTTTGTTCTCCATTAAAACTTGGGAACCATATGTTTCTAAATAGCCTAATATTCAAACAGCCTGATTTTTAATCACACTAATTTTAAAAAAGCTTAATGTTCAGATGGACATAATGATCCAAAAGATATAATATCCTGTTTTTTTATAACCCTCTTGTTTTTAAGGAGCTTTCTCTTTTAAAGAATGGGTTCTTCAATTTCAATCAACTTTAACGATACCATTCATTTTTATAAATAATCTCAGCTCTATTTTCTTTTAATCATTAGCTTCTTTGTCTTAAATGAGTTTCTCATAAGATTGTCTTTAAACCTATCTTATAAATCTTTCAATAGACTTTTTCGCCCATCTTTCAGGATGTTTTTAAATCAATCCTTATATTTTCTTTCATTTCCTAAGATTCTCAAGGAAAGATACAAAATAGGCTTGCAATCAGTAGACAAAATGATGAAAATGAAAGGTATAGAATTAAACGGTAGATAGACCAATGGACAAAGGAGAAATAGATGGAAGATCAAAAAAGAAATATACTCATCACAAAAGAGGAAATCGATGTAGAAGTTCATCGTTTGGGCCAAGAAATTAATGAGCATTATAAAGGAAAGAAGCTTTATGTATTAGCCCTATTACGAGGTAGTTTTATTTTTGCAGCAGATTTAGTGCGAGCAATTGATATTCCTGTAAAAATCGGTTTTATGACTACTGCTTCTTATGGCAATGCAGAGCATTCCTCTGGCAATGTTGAGGTCGTTAACGATGTAGCTGACAGTATTGAAGGTTATGACGTCTTGGTTGTAGATGACATTATTGACACAGGTTACACCATGGGCTTTGTTTTAAATCACGTTAAAAATAAAGGGGCTAAATCGGTTCAGTGTTGTACCCTATTAGATAAACCTTCCCGACGTAAGGTAGATAACCTGGATCCAGATTTCTGTGGTTTCACCATCGAAGACCTCTTTGTGGTAGGCTACGGTCTGAATTATGGTGATTACCATCGGAACGTTCCTTACATATTTAACTTTGAGGAAAAGGCTGAATAAATTGATCCACCGGCCAGTTTTTACTAGCCGGTTTTTTCCTTGTCATCAAATTTTAATCTAATTATAAATGAACTGCTTATAATGGAGAAGATAGAGGTTTTTTACATTATATGTCTGTATGATATAATAAATCAGATTTATTATTCCATTATTAATTTACGGAGGTATTCCATGGCTCAACGAGTTAAAAAAACAGCCAAAAAAACATATACACGCCATTCTGGATTGCAGATATTTGGCAAGGTTTTAAAAGGCCTTGCTTTATTTACTTTGCTCATTACTCTAATCGGCTCAATATTTTTTGTTTCAAAGGTGTTAGATATTGCAAAAGATGCGCCAGAGGCAGATATCGATAAATTCTTGTCCTTATCCCAACAGAGCGTGCTCCTTGATGATCAGGGCGAAATTATGGATCGCGTCGTCTCAAGTGAAGTTCGCCTACCTGTCGAATTATCTGAAATCAGTCCTAACATTCAAAAAGCCTTTATAGCCATTGAAGATGAGCGATTCTACGAGCATAAAGGGGTTGATTTCAAACGAACAATCTCTGTGAGTCTACGCTATGCTCTAAGCAAAGTGGTAGGTGGGGACTTTAATCAGGGTGGTTCTACATTGACCCAGCAGCTCATTAAAAACATTTTCTTAACACGAAAAAAAGAAGAATCAAGAAAAATACAAGAAATTTATATGGCCTTGGAAATTGAAAAGCAAGTTTCCAAAGAAACTATTTTGGAAACTTATCTCAACTCCATCTTCCTAGGTGGTCGTGCCTATGGCGTTGAGGCTGGAGCAAGACAATACTTCTCAAAATCTGCCAAGGATTTATCAGTTATTGAGGCTGCTTACCTAGCGGCATTGCCTCAGGCCCCTTCACTTTACTATGCTTTTACAGCAGCCAATCAAAAAGACCCTTCTACTTACCAAGACCGAACAATTCTAGTTTTAAGCCAAATGGAGAAAAATAATTTTATCACGGAGGATGAATATCAAGCCTATCGATATGAAATTAAATCAAATGGCATTCCTTTTAATGCCACAGCATTGACTAATGGTGGTAAATATAATTACGAATACTTTACTCGTCCCGTTGTTTCAGCCGTCTTGGATGACATGGTGGAACAACTTGATATTACAAGAGAAAAAGCTCAAGAAAATCTAGCTTTAAATGGTTACCGTATCTACACGACGATGGACCGTACTTTCCAAGAGCACACTGAAAAAGAAATCAATAATGAAGATAATTACGAGTTTGTCCAATACGTGGATGCCAATGGAATTATCCAACCACAAGTATCTGCCGTAATTACAGAACCAGCTACTGGGTATGTAAAAGCTATAGTTGGCGGGCGTGGTCAGCAGGTAGCCGCTGGTCCTAATAGAGCAGCCTCTCCCTACTTTCTACGTGCGATTGGCTCTGCCACAAAACCTCTCACTGTGTTTGCCGCAGGAATTGACTCTAAAATCTTTAACTCTTCCACTGTTTTTGAAGATTCACCCCTTTCACTGGAAGAACGTAAAGATTACTTTGCCGGCACAGACGTAGATTATACTGATCCATCTAATCCTGGCAACTCCAATGATAAATGGTGGGGTTACACCAATAGTCGTGATGCGTTAAGACGTTCCAGTAACATGGTTACCCTTAAAGCTCTCCAGGCAATTGGTGAGCCCATAGCTGAAAACTATGCTGAAAAATTCGGTTTGGTGCTACCTCCTCAAGAGTATCGCGGGCAGTCTATGTATGCCCTGGGCCAATACGCTAATATAAATGGAAAAGATGGAGCTAATCCATTGATCATGGCCAATGCTTTTGGAACTTTTGCTAACAATGGCGTAAAAAATAAGCCCTTGCTTTACACCCGAGTAGAAGATTCTGCCGGTAATATTATCTTAGAAAACACACCTGAAGGCGAGCAAATCATAAAACCTGGTACGGCCTACATTATGTGGGACCTTTTAAAAACCGTCGTTGAATCTTCTCCAAGAATTTCTAAACTAAAGTTTGGTGATATGCCAGTAGGTGGTAAAACCGGTACCTCCCAAAGTTATAAAGAACTTTGGTTTGCAGGCACAACCCCTTACTATTCAGCGGCAGTCTTGGTTGCTTCTGATGACCATCAACCTATCATTGATAAAAATACCGGCGAAGGTATGTCCTCCGCCATTGGCGGCATTAAAGCCTGGGGAGCCATCATGGAATATCCCCATGAAAATAAACCTTACAAGGACTTACCTGTTCCAAACGATATTGTCAAAATTCCTGTCAGCTACGATTCTGGTACTCTACCTACGGATCTCACTCGGCGAGACCCTCGTGGTGACCGCACTGTGGAAGAATGGTTCTTCCGTGACATGGTTCCAACTACTTTCGACGATGTTCACGTTGAAGTTGAAATCAATAAATTAACGGGTAAATTGGCAACGCCATGGACCTTACCCATTTTCAAAGAAAAGAAAGTTTATATTACAAGGGACTATGAACCTGAAGTTGAACTAGAAGATCAAAAGTATGTTCTCCCTAAGGAATATGATAAGGGAGCCGAAGAGGAAGGCTACACAGTACCTGACTCTCAACCAGGAGCTATTCAACCCTCAGCTACTTCGCCTCCGGCTACTCAGCCACCGGCTACCCAGCCACCGGCCACTCAGCCACCAGCTACTCAGCCCCCGGCCACTCAGCCACCAGCCACAACAGTTCCCTAGGAGGTGTCTGAATTATGGATCAACTTATCATCTCAAGCCCTTTGGGGGCCATTCATCTGAAAGCAGATCAAGAGGCTTTGTATGTTCTTGAGTTCACGGATTCTTCGCTGTCAGAGAGCATAACGAATAACCCCATACTAAAGCTGGCTCAGAAAGAACTTAATGAATATTTCAAAGGGATTCGCAAAGAATTCACTGTCCCCGTTCACCTGGAAGGAACAAGTTTCCAACAGCAGGTTTGGCAAGAGCTACAGGATATTCCTTATGGCGTAACAATATCCTATGGCGAACTGGCTCGACGAATTGGCAACCCTGCCGCTAGCAGAGCGGTGGGGGGAGCTAATGGAAAAAATCCAATTAGCATTATCGTCCCCTGTCATCGCGTCATTAGCTCTGATCGCAAATTAGGTGGTTACTCTTCTGGCCTCCCTCGGAAAGTATTTTTATTAAATCTTGAAGGTGCAGACTATAAAGAATAGCAAAAGCCGGTCTTTCAACATGAAAGACCGGCTTTTTGTATAAGAATATCTCCTAGCTCAATGAAGAACTGGTGAATTACTCACCATTTAGCTAAACCTAACGGTTTTAACCCTTGAAGTGGGGCTTCTTGAGAATAGAGCATACTTGATAGCTTATTTCTTTGCTAACAGCGGTGTCTCTTGTTTACTGAGCTATCCCCGTAGTTCCTATGGTTCTTGTTTTCTAAAGGCATTCATCACCGACCTATGGAGGATGGCGACTTTATGCTTAGGTTAAGTTAAAGAAAATGTTGTTTTTTTTATTTAATCTGAAGCCTTCTTATTTATCCATCATTTCTAGAGCTTTATTAACAACAGCTTCTGCCGTAATGCCAAGCTGTTCTAAAACAATTGCACCTGGCGCTGAAGCACCAAAACGATCAATTCCAATGAACTCACCCTTTTGACCAAGATAAGCTCCCCACATAACACCCAGACCTGCTTCCATAGCGATTCTCGGGCTTACTACGGAGGGCAGGACCGATTCTTGGTATTCTTTGTCCTGATTCTCAAAGAGTCGCTTACAAGGCATGGAAACGACGCGAGCATCGATTCCTTTTTCAAGGAGCTGAGTTCTTGCTTCCACCATATGCTGAACCTCTGATCCTGAAGCCATCAAAATAAGATCTGGTGTTTCTTTCGTTTCTTTCACTAAGATATAACCACCCTTTTCTGCACCCTTACCACTGCCTTCTAGAACGGGAAGATCCTGTCTGGATAGCGCAAATGCAAATGGTGCAGTGGTCACTTCTAAAGCTTTAATCCAAGCTGCTACCGTTTCTCTGTAATCACAAGGACGGAAAGCATAAAAGTTTGGAATCATCTCAAGGGAAGCCAACTGTTCTATCGGCTGATGCGTCGGACCGTCCTCTCCCACTGCCACAGAGTCGTGGGTAAAAATGAAGAGAGAGTCAATGTTCATCAAAGCTGACAGTCGAAGAGAAGGTCTTAGGTAATCTGAGAAGATTAAAAAAGTAGACCCAAAGGCTTTTAATCCGCCATGGAGAGTGATTCCATTGACGATTGCAGCCATACCATGCTCACGAACACCAAAGCGAATGTTACGACCTTCTGGTGTTTCTGGCTGATAATCCCCCCCATCATTCATATAGGTTAAGTTTGATCCTGCTAAGTCTGCCGATCCTCCCACTAAATTCTTAACTTTAGGAGCTAATAAATTTAAAATCGCTTGAGAAGCCTTTCTTGTAGAGAATTTGGTCAGATCTGTTTGGTACAGTTCTTCCGTATCTACATCCTTCAAAAGATTTCCCCGCATCCACTGTTCATATTCTTGATGAAGTTCCGGCTCTTCAGCCCCATAGCGCTCCATCAATTCCTCCCATTGTTTACGAACCTGTTGCTTGTCTTCTACAAGTTTTCCAGTATGAGCAGATACTTCGCTTGGAACTGTAAATGGTTCATAGGTCCAGCCCATTTCCGTTTTCATGGCTTCAATCTCTTCTGCGCCTAAAGGTGCGCCATGGACTTTATTGGAGCCTTGCATGGTTGGTGCACCATGACCGATCACGGTACGGACTTTAATTAACGTGGGCTTGCGTTTCTCATCACGAGCCTTATCAATAGCTTTAGCTACAGAATGATGGTCATTGCCATTATCAACTTCAAGAACCTGCCAGCCATAAGCTAAGTAACGCTCTTTAACATCTTCGGTAAAGGCAAGATCTGTGGTTCCATCAATGGTGATATTATTATCATCATACAAAACAATTAGCTTATCCAATTTTAAGTGACCGGCCAGTGAAGAAGCTTCTGACGTAATCCCTTCCATCAAATCACCGTCTCCGGCAATAACATAAGTATAATGATCCACCACCGGAAAACCTGGACGGTTAAATTTCTTTGCCAGCATGGATTCTGCGACGGCCATTCCGACTGCTGAACTTAATCCCTGTCCTAAAGGACCAGTGGTCATTTCAACCCCAACCGTATCACCATATTCTGGATGACCTGGTGTGTTAGATCCCCACTGCCGGAAGTTTTTAATATCTTCCATGGACACAGGAAAACGGAACAGATGAAGCAGCGAGTATAGGAGCATGGACCCGTGGCCTGCAGACAAAACGAAGCGATCTCGGTTGTCCCAATTAGGAAGCTCTGGATCAAAATTCATATAATCCTTATACAATGCATAGGCCATAGGTGCTGCCCCCATGGGCATACCTGGATGACCAGAGTTGGCTTTTTGGACTGCTTCTGCAGACAAGACCCGAATGGTATCTATTGTTAGTTGGTTTACTTGTTCGCTATTATTCATGTATTTCCTCCACAAATTGTTTTTTAACGCTTATTCTAAAATTTTACCATAAATCAATGAAAGTTTGGTGCTAATACCAAGAGTTTCGAGCATCTTTGAATAAAACTAAGCCCAAATCTTAGGCTTATAAAAACAAAAGGTGGTTATTTGATTGGCTCTTTTCTGGTTAGTTCTTTGTAACGGTTGATGGAATGTTCATTGACCAGAACCATGATTCCTTTTTCCCGATAAAAGCGTTCTCCTGTCTTCTCAAATTGTTTGATGGCTTTTCTCAAGTAATATACTTCTGCTGTCATTTTCATATTTTACCTCTTTATTCGTTTTTCATCGTACATACATTCTACCAAGGTGAAGGGACAGTTTTATTAAGATAACTCTTAAAGCTCTATTTTTTTCTATGTTACAATGTATTCGGAATATAACAATACAAGGAGATTTTTAATGATTGCAGTATTATCACCCGCTAAAACAATGCGGGAAGAAAATTTTAATATAAAGACCACCCAACCCCTCTTTCCAAAACAAACAAACCAGTTGCTAGCGGAACTTAAAAAAATGGATGTAGCTGATTTGATGGATTTAATGAACATCTCAGAAAAACTGGCTATTCTTAATCACGATCGATTTAATGGCTTTAAGAAGGCTCGCCGTTACCCTGCTGGCTGGCTTTTTGCCGGAGATGTTTACAATGGCTTAGCTATTGATGATTTTACAGAGGATGATATTGCCTATGCCGATAAGCATATCCGAATTTTATCTGGTCTTTACGGTATCCTTCGATTGCGTGATGAAATCTCACCCTACCGTTTAGAAATGGGCACACGGCTAAAAACAAAGAAGGGAAACAACCTTTATCAATTCTGGGATGATCAAGTGGCAAAGCAGCTCCTTAAAAGTCCGGCCGCTGACTTTGTGGTTAATCTGGCATCAGTGGAGTATAACAAAGTGCTTCAGCTAAAAACCATCGACATTCCTGTCTTAGATATTGAATTCAAAGAAATTCGTCAAGGAAAACCTACCGGAATTCCTCTATACTCAAAAATCGCCCGTGGTTCTATGGCTCGCTATATGGTCAAGAGCAAAGCAAATAAAAAAGAAGACCTTAAAAATTTTGATTATGATGACTATAGTTATTCAGAACATCTCTCCAATGAGTGGAAATATGTCTTTGTGCGATAATGGAATGGAATCCCTACCCTTTGACCCCTTAAAATTTTTACCCTGCGACGAATCGGATTTAGCAACCCTTGTTGCTCCGGCTTTAGTTCTACTAAAAAAAGCTCAAGAAGAACACCCTCTTGATTTATCCCTAATCAAAAATCTTCTGGTGGAGGAAACAAAGAAAGAACTCCCCGACTATACCAAGCTGCATTTAAATGGCGAACTGGTTGGTTGGTATCATTTAATTGATCATGATGATTA
>LFRM01061468.1_pt1 | contig 12052 bp, 9 predicted proteins | sample 618341 | NCBI WGS metagenome assembly LFRM01 (sample SAMN03654438, study PRJNA283298) | anaerobic digester metagenome | isolation source: pool of bioreactors CSTR01a, CSTR02a, and CSTR03a thermophilic anaerobic... | place: Denmark: Kgs. Lyngby | collected 2014-05-21
GGAATAGACCATCCCAAAGCACAGCGCAAACGCAATGGCGATCAGCAGTCCAACCCAAAGGGATCTGCCGCGATTGGCGAAACTGCGGATGATGCTTTTGATGATCACCGCCATGCTCAGCCACAGGAATGCCAGCTGCATCCAGCTAAACCATGGCACCAGTGGGAAGGCGCTTTGCAGCCAGCGCAGCGGATAGACCAGCAGCGCAGTGAGGTAGATGTGAAAGTTCGGGATATGCCCGCCGACATAGCCCATAAAAGTGCGCAGGATCAGCGTATCGTCATTGTTGGCAAACCGCATATCGCCGAAAAGATACAGCAATAGCAGCATTCCGCCGGATAGCGCTGCGCCGCACAGCCATGAGATGAGCGTGGTTTTCTTGCTTGATTGATTCATATCATAACTCCTGTTTCGCAGATAAATTTGAGGAATAAAAAATGATGGTTGGTTCAAGTGACACAACCATCATAGCGATTTTGGCTTTGTTCGTCAAGCAAAGGTTGATTGCGCTTGCGTTTGCGCCTATTTGATACAAAAGGCATAGAGGCTGATATATTCCTCCTCCAAATGATACCCTATCCCCTCGCCGCATTCCTCCTGAATGTAGGCTAGGGGCAGATCGAGGCTGGGCTCGCCGGTGTCGCTGAGGAAGCGGACGTTATCACGCAGGAAAATCGACGCGTCAATCTCGTCCATCTCGATGCCAAAGGACGCGAGCATTTCGCGGTATTCGCCAGAGCCATAGTTCCAGTCGCCCCATATGAGGAGGTTTTCAGGCACGCCATCCTGCGCGGCGGGGAATAGGCGATAGTCCTTGACCAGATTGTGGTCGCAGAGGAAGAGGGTGTCTGGGTGGGCGAGCGCGTACTCGTCGCGTGCGCAAAATACGTCGTCGGGTTCGGTAAAGGAGAGGTTGAGGGTGGGACGCTTGATCTGCGACGGGAGATTGACGAGGGCATATTCGCCCAATAGCGCCGCCGTTAATACCAGCATCGCGCCGATGAGCCCGCTGCGCCATCTGCCTTTTACGCTTGGCAGACATGCGCCGATGAGCCCAAAGAGCAGCGCGGCAAAGGGTAGGTAGACAGTGAGTGCACCCCGCAGCACGAAGCGGCTGAGGAGCAGGTAGCCGACCATCGCGCTGCCGCCAAGTACCAATAGCAGCAGGCAGAGCCAGCGCCATAGCGTGCCATTGCGCTGCATGAGCAGCCCGATTATGCATAGGGCGAGAATTGTCATCAGCAGACAGGCTGTGCGCATGGTATTTGGCTAGCTTAGGGCAAAGGCTTGGAGCTTTGCGCCCGCGTTTTGGAGTGATTGAGCGGTGGTTTCGGGCTGCGTGCTCGCCAGTGAATACGAAGCGATGGCTTCATAGTCCTGCGTGCTTGCGCCGATAAAATACCATTTGCGAGCCATTTTCACATGCCCCTGCGACCAGCCGATCTCCTCCAGCACATCCTCGGGGAGGTCGGGCATGCCCAAGTAGTCCATCACCTCAATGCGTGATTCCTGCCATAGGAGATGATCCTGCATGCCCTTTGCCCGAATTTCCACCTCGCGAAGCCCGACCAGCGAGCCAAGCACCACGGCGGTGATCACAAGGGAGATGACCATGGGCCTCAGGCTGCGCTTTGCGCCTTTGCCAAAGCCGAAGTATTCCGCCGTGCAGTACACAAACGCAAGACCGCAAAACGCGATGACGGGGAGCAATGTCATTTGGCGAAGGCTGTAGCCCAGCACGATCAGCACAAGGCTGAGCATCATCCCGCGGATGATCGCGCCGTCGGTTGCACGCTTGTAGTCGATGCTCAGCATCTGCATGATCCCTGCTGCGCCGATGAGCGCCGTGGTGACGGTGTAGGTCATGCTGAGCGCGTATGGCATCACAAATAAGCAGCAAAATACCAGCCCCATCAGCAGCCCAAGCCACAAGGGGTGATCGTGGTTTGTGAAGGTGCGGATCATGCTGTGCAGAAAAACCGCAGATGCCAGCCACAAAAAGAAAAGCTGCATCCATGTAAACCATGGGACAGACGGAAAAGCGGTCGCCAGCCAATGGAGGGGGTAGGTGAGGAGGGCGTTGAGATAGACATGAAAGGTCGGGATTTCGCCGCCGATATAGCCCATGAATACATGGGTGATCAGCCCGTCGTCCACGGTGGCGTAGCGCTTATGGCAGCACAGCAAATAAAACAAAAACATCAGCGTGCTCAGCCCAAAGCTCATAAGCCACGAGATGCCCGCGCGGCTGTGCCAGGCGGCATTTTGGCGCATAGAACCTGTTGATTGGTTATTGGTCATTGCTTTACTCCTATCATTGGCGGCAGATCATGCGGAAGGTAATGAAAAACATGGAATTCATTTCCCATAAAAATCATCATATCTCTTTTATTTTCATGCGTCAAGCAGGAGACGAGCACTTGCTTAGCAAATAACACCAGTACATGAAACCGTGTATGAATACCGTTTGTCATGCATACAATACCCCGAGGCTTACTTTGACATCATGCCTGAAGTGCGATACAATAAAGCTATGCTGTTTGAGCGGGATTTGCCCCGCGCGAATGTGAACCTAAGGAGGGACTCCATGGACGCCGCAACGCGCCAATCATTCATTTCAGCCCTGAAAGAGAGCCTGCCCAAAAAGCAGGTGACAGAAAATGTGCCTTTGAGTCGCTACACAACCCTCAGACTAGGCGGCCCTGCAGAAATCTTCTGTGAGGTGGCATCGGTTAGTCAGCTTTCCGCGGCGCTTTTGCTGGCGGCTGAGCATGACCAGCCTGTCACCATCCTTGGCAATGGCAGCAATCTGCTGGTCAGGGACGGAGGCATCCTTGGGGTTGTGATTCATATTGGCTCCATGTTTTCGGATATATCCGCGCCTGTTCCCCTGCCTGACGGCAGCTATGCGATTACTGCGCAATCGGGTGCGACGCTGCAAAAGCTTTGCAACCTTGCGGCGGAGCACGGGCTGGGCGGACTTGAGTTTGCTTCGGGCATCCCAGGGACGATCGGCGGCGCGGTCTGCATGAACGCAGGCGCGTACGGCGGCGAGATGAAGGACGTGGTCTTAGGCGTGACCGCCCTTGATCAAAGCGGCAAAACCATCGCCTACTCGGGCGAGGAGATGCAGTTTGGTTACAGACGGAGCGCGCTGAATCAAAGCGGCGAGCTGCTGGTGGCCACATCCGCAACCTTCTGCCTTCGCGAGGGCGACGCGGAAACGATCCTTGCGACCATGCGCGAATTTTCTGCGCGCAGGCGAGAGAAACAGCCCATCACCCTTCCCAGCTGCGGCAGCACATTCAAGCGTCCGCAGGGGCAGTTCGCAGGCACGCTCATCGAGCAGGCAGGGCTTAAGGGGCACCGCATAGGCGGCGCATCCGTGTCCGAGCTTCATGCAGGATTTTTGGTCAACGACCAAAAGGGCACGGCGGAGGACTATCTGGCACTGATTGCGCACGTGCAGCGCACAGTCCATTCGCAAAGCGGCGTTATGCTAGAGCCCGAGGTGCAAATCATCGGGGAAATCAACCCAGTTACAGAAGTTTAATACAGAAGAGGTGGACGATCCTATGCAATTTTTGATACTGACGGGGATGAGCGGCGCGGGAAAGACCGTTGCCATTCGCTATCTTGAGGATCTAGGTGCGCTTTGCGTTGACAATTTGCCGCCCATGATGCTCGTGCCTTTCATGGAGGCATGCCAAAACACGCACCTGCGCAACCCCATGATCGCCATCGCGGCTGACGTCCGCTCAGGCGAGTTTTTCGATGCGAAGGCCGTCACCAAAATGATCGATGAGGCGCGCAGTGTCGGCTATCAAATTGATACGATCTTTGTGGAGGCGAGTGACGAGGTGCTTGTCAATCGCTACAAGGAAACGCGCCGTGACCATCCGCTATCGGGCGAGGGCCTGATGCTGGTGGAGGCGATCCGCGAGGAACGCAACCGTTTGCAGCCCTTGCGAGAGACCGCCAATCACCTTTTTGACACCTCTAATCTGCGCCCGCGTGCGCTGCAAAAAATGCTCTCTGAAATCGTCTATCATGCCGACGAGGAGCCTACGCTGCGCGTGGAAATACTGAGCTTTGGCTTCAAGCGCGGTCTGCCCCGCGAGGGCGACCTCATCTTTGACGTGCGCTTCTTGCCCAATCCCTTCTATATTCCCGAACTGGGCAGCCACACGGGACTGGATCAGGATGTGCGTGACTTTGTGCTGAAGCATCCCGTCACCATTGAATTTTTAACCAAAACGCAGGACATGCTTGAGTTCCTCCTGCCCCATTACGTCGCTGAGGGCAAGCACCGTCTGGTCATCGCGATCGGCTGCACAGGCGGCGCGCATCGCAGCGTTGCCATCGCTGAATCCCTCAATCAAACCCTGACCGCCCTTGGCTATCGCACCTCCGTCAATCACCGTGATATCGCCCTTGAACAGGCGCATTGGGCGGCGAAGAGCGAGTACCAGAAGGGCTAACAGAACATGAAACAAAAGATCATGCGCGTGCTGGTGCTAGTGGCGGCGATGCTGTTGCCGCTTAGCGCCAGTGCGGCAATTTATTTTGGCGATACCCCGCCCTTTGATAATTGGTCGATGCGTCCGCTCATGCGCCTCACCGTCTTTGCCTCGGGGCAGAGCGATTGCATGCTCTTGGAGGCTAACGGGCAGGCGATGATGATCGACGGGGGCAGTGCGCCATTTCGCGATCCGCTGCGCATGGCCATGGAGGCGCGGGGGATCACAAGCTTCAAGTATCTGCTCAACACCCACTATCACGAGGATCATATCGAAGGGCTGTATTGGCTGATGCGCTACGGCTTTACCGCCGATGAATACCTGCATCCCTACAGCGACACCGCCACCCTCGTGGAGCGCCATGTCAGAACCATCGCGCAGGCGAAGCGATCGGGCATCCCCGTAACGCGCATTTTTGACGGCGACGAGCTGTTGCTTGGCGAAGCGGCGATCCGCATCTATCGGTATACTGAGATCAAGAACGTCAATGCGCAGTCGCTGGTCGCGCATATTACCTTTGGGGACAGCACGATATTGCTCACCGCTGACATCATCGGAGAGACCCAGCGCTATTTCGCCCAAAACCTGCTCCCAGAGCAGCTCAAGGCGGATATCCTCAAAGCCCCTCACCACGGCATTACCCCCATGGTGGACGAGTTCCTATCGGCGGTTGACCCCGATGTGCTCCTCTTCACCTCCACCAGCAAGCGCGTAACCACGGGCGCGGCGCAGGCAGTGCGAAGCGAGCTGATCCATTATTTCGTAGGGGACGGAACCGTGATCCTCGAAACTGACGGAACGGACTGGTATGTGAGGCAGCTGGTCGGCGAGTTTTAGCTTGTGCGGATGCGGCCGATGCTGCGGCTTTGGCACTGCATATGCGCATATGAGGTTGATTAATCGCCTCAAGGTACAAGCTTTTGCGTAGGTTGGTCGCCTTTGCGCCCATATCCAAAGAAATTTGTCAAAAGGACAAAAAGAGCTTGCATTTTTACCACTTCCTTGCTATACTAATAGAGCTGATTTTGAGCAACCGCCAACATCAGCATGTGGGCTCGTAGCTCAGCTGGATAGAGTGCTTGACTACGAATCAAGAGGTCGTGGGTTCGAATCCCGCCGGGCTCACCATAGAGCAACATTAGATGATGTCTAGTGTTGCTCTTTTTTGTGGTTACACAAAGGGGAAAGATACTTTGAAAACCATGCGAGTGGAAGAAAATTCATATAGTGGAGAAGTGCATAATTGACAAAAAGTCCGCATATTGCTAGAATGCTGATTAAGCCAAGATTCAACGGCAGTTCAGAGCAATGACTGAAAGAGAGAGTAACGTTTATGAGTTTACGAAAGAAGTATTGCGGCGAGCAAAAAAAGGCTTGCGGCAATATTGATGAGAAAATACCTGGCATTGTTTTTCCGTGTTCATTTTATGCAATGGCAGTTGTTTTTTCAATGTATGCAACATGCACAACCATACTATCCTCAGCGTTTAATTGGCTATATAGAGCAAATGCAACTCATAAGCAGCCGCTAATTCTGTTTGGCATTTTTACAATGACGATAATGGTATTCGTATTGTTCTTTTTTCTGACGTTATTGGTATCAAAGAAAATTGTGAACATACCATGGGACGTTGTCCCAAAAGCCAGGAGCATTAACAAGAAAGAACTGGCGATGATTAGCCTAATATGTTTTATACCTTGCTTTATTAATTTGCTGAAATGTTTCCCTGGCGGGCTTTCAAACGATAATATAAATCAATGGCAACAGGTTCAAAGCTTTACATTTGACAATTGGCACCCCGTGCTTCATACCTTATGCATTTGGTTTCTTTCAAGAATTTGTAACAACTGGGCTTTTATTGTGATTTGCCAGATGCTATTATTTGCCTTCTCACTTGGCTTGCTTTACAGTACGCTCTCTTCATTTGGAATTCCTAAAATCATATTAAACCTTTCGTTTACATTGATTGCTTTGAATCCGGCAACAAACGATATATTATGTTTTGCTTGGAAAGATGTTGCCTTTTCAATCTGTTTGCTTTTCCTAATGACACCGCTTGTAAAGATCGTTCTAACGAATGGCGAATGGCTGCAGAAAGCAAGAAATGTGATTGCTATTTCGATTTGCATGGGTTTGATTACATTTGTTAGGCATAATGGTTTTTTCTTGACTTGCCCATTGGCTGTCCTTCTTTGCATTTTCTATTGCAAACAGAAACATGTTAAATGGCTCTTGCCGATCATGATCATTACCTACCTATTCGTTCGTGTGCCGCTATACAATGCGCTTAATGTTACATACCCTGATAATACAGTTGCGGAATCAATTGGTGTGCCAATGACGATTATGATCAACGTATATAATATAAATCCGAATGCCATATCTCCCCAAGCCAAAGAAGCGCTGTTAATGATTGCCCCCCAAGAAGTATATGATGAATCCAAATCGACCTTTATTCCATATAATTCAATTAAATTTAGGAAAGAAGCCGAGCGAAATTACTTCGATTCTATTGCGGTTGTTTTGCAAATGACTTGGGAGACAATAAAAAACGATCCTAAAAATTCTTTGGCATCTGTGATACAGCTAACAGATTTTGTTTGGGATGCTACTGGAAAGCATCCTGTTGACAATCGGCTATATATCACGGATAACACATTAGGTATTACACCAGATCCACAGGTACAAGTGTTTGGAAAAGCATTGTCAATGTTCACTGATATCGCGTGGACCCCGTTTGGTGTTCTATTTGAAACCATAGGGATTTATATTCTATGCTTGTTATTTATTGCCGTTGTAACATTTCCTTACTTGAGATGGAAATCATTTCTTTATATAGCACCCATAATGATATATAATGTTGGAACAACGCTGTTGTTATGCGGTCCTGATTATCGGTTTTTTCACTTTAATATGGTCTTAGCGCCACCGTTGATCATTTTGTTACTTGCCAAGTGCGTCCAAGAAAAGAAAAAACTCATTTAGCGTCTGATCATGTGATTAGCAATCCAATCCCGCCGGGCTCACCATAGAGCAACATTAGATGATGTCTAGTGTTGCTCTTTTTTGTTGCAACACAAGCGTTTGAGGGTGTGTTGTTTATTCATATATTCATATTTTAATTAAGTCATTGATGTATTATTCAAGAGTTATGCAACACGAAATACAACGCGTTAGATAGCAGAAACCACTTCAGATTTTTCAGAAATGATCAGTTTAAAATATCCAATAATAGACTGATTGAAAAATACAATGCCAAACGAGAATATTTCTCATTTGGCATTGTATTTTTTCAAAAATCGCATATAATATAGATGGAGGGATGCAATTATGTTAATACAATTTAATTATAAGAATTTCAAATCCTTTAAGGATGATACAACTTTAGATTTTTCGGCTACTAGAATTACAGAGCATTCTAATCGCGTGGTGGAGACTGCGGGTGAGAAGATGCTAACGACTGCCGCTATTTTTGGTGCAAACGCAAGTGGAAAATCAAATGTAATCAAGGCATTTGCTTTTATGCAAACATATGTATTGGATTCGTTTGCCTATGGTGGTAATGTAAATGAAAAAAATGGTGTGATGAGAGTCCCTAAGTGTCCACCATTTTTGTTTGATGATCAGAGCAAAGAGGCAGAAACATCTTTTGAAGTGTACTTTTTTATGCCGTATAAGCGAGGCTATCGATTCTATAATTATGGATTTTCATTAAATGAAAATGAGATTACCGAAGAGTGGCTCAACGTGAAAGCTAAGTCCAATCCTGAATATAAATCGATCTTTTATCGCAATGGAAAAACCCTTGATTTAGTCGGAATTCCGCAGAAAAACCAAGAGAACATCCGTGTTGCTCTGGAAAAAGAAGCGTTAGTAGTGTCTCTTGGAGCAAAGTTAAAAATTGCAGAATTAAAAAGGATTCGTGATTGGTTCTATCATAATAGTTTTGCTGATTTTGGAGATCCAATTGCCAATGCTTATATGTCTAGGATTCTTCCGCTAGGCTTTGTAGAGGATAAAAGTGTACAGGATAATGTGGTCAGGTTTATTTCGGCATTTGATTCTTCAATCATTGGATTTAATGTGGAGATTTTAGAATCTGACGATGAAGGAACAAAGCGGTTGAAGGTTGAATCCATCCACCGCATGATTGGCTCAGATAAAACCGCTAACCTTCCATTAAAACAGGAGTCAGATGGAACGCTCAAAATGTTCGCACTTTATTCACTACTACAAGAGGTGTTGGAAAGCGGGGGTGTCCTGTGCATTGATGAATTGAATGCGCGCCTTCACCCTCTGCTAGTTAGGAATGTTCTGATTACCTTTTTAAACCCAGAGATCAATACAAATCATGCTCAATTGATATTCACTACGCATGATGCATGGCAGCTTTCAAACAATTTACTACGCCGAGATGAAATCTGGTTTACTGAAAAATCATCAGACGGTGTTTCCACTTTATATTCTCTATCGGACTTTGTGGATGAAGATGGCGATAAAATTCGCAAGGATGAAAACTATCAGAAAAACTATCTGCTTGGAAAATATGGAGCTATTCCCGCCCTTAAAGATTTTGATATGTTTAGGGAGGTAAAGAATGGCGAAGGCAGATAGAACTGGCAAACGCTTGCCTAGATCGAATGCTAGGAGTAGAATTCCTGATCTGGGGTATTATTTTATTGTAACTGATACAGAAAAAACAGAAGAAAACTACTTGTATGGATTATGGAATTCTCTACCCAAGGAATTGCAAGGGCGTATTGTTATCAAGGTTGTCGAAGCACCTACAAATAAATTGGTGGAAGTTTGCAAACAGCAAGCTTCATTACGGCCTCAATATGCACAATGTTGGATTGTTTTTGACCGAGATCAAGTGGAAAGATTTGATGAGATAATAAGAACTGCAAAAAGAGAAGATGTTCATGTTGGCTGGTCAAATCCATGCATTGAAATATGGTTTGATGCTTACTTTGGGACAATGCATACTTATCATGATTCGGTAAAATGCTGTAGCTCGTTTGCTAATACATACGAGAAAAAGACAGGGCAAAAATATAGTAAGGCAAATCGAAATATCTATGATACGCTCAATCGATATGGTGATGAGTCTAAGGCGATAGAAATTGCTGAAGCGAAGCTAACTAAATGCCGAGAAAACGAAGTGAGAAAACCATCCGAGATGTGTCCATGTACTACGCTGCACCGATTAGTAAAAGAAATAAAGGGGAAAACAAGATAGAAAATCGAATGAATCGACATGGCGCTGCATGGTAGCAATTTATATACTGCATCATTGCTCACTAAAAAAAGCCCCGACAAGTCAAGCATTTGCCTGATTTGTCGGGGCTTTTGCTCTGCCATTTGATCACCTGAAATTTGCTGTTGGTGGTCAAATGGTGGTCAAACAGTTCGATTTAACATGAATTGTTTTCTGCAACCATATATATGTGGCTAACCCTAATAGAAATCGCCGGCGCTGGGGAATCTCTCCAGCAGGATATCGTTTGCTTTTTGGATGCGCAATAGATGCTCGCGGTAGCTGGGGCTGAGGATTTTCATGTTTTCGATCAATATATCCTGATAGCCGCTGTTCTTTTGAAAGGCGAGCATTTTGTCTTGGAGGCGTCCGACGAGTGACGCTTTGAATTCGTCTGACAGCTTGAACTGGATATACTGCTCGATTTCGTCGTGATGGCTGTCCAAATAACCTTGGGTGTCGTCAAGCACGGCCGACATATGATCATGCGATTGCTGCTCGATGAGGGCGGTATCGATCTTTTCTCTGGCAGAAAACACCGTGCTCATGAACTCCTCCAGCTCAGGATCGATATGGAGCGCAACGTGGTCCAGAAAATCGATGATCTGATGGTAGGCAGTTCGTTTTTCCTCAGTATCGATGGTTTCGCTTAGGAACCGCCCGAAATGCATCGCGATAAAAAGCCCATAGTTGCCCGGAAAGGCTAGCGCCATCTGCTCTTTGATGGTCAGCATGCTCTCCCTATGGCTTTGCATATAATCAAACTCGCGCTCAATATCATAGACCTCGGTTAAATTCGTGAGGCAGCCGCGGATGGCAATCAGCCTCTCCGCTTTTAAATCGGCGATGTACTTGCATTTTTGCAAAGCGGCGGATTTGTTTTTGCTGCCCAGAATCGTTTTGATGTCCGCAATGCTGATCTAGCATTGCCTCAGCACCGAAATCTCCTTGATTGCCGCAATGTCCTCGCTGCTATAGTCCCTATATCCGTTTTCAAGCACAGTGGGGGAAATCAGCTGTTTTTCCTCGTAATACGCCAGTGCCTTCCTCGTGGTGTTGCACAGCTGGCAAACATTTTTCATGAACATAATGCTCTCCTTTCAGGGTTGCCCTCTTATATCCTCATCATAAGCCCGCGCCCAAGGGGCATGTCAAGTATATTCCGCGTTTTCCTGCACTTTTATGTTGGAAGGAGATAAGCGTACCTTCATACTTGTAAACAATGCCGTCAATCGAAACTATTGCCATGGCATTAAAGTCATAGTATGTAGAATTGATTCTACTGGACGAAATTGACGGAGGGATGAGGGGCACGGGAACAATTTGCGGATCGAGCCGCGGCGATGCATGCCGCGTTATTCCGTGTGCCTACAACTCCGCCGCTGCGGCGATATTGCCGCAATATGCAGAGTAAGCAGGTGCGTCGGGCAGCGAATGCTGAGCATCGGAAAGATTTGTGATTACTAATGATATATTTTGCAAAAAACACCAGATACACCAAGGTTCTTTTTTTGTTGGCTCTGATCACCGTGATGATTTTTACGCAGGGTGCCTCCGCCGAGATATTCTACGGCAGCACCGCGCCTTATGAGGACTGGGAGTCGCGGGATTTGATGCTCCTGACCGCCTTTAAAACAGGGCAGAGCGATTGCATGCTTTTGGAGGCAAACGGCGAGGTGATGATGGTGGATGCGGGCTTTGAGACATACCGAGACGACCTCATCCCCGCGCTTGAGGAGCTGGGCATTACGGAGTTCAAATACCTATTCAACACGCATTTTCACGAGGATCATATCGGCGGCTTTTACTGGATTATGAAGCACGGTTTTGCTGTAGGTGAATATCTGCACCCCTACGAGGAATCCTCCCGCAACAACGTACGCCGTCATCACAAGACATTAACGATGGCGGAGACCATGAATGTCCCCATTCGCCAGATCTCAGGCGGCACCGTGCTGGAGCTTGGCGAAGCCGTCATTCGCCTCTATCGCTACGAGGAGGAGCCCAATGCAAACGCGAAATCCGTCATCGCGCACGTAACCTACGGCGATTCGACCATCCTCCTTGGCGCGGATATCATCGGCATCACCCAGCGCTATTTCGCCGCAAACCTTGATCCCAAGCGGCTAAAGGCCGACATTGTCAAGGCGCCTCATCACGGCATCACCGCCATGGCCGCTGAATTCATCGAAGCCATCGATCCAAAGATGATCCTCTTCACCGCCCCCAGCCGCCGCGCAGGCAAGGGCATCGGGCAGGCGAAGCGGCGCGATC
>LFRM01184202.1_pt2 | contig 12050 bp, 9 predicted proteins | sample 618341 | NCBI WGS metagenome assembly LFRM01 (sample SAMN03654438, study PRJNA283298) | anaerobic digester metagenome | isolation source: pool of bioreactors CSTR01a, CSTR02a, and CSTR03a thermophilic anaerobic... | place: Denmark: Kgs. Lyngby | collected 2014-05-21
TACCAATAATGAAAGGAGGGTTCCAAGAATGACGGCAATGCTTAGGGTCTGCCATTTTGCATGACTGTAGAAACTAGCGGAAGTGAAATCCAGGCCGAACGCTATAGGTATATCCCCATCCTGGGAAGGGAGCTGGATAAACGCACTGACCCAATCTCCCCTTCGGTCGGTGTATCCCTTTGACATGATCGGCTCCGTTTGTGTAAAGGCTTTGTACGCCTCAGGGGGAGCGCTTTCAAACGGTCGCCCCGGTGAGGAGGGAAAGAGTGAGTCACCCAGATTGGAATCAACAATGAAATAGACAGACCCATCACGCAGAGTAAAGAAATACGCTGCAGCCGCCTCATTTGTGGCTGACAAAGTATTGAGCAGCAATTTCTTCATTTCAATGAAGGCAGGTGTGTCCTCATCGCTGCCTTGAGCTGAGAGTTCGCGTAGCTCCTCCTCATCCAAGGTAGCTGACAAGGCCCGGACAATATTCAATGCCTGCATTTCATATGATCGTGTGATTTTCTGATAGGAAAAGATAACGGCTGCAATCCCGAATGCCAAGAGTAAGATGAATAGAATATAATGTATAGGAGTGAGAATTTCCCTTTTCCTACATCCTACTTTGTGCAAAAACTGCTGTTTCAATCCGAACCTTCCAAAATTATCTTGAACGAATCATACTGCGGAAATAACACTCTTGGCAAAGGAAATGACTGGATTTCTACTAATTTATGCACATTTCAACACTTTTTTTTGCATATCACCATCTTTGTTAGCATTTTACACCAAGGCCATGGATCCAACGGTTACGAAAACCGGAATTCCGAAGCCACCTATCGGTCAAGCTTCTTGTGCAGCTCTTTTCCCATTGAGAACTCAGCTTCATATGCAAGTTGGCCCAATGTGTCGTAGCGAAGCCACATCCCATGCTTCTCCCCTGCCTTGAAATGCCCTACCTGCCAAAGCATTCCATTTTCCCTATAGAAGAGCCACTTGCCATCCATCTGTTGGTTCCCCACTACGTTTCCTGTAGCCTTGACGATGCCTGTCTTGAAATAATACGTAAGGATATTTCCTCTCTGCGATGAGATCGGTTGCCCGTTGGCAAATGTCTTTTCCTTTTCCATAGGTAAACTCCTCTTAGCCTGGCTAGTGAAAGCGGATTCAGCATACCATGAAAAGATAGGCCAGACCATAAGCTGACTTTCCAACCCTCATCAAAAGAGGATGGTGGGGAGTCCTATTCGTTTTTGACATGCAAGACAAACACCACAATACCGGCTTTCTTGAGGCAACAGAAGAGACGCCGATTCCCACCTGATGCCCAGATTCTTCGACTTGATACCAAGAGGCATCACTTAACAGTCAGATTGACCCTGTTCGTTCGTGAAATCCCCTCTTGCTTCAGGTCTGTAAACCCAATCAGGGTATGTGAGCCACGGCTCATCACCCCAAGAGAGAAGGACTGCACCACATGGTAGCCATTGGCCAGCTTGTCAACAGACTTGCCGGTAGTCAGCATCAGGGAAACTCCATCCAAAGAGAGGGTGAACTCAGTTTCTGGAAGCAAGGCTGTTGCCTGGGCCTCATTGAGAACCTCTACTCCCATACCGCGGCTCATGATGATGGTATGTCCATCACGACGATATTGTATTGTCTACCAGGACTCCTCTTCCCACTCTCCAGTCAGGCTGTAGAAGTATTGCGTATGTTTGTTCAAGGGATTCAGCTCACAACCAGTCAGAATTAGGACCAGCAACGCCAAGGGGAGAATGACTAGGGTCTTTTTTATGCGCACCTCCAATCAGACATACATAATCATATTTTTGCCTATCAACTATAAGAACACAACCTTTACCCAAAGCAAATGTACAAAAAACATGGGAAATTTCAGCTTGAGGTAAAGTCACTTTTTCATGATCTAAAGGTCAGCATAATCAATATCTTCCAACACCGAAAGATATGATACAATACATGAAGTAAAAGAGGTTTCTCATGGATTGTTCCCTATTGGATTTCTGCAGGCAGCTTATCGGCATAGAAGGGGTTTCCGGCTCTGAAAAACAGGTAGCGGACCGCTTGGAAGAGGAGATGCTCCACAAAGGATTCGATCGTGTGGATCGTGATCCGTACGGCAACGTAATTGGTATGATAGAGGGAACCCTACCGGGGAGCCTGATGTTCGAAGGGCACATGGACAGTGTGGGGATCCAAGACAGGTCCCTATGGAGGTACAACCCGTTCGGTCGCGATTTCATAAATAACAGGCTCTATGGACGCGGCACCAGTGACATGTTATGCGCCCTAGGCGCCATGATACATGCCTTGGGCGATCTTGCAACTGAAGGAAAGAGAAACCATGCTACCCTATACCTGGTGGCAGTGGTCCAGGAGGAGATCTTCGAAGGGATCGGGTTTGGCAAAGTGCTTGATCTTCATACTCCGGATGCTGTAGTCCTTGGCGAGGCATCAGAGCTAAAGCTGATGTTGGGACAGAAAGGACGGTGCGAACTACGTATCGAGACGTTTGGCAAGAATGCCCATTCGGCCCATCCGGAGAGAGGAAGGAATGCCATAGAATCGATGGCAAAGGTCCTTCACCGAATCCCACAGATGACCTGTCATGCAAGCCCGCTTCTAGGAGAGGGTATCATGGTGGTAACCGACATCATCTCCCGCCCTTATCCTGGTAGCTCGGTCATTCCCGACCACTGCCAGATCACCATAGACAGAAGGACCCTTGAGCAAGAGACCAAAGAGACGGTCCTTTCCGAGATGAGGCAGGAGTTGTCCCTTGTTTTCCCCGATTCACAGGAGAGGCTTCCAGCATGCAAGTGCACCATCCCGACGGCAAGTGCCCTCTGCTATACCGGTGAGCGGCTAGGAGGAGAACGCTTCTTCCCAGCTTGGATGATTGATGAAGACACACCGCTGGTTGGTTTTGCCAGAGAGGCTATGGGAAGAGTCGGCATTCCCTTTGAAACAGGGTACTACCCTTTTTGCACTGACGGCAGCGAAAGCGCTGGAAACAGGAACATTCCTACCATTGGGTTCGGTCCCTCATCACCCTCATTAGCCCATATAATTGACGAATATGTAGAGTTCAACCAAGTGCTTGTCGCCAGACAGGTATATAGGGAGATAGCCAAGATTTTCAGAGCCAATTAGGTGGCATGTTGACAGTGCCTGTAAGACAAGCCAGGCATATGCATGACGTTTTCTTTTAGACACGGGGAGATCCGTCATAAGAAGAGACCTTTCAGGAGGCAGCCCTATAGGACAACTTGAAGGTTTTCCCTGTTTAGAAACAGGTACATCTTGAAAGATTCCTATCCGGAGTCAATAATACGGTATGTACAACAAAAAAATTGAAGGAATACGGAGAGTGCTACTGCTCTGGTTACAACCAATCATCCTACTTCTGCTTGGTATAGTATTCCTGTTTACAATAGAAACCACTCTCCCAGGATCCTTTGAAAGGCGAGCGTACTTCACCCTGATCGGAATACTCTTCATCATCACTTCCACTGCATTTGTAGCCACCTTGAAAAATCACTATAAGATCTCTTCGGTTATGACAGTTTTTTTATCATTTGTTGGGTCCTGGGGAGCTATCTACATTGATTCTCAACACGGTATCACAGAATTCTTCCCCTTGGTCTATGTTACGATAAACGTGCTACTCTCAAGTGTCTTGCTCTCCCTCCCCTTTACGATGACGATAGCCGTTTCACAGCTTATCTCCCTCGTTTTCCTGATATTCAGAAACCCTGTCCTCTTGGCAAAAAACTGGCCCTTTCCATCGGGCTGGCCATATTTCCAGAAAATGGAAAAAACGTAGCTAGCATCATGTCTCATGCGGATAAGAACCTGATACTATCCAAAGGAAGATATAGTAGATAGGACATAATGCAACAAACCTTCTTGAAACAGTGTTTCTGAGGTTGCCTTTCAACCTTGTAAAGGCTATGATTCAGCAGATTTAATACTAATTTGGAGGTATGCCATATGGCTAAATCGCAAGATGCTAAGAAAACAGAGAAGAAAAAACCTCTGAAGACCGCTAAAGAGAAAAAGCAAGAGAAAATGGAAAAAAAGAAAAACAAATAAACAGTGTTTATCTTACGAGCATATAGGGGCCAAGGCCCCTTTTCTTGTGCCCAACAGGATGAATACCCTCCTCCCCTTTGTATTTTCAGGTTCATCCATACGACATCCCAATCTTTATCGGTGTCCAAACAGATCTGTTTCACGCTGCTATGTTTTCCAACAGGCTCCTATAAATATGAACGTCCATCTTTTCAGTTGGGCACAACACTGTTTTAGGCTACATTTATACAACTCTTTGTCAGAAATACACTTTATTATCATACCTTTTCCCCTATTGTAGGTAAATTCAACTTTATCATGTTGAATTCCTATCATTTTGATAGTATGTTTTAGCTAGGATACAAACACTGTTTTGTAGTATTTGAAAGAATATGTACTAACTCACTATCGGAGGAAATATATGAGTAAAAAGATTTTTCACGATCCAGACCCTGCAGAGACAAAAGATTGGCTGGAGTCATTGGAGGGTGTAATTAAAAATGAAGGCGAACAAAAAACCGATTACTTGCTTTCCGAACTCACCCAATCAGCTCGAAATCAAGGTGTTACAACTTCACCAGGGGTCATAAGCCCATACATAAATACAAATCTCGCTGATAAGGGTGCCCCCCTACCGCAGGAAGACTCCCTTACAGCCCGTAACGTTTCAGCTTTTGTCCGTTGGAATGCCATGGTCATGGTAGCCAAGGCAAATGATGACGGTAAGGGCTTGGGTGGCCATATTGCTAGCTACTCATCATCCTCTGCCATGTATGAAGTTGGTTTCAACTGGTTTTTCAAGGGACCTGAGGCCGAACATGGTGCTGATATGGTCTACTTCCAAGGTCACTCATCGCCGGGCATGTATGCCCGCGCATTCATTGAAGGGCGACTTACTGAAGAGCAATTGGAAAACTTCAGACAGGAGACTGGTGGGAAAGGACTCTCTTCCTACCCCCACCCCTACCTGATGCCTGAATTCTGGCAGTTCCCTACGGTCTCCATGGGACTTGGCCCATCGATGGCGATCTACCAGGCACGTTTCATGAAGTACATGGATGCCAGAGGGCTGAAAACCAATGGAGACAGGAAAGTCTGGGTCTTTATGGGTGATGGGGAATCTGATGAGCCAGAATCCCTTGCAGCGCTCTCCCTGGCCTCCAGGGAGCGGCTGGACAACCTCATCTTTGTAGTCAACTGTAACCTCCAGCGTCTCGACGGGCCGGTACGTGGCAACGGGAAGATCATCCAGGAACTTGAAGGCAAGTTCAGGGGGGCAGGATGGAATGTAATTAAGGTGATCTGGGGCTCCGAGTGGGACTCTATCCTCGAAAAGGATACCAAGGGCATCCTTTTGCAAAAACTTGCAAATATGGTTGATGGCGATTTCCAGACCCTACAGGCAAAGGGCCCGGCATATTTACGGGAAAAACTCTTTTCGGGGGATGAATACCTGGAATCCCTCATCGAAGGCAAGAGCGACAAGGACCTCTGGCAGCTAAGCCGGGGAGGTCATGACCCCAGAAAGATCTATGAGGCGTTCCACGCAGCTTCAAACCACAAGGGCGTGCCTACTGTCATTCTCTTCAAGACCATCAAGGGCTTTGGAATGGGTAGCGGTGAAGGCTCTATGGGAGCCCACAACCTCAAGCATATGGAAGAGAAAGACCTTCTCTCCTTCAGGGATCACTTCCATGTACCTATTGATGATGAGCAGGCGAAGAGCATGGCCTTCATCAAGCCTGATCCTGAAAGCAAAGAGGGCAAATTCCTGGTAAGACGCCGTGAAGCGATGGGAGGTCCTGTCCCCTTCCGCCACAAGGATGGCGAAAAGCTGACAGTCCCCAAAGAGGATGACTTTAAGGATATGTATGCATCCACTGGTGACAGGGAACTTTCAACCACCATGGCATTTGTCCGCCTGCTGACCAAGCTGGTGAAGGACAAGAACATAGGCGAAAGGGTGGTTCCCATCGTTCCCGATGAAGCACGGACCTTCGGTATGGAAGGTCTGTTCAGGCAGATCGGTATTTATGCCCCGGACGGACAACTCTACGAACCTGTTGATAAGGACTCTTTCCTCTGGTACCGAGAGGATCATAAGGGCCAGATACTTGAGGAAGGGATTACTGAAGCGGGTGCGATGTCCTCCTGGATAGCTGCAGCCACTTCCTATGCAAACCATCAGGTTACCATGGTCCCCTTCTTCATCTTCTACTCAATGTTCGGCTTCCAGCGTGTCGGAGACTTCATCTGGGCAGCTGGCGACAGCCGTGCGAAGGGATTTCTGATGGGAGCGACTGCAGGAAGGACTACACTCAACGGTGAAGGCCTGCAACACGAGGATGGTCATGGGATGCTCCTGGCATCCGCCCACCCCACCTGTCAGGCGTACGACCCCACTTTCTCGTATGAGCTGGCCGTCATCATACAGGATGGAATGAAGCGCATGTATGAGGATGATGAAAACATCTTCTACTACATCACCCTGATGAATGAGAACTATACTCATCCTGAGATGCCCAAGGGCGTAGAGGAAGGGATCAAGAAGGGAGGTTACCTCTTCAAGAAAGCAAAGAAGAGTAAAAACCCCGTAGTGCAGCTGATGGGAAGTGGAACCATCCTCCGCGAAGTCATTGCCGCAGCAGAGCTTTTGGAAAAGGACTTTGCTGTTAATGCCGACATCTGGAGCATACCCGGAGTGAACGAGTTGCACCGTGACGGTATTGAGGCCGAACGCTACAATCTCACGCATCCGGAAGGAAAGGCCAAGGTCCCTTACCTTACTAAAATCATGGAAGGACATGAAGGTCCTGTTGTGATAAGCACTGACTATCTCAGGGCTTATCCTGAGCAGATCAGGAGACTTATCCCCAACCAGAAGGTAACGATTCTGGGGACGGACGGATTTGGCAGATCGGATTTCAGGGATGCGCTACGCAAATTTTTTGAAATCGACAGGTATTATATTGTTGTCGCAGCGCTCAAGGGCCTTGCAGACGAAGGTACGATTCCTGCCAAAAAAGTAAGTGAAGCGATCAAGAAATACGCTATTGACGTCGACAAGCCCAATCCACTGTTGAATTAAGGAGAGAAAGGAATATGGCAACAAAACAAATACTGATCCCGGATATTGGGGACTTCCAAGATGTGGCAATCATTGATGTCTATATCAAGGTAGGCGATACCGTCGCCATTGAAGACTCTATAGTCGCTCTGGAAAGTGAGAAGGCAGTCATAGACATCCCTTCCCCTTTTGCAGGCACCATCACCAAGGTTCTGGTTAAGGAGGGAGACCTTGTTTCCAAGGACTCCCCTGTAGCCGAGATTGAAGCGGCATCTGAGGGTGAGCAGGAAGAGAGCAAAAGCTCAGAAGAAGAGCCTAAAAAAGCAGAGGTTGAGCAACCGAAGGAAAAGGCGGAAGAACCCAAGCCCGAAAAGGCTGCTGTGGCTGAAAAGAGCGAACAGCCAGTACAGGAACAGAAACAGCCAGCCTCCGATCTCATCAACGAACAGGCGCCGGGTGCCGTCTACCATGCAACCCCATCCCTGCGCAAATATGCCAGGGAACTCGGAGTCGAGCTTTCAAAGGTAAAGGGCAGCGGTCCCAACGGGCGAATCCTACATGAGGATGTCCAGGCGCTGGTCAAGAAAGCCCTCAGTGGGGGTGGAGGTTCTTCTGCTTCGTTCGGCAAGATTGAGCTGGAAGATTTTTCCAAGTATGGCGAGGTCGTACGACAAAAGATCTCCCGTATCCAAAGGATATCCGGACCCCACCTCCAAAAGAGCTGGCAGGTCATCCCACACGTCACCCAGTATGATGAAGCTGATGTGACCGAGCTGGAGACATTGCGAAAATCGCTTAAGGCGGAGATGAAAAGAAGTGCCGATCCTGTAAACATCAGCATCCTCTCCTTTATCGTCAAGGCCGTAGTGGAAGCTCTGAAAAAATTCCCTGAGATGAATGCTTCCTTTGATGAGGATAGTGGAGAGCTGATCCTAAAACACTACTACCATATCGGAATAGCTGTGGACACTCCCGAGGGCCTGATCGTACCGGTACTCAAGGATGCGGACAAGAAGAGTATCACCGATATAGCAAGGGAGCTTGCATCCATAAGTCAGCGTGCCCGTGATAGGAAGCTGAGGCCTGAGGACCTTTCAGGAGGTTCCTTCAGCATCTCCAGCCTTGGGGGTATCGGAGGCACTGGTTTCACACCCCTTATCAATCCTCCCCAGGTTGCCATCTTGGGAATAGCCAGGACTGCAAAGAAGCCTGTCTGGAATGGTGAGGAGTTTGTCCCTCGAGATATCCTGCCCTTCTCTGTAGCTTATGACCATAGGGTCATCGATGGTGCTGCTGGGGTTCGATTTACTACGTATCTCGCCTCCTTGTTAGGTGATTTACGACGTGTACTACTCTAAGGAGGTTTGTACAGATGCAAGAGAAAAAAACAGACCTCGTGGTCCTCGGAGGAGGACCCGGTGGGTATAGTGCGGCATTCAGAGCCGCCGATCTAGGGAGAAAAGTGACGCTCATTGAGAGAGATGAGGTATTAGGAGGGGTATGTCTGAACGTAGGCTGTATCCCTTCCAAGACACTGCTGCATCTCGCAGAGGTGATTGAGGATGCTGAAAAACTAGAACCTCTTGGGGTTTCCTTTGGAAAGCCAACTTTCGATCTGGAAAAGATCCGCAAGCACAAGGATTCGGTGATAGGCACCCTTACCTCGGGCTTGGACTCACTGTGTAAAGCCAGAAAAATAGAGCGCATTGTCGGTGAGGGAACCTTTATTTCAGATAAGGAACTCAAGGTGACGAGCGGCAAGGAAGAGCTGAAGATAAGCTTTGAGGATATCATCATCGCTGTCGGATCCAGATCGGTGCAGATACCAGGCATTCCATATGAGGATGAACGTATCTGGGACTCCACAAGGGCTTTGGAACTTACGCACATTCCCAAACGCCTTGCGATCATCGGAGGGGGTATCATCGGACTTGAAGTGGCGACCATGTACCATGCCCTCGGCTCGAAGATAACCATCATAGAGATGATGGACTCCCTGATCCCTCCAGCAGACAGGGATCTCAAACAGCCTTTGGTACGGAAGCTCAAGAAACAGTATGAAGCCATCCATACATCAACCAAGGTTGAGAAAGTGGAAGCCAATAAGGATCACCTTACTCTCCATCTGAAGGGAGACAAGGCACCAGAAACGATCGAGGCCGATGCTGTGCTTGTTGCGGTGGGCAGGAAAGCCAACTCCGATGGGATAGGCATTGAAAACACCTCAATCAAGAAAAATGAGCGCGGCTGGATCGAAGTTGATAAGAAACTCAGGACCAGCGTACCGCATGTGTATGCCATAGGGGACGTTGTGGGAGAGCCGATGCTCGCCCATAAGAGCAGTCACCAGGGCAAGGTGGCTGCGGAGGTGAGCGCTGGCCTGGCTTCTGCATTTACTCCCATGGGAATCCCCTCGGTCGCCTATACGAGTCCTGAAGTTGCCTGGATCGGTCTTACAGAGACCGAAGCCAAGGAGAAGAACATAGCTTTCAAGAAAGGCTCCTTCCCTTGGATGGCAAATGGCAGGGCATTGAGCGCTGTCGCCTCAGAAGGGGTCAGCAAGGCCCTCTATGACGAGAAGAGCGGACGCTTGCTGGGAGCTGGTATCTGTGGAAGGAATGCAGGAGAACTTATCTCTGAAGCTGTTCTTGCCCTTGAGATGGGGGCGGTCGCACAGGATGTGGCTTTGAGCATTCATCCCCACCCCACCCTCAGTGAAACCTTTGCCCTGGCTGCAGAACTTGCGGAAGGCATCGCCACTGATACGCTGAACAGGTAAAATATCAGAACTGCAGATGGCCTGTCAGATAGTGATCATAGCCCGTCCCCCATTCGATAGAGACCTATCGATGAGGGACGGGCTTTTCGTATGCATGTAAAGCATCAGGAATAGTAACGCCCTCACTCTCATCAGGTTTGTTGATTCACTTGATATGAGTCAGGTGATACAGCCCAATATTCGGGTTGTTACAAACTGAAAAGAAGCGATGGGACTGTTTCAAGAAATGCTTTTCAAACAAACAAATGGAAAAAACTACTGCTTTCGGAAAAGTGGTACTATACTACTTGGGATGCATCCTGATTATATAAGGAAAAGGTACAAGCATGAATTCACCCATTTCCGTCACCTCAGAGGTAGGGAACCTCAAATCGGTCCTATTGCATAGGCCAGGAAGAGAGCTGGAGTCCTTGACCCCACAGTACCTTGATTCCATGTTGTTCGAAGATATCCCCTTTCTCGCCCAGATGCAGAGCGAACATGATATGTTTGCCAGCTTGCTCAGAGAACAGGGCTGTAGCGTCCACTACATAGAGACTCTCCTGGGCGAGGTATTCCAAGATGTCGAACAACGAAAACTAGCCGTCGACTACCTGGTGAACTCCTCCCAGATATTCTCCCCTTCCTTGAAACAGATAGTACAGGAGCATCTCCATGAAGCGGATGCCAAGGCCTTGGTCGCATACTGCATAGGAGGTCTGCTCAAAACAGACATAGATGACAAGGTGGAACACAAGACACTCTCCTACTACATCCGTGATACCTTCCCCTACTACATACCCCCGCTACCGAACCTCTACTTCACCCGTGATCCGGCTACTGTTGTCGGAGGGGGGATCTCCATCAATCTGATGAAGAGTGAGTCCAGAAGAAGAGAGAACTGGATACTCTCCCTGATCGCAAAGCACAATCCCCTATTCGCCCGAGCCCGTATCCATCAGGACTACACAGCAAATAGCAACATAGAGGGAGGAGACATCCTGATGCTCAATGAGAAGAGTGTCATCTGCGGCAGCAGTGCTCGAACCGATGTCTGGGCGATAGAGGGGTTTGCAAACAGGATGCTCGCTCCCATAGAGGAAGGGGGAGAAGGCCTTGAAACAGTACTTGTCATGCAAATTCCCTATACCAGGGCATATATGCATCTTGATACGGTATTTACGATGGTCGACCGTGATGCCTTCTGCATGTTCCCCGGCATAGGGGCTTCAGTGAATGTCTTCAGCATGAGACGGAACAGCAAGGACCACCTGGATATCCATGCAGAGCCTTCACTGAAAAAGGCACTGAGACAAACCTTGGGTGTCCCTTCGGTCAACATCATCAAAAGTGGCGGCAACGATGTCATCGCCTCAGCAAGGGAGCAGTGGAATGACAGTACAAACACCTTGGCCATAGCTCCGGGCAAGGTGATAACATACTGCAGGAACGTGGTTTCCAATGAGGTCCTACAAAAAAACGGCATTGAAGTGCTGCCAATTAAGGGCTCGGAACTTGTTAGGGGCAGAGGCGGGCCGAGGTGCATGAGCATGCCACTGTGGAGAGAGAGTTTGTAACAGCTTCTCCCCTCGATTCCGTGGATGCTCTCTTTACTGCCTCTTCATATCGCCCATTTATCGTATTGCACAGATTTGGATATGGTCTTATCATTATCCAAATTCGAACTGGAAAGCCAAACCACTCTCTTGGATGGTTGCTTTTCTGTGTGATAGCCGGATTGTTATGTGATTTCCAAATGCAATGCTTGTATGCACGAAAACGTTCAGTAAAGGGAGATTAAAAATGGGAGTAAAAGATATTCTTGTATTCAGCGCACATGGTGCTGATTACTGCACTCGTAGCGGAGGCACGATAGCTAGCTATGTCAAAGAAGGGTATAAGGTCCATGTCATTGCACTGTCATACGGAGCGCATGGGGAGTCTGCAGGGTATTGGAAACAAAACCCTCAAGGAACTCTTGAACATTGTTGTGCTATCTGTAAAAAAGAGTCCATGAATGCCGCTGCCACCCTGGGGGCGAGCATCGAGTTCCTCGGTTGGGACGACTACCCTCTGACTATAGATGAAACCCGACAACACTTACTTACCAAGAGAGTCCTGGATATCCGCCCTGAAATTGTTTTT
>LFRM01070973.1_pt1 | contig 12048 bp, 9 predicted proteins | sample 618341 | NCBI WGS metagenome assembly LFRM01 (sample SAMN03654438, study PRJNA283298) | anaerobic digester metagenome | isolation source: pool of bioreactors CSTR01a, CSTR02a, and CSTR03a thermophilic anaerobic... | place: Denmark: Kgs. Lyngby | collected 2014-05-21
CTTAAAGATAATTATTTCATCAATACGATTTATAAACTCTGGTTTAAAATGAACTTTTAGTACTTCATCGTATTTCTTAGCTTTTAACGCTTGGTCATCTTCAAATGCATATTGACTCGCTAAGTTACTTGTCATAATTAGAATTGTATTTTTAAAGTCAACTCTTACTCCTTTAGAATCAGTTACATGACCATCATCTAAAACTTGAAGTAGGATATTTAAGACATCTGGATGGGCTTTTTCAATCTCATCTAGTAGTACAATTGAGTATGGTTTAGTTCTTACAGCTTCAGTTAACTGTCCACCTTCATCATAACCGATGTATCCTGGTGGCGCACCAATTAATCTAGATACTGTATGTTTTTCCATATACTCACTCATGTCAATTCTAATAATATTTTGTTCAGAATCAAATAGTTGTTCAGCTAATGCTTTAGCAACCTCTGTTTTACCAACCCCTGTTGGTCCTAAGAACATAAATGATCCAATTGGTCGATTGATATCTTGAATCTGTGCTTTAGATCTTAGAATAGCATCTGTGACCAGTTCAAGTGCTTGATCTTGACCTTTAACTCTTAATCTTAAGAATGAGTCTAGTTTTAATAGTTTCTCTTTTTCACTCTCTTCAAGTTTAGCAATATCAATATGTGTCCACTTAGAAATAATTTCGGCAATTAACTCTTCATCGACAATCTCTTTGATTAAATCAAAGCGCGCTTGTCCTTGAGCATCTTCAATCATTTTCTCTAAGTTAGGAATAATTTCATATTGAATTTTCGCAGCATCTTGATAACGTGTTTCATTTTGGGCTTTCGCTAAATCAAGTTTAGCTTTCTCTAAATCTTCTTTTGCTGATTTATTCTTATCAAGTAACTCTTTCTCTTGATTCCATTTCGCAAGATCAATTGAGTAAGCTTCTTGAAGTGTTTTTAACTCAGCTGATAGTTCGATAATTCGCTTACGTGAATCTTTTGTATCTTCATCAATAAGCGCTGCTTCTTCAATTTCAAGCTGCATAATTTTACGGCGCATTTCATCTAATTCTTGTGGCATTGAATCCATATCCACACGAATTGAAGCTGAAGCCTCATCAATTAGGTCAATCGCTTTATCTGGTAAGAAACGATCAGTAATATAGCGATCTGATAATTTCGCAGCGGCAATTATTGCTGAGTCAAGGATTTGTACCCCATGATGTGATTCAAAACGATCTTTAAGTCCACGTAGAATTGAAATAGTATCTTCAATTGTTGGCTCATCAACCATAATTTTTTGGAATCTACGCTCAAGGGCAGCATCTTTTTCAATATACTTACGATATTCATCATAAGTTGTTGCACCAATTAAGCGGAGTTGTCCACGTGCTAGCATTGGTTTTAAGAGGTTGGCCGCATCCATTGAACCTTCAGTTGCGCCAGCTCCAACGACATTATGAATCTCATCTACAAAGAGAATGATATTTCCGTTAGCTGCTTTGACTTCATCAAGAACAGCTTTTAGTCGCTCTTCAAACTCACCACGATATTTAGCACCTGCAATTAGGGCTCCCATATCGAGTTCAATAAGTTTTTTATTTTGAAGGGTAGATGGAACATCATTGTTCATAATACGCCATGCGAGTCCCTCAACGATAGCTGTCTTACCAACACCTGGATCACCAATTAGAATTGGATTGTTTTTTGTTTTTCTTGAAAGAATTTGAACTACGCGGCGAATTTCTTCATCACGGCCAATGACCGGATCAATCTTACCTTCCTCAACATCAAGTACTAAATCACGACCATATTTGTATAGAGCATCGAGATTCATTTCGTCGGTTGCGGAATTGATTGTTTTACCGTTACGCAGTTCAAGTTCTAAAGCATATAGTTCTTCCTTAGTTTTATTTACTGCCATAGCATATTCTTTTGATACAACGCTGTCGCCTGAAATAAGTTCGATTAGGACCGGAGATACTGATAAAAATGTGTCTCCTAAATCAAATGCCCATTTCTCTGCTGACTGTATTGCATCATAGACATTGCGACTTAAAGTCGGCATTGCCTGTGAGTCATTCTTTGATATTTTACTAATTGCATGTTCACTAATACTTTTTAGTAAACTTGTATTAATTTCTGCTTTTCTAATAAATGCTTCAGAAGCGTCATCTTCAAGTATCGCCATCATCATGTGCGGAACTTGTACTTCGGAATTTTTATTTTCACTTGCGATTTGGACTGAGCGATTAAATACAATTTGCAGTCTTTCACTCATTTTATTTGGATCCATATTTTTAACCTCCTTTATTTATAGATTGCGACTGTCGTTGGTCTAAAGATCTCAACTTCAGCGACTGGGGCACTTAATGCACCAGTATTTTGATTAATTTCTAATACGGATACTGTGTCAGAATATTGATTGGTAACAATCATATATTTTGAATCATCTGTAATTGTAAAGCTACGTGGCCATTTACCACCTGATGGATATTTTTCAACGATTGTCATTTTTCCATCTTCGACGTCAATCAGATAAATCTCATTATTTCCTCTTAGGGAAACATATAGTTGATCTGAGTGTTTTGCGAAATGGATATCGGCTGCATAACACTTAATGTCATCAGTTAATTTTATCCGGTCAATTTGTTGTAAGTGACCATTGACTGGATTTATTGAATAGGAATAGATTGAGTTTCCAAATTCATTAACAACATACAAGTATTTGCCATCACGACTAATATTCATATGTCTTGGCCCTTCATTGTCTTTTAGTGATACTGAGAGTTGTGAAGGTAGTGAACGAATTATTCCTTCTGGAAATACTTCGTAGGCAAAGATTCGATCTAGCCCGAGGTTTGCTTCATATAAGTATTTTGAATCCTTACTTAATATTGTTGAATGCGCCCTTGGCTCTTCCCCAATATGATCGATATTAGACATTACTTCAATTAGTTGTCCATCTTCTTCAAATACTACTGAGAAGATATTACCCGAGCCATAGTTGGCTCCATAAAGGATATCATCATCAACGGTAATATCGCAGGTGCCAAATCCTTGGGCATCCATCCGATTAATTAGTTTTAAACTACCATCTGCATTGATTCTAAATGATGATACACGGGCTACTTCATCAATTTCATTTGCCGTAAACAAGATATCATCCTTGATCCGAATATGCACCGGATTAAGTGACTCATTATTTACAGACTCTATTTTAAGTTCATTATTTTCTGGGTAAAAGTTAACTTCATATATACTTGAGTTATCGCTTGAATACCCACCAATATACATTTTGTAAGTCATATTTTTCCTCCCGGAATTAATTATAGAGATTTACGGAATTGATCGTAAATAGAATTTTTTCCTTTACTCTCTAATTTTTGTAATTCCTCATATAGTTTTTTCTCGTCTTTTGACATTTTGTCATCGACAAGTACTTTAACTTGAACAATTTGGTCTCCCATTGTTCCGCCACGTAAATCTTTAACACCTTTGGAACGTAGTCTTAATCTCGAACCACTTTGTGTTCCTGCTGGTATTTTAAGTTCAACATCACCGTGGACAGTTGGAACATCAATTGAAACTCCAAGTGTTGCATTAACTGCAGAGATCGGAATTTCTAACATAATGTTTTTACCATCACGGACGAAGTATTTGTGATTTGAGACAATAATCTCTAAGTATAGATCGCCATTTGGACCGCCTCTTTGACCACGTTCTCCCTTACCTTCAACACGTAGTTGTTGGCCAGTATTAATGCCTGCTGGAATCTTAACATCAACTTTAACGCGCTTAGTTTCATATCCTTCACCATGACACTTAGTACATTTAACTTTGATTTCTTCACCTGAACCATGACAAGTTGGACAAACTGTTTGATTTTGGATAATTCCAAAAGGAGTGTTTTGTTGTGTTAAAACTTGACCTTGTCCATTACATGTATGACATGTTACAACGTCAGATGGTGAGTTTGCTCCAGAACCATTACATTTAGAACATTGTTCATCAACAGTTAAGTTAATTGATTCTGTCTTTCCAAATATTGCATCCATAAAGTCAACTTGCATACGCATGAAACGATCTTGTCCACGCATTGGGCCTGTTTGTGGTCGTCTTTGATTAAAGCCACCAAAACCTCCACCGCCGCCAAAGAATGAACCAAAGATGTCTTCAAAGCCACCAAAGTCTGCACTTTGGAAACCACCAGCACCTTCCATTCCACTATGGCCAAATTGGTCATATGTTTGTCTCTTCTTACTATCGCTTAATACTTCATAAGCTGATTGAACTTCTTTAAATTTCTCTTCGGCATCAGCTGCCTTATTCATATCTGGGTGGTATTTCTTAGCTAATTTTCGATAGGCTCTCTTAATTTCATCTGCACTAGCATTTTTAGCTATCCCTAATACCTCATAATAGTCTCTTTTATTACTTGCCATAACGTCTCCTTTATAAAATTATACAACACAAACCCTCCTAAGAGAGTTTGTGTCATTTAGCTTATTATTCTTTTTCTTCAAAATCTGCATCAACGATTTCGTCATCTTCAATTTCAGTTGACATATCGTCTGCTTCTGCAGCTTCTGCTGCTTGTTGATACATAGCTTCACTCATTGCTTGTGCCGCTGTTTCTAAAGCAGTTAATTTTTCTTCTAACTCTTCATAATTTTCGTTTTCTAAAGCTTCACTTAACTCATCTCTTAGTTTTTTAACTTCTGCTTTTTCTTCGTCTGAGACTTTAGCATCTTCATTTTCTAATGTTTCGTCAATTTGGTTAATGAACTGTTCAGCTTTGTGTTTTAATTCAACTTGAGCTTTACGTTTTTCATCTGCTTCTTTATTATCTTCAGCATCTTTAACCATTTGTGCAATTTCTTCTTCGCTTAATCCGCTTGAGTTAGAAATTGTGATAGATTGTTTTTTGTCTGTTGCTTTATCAGTAGCTGATACGTGAACAATACCGTTAACGTCAATATCGAATGTTACTTCAATTTGTGGCATACCACGTCTTGCTGGAGCAATTCCATCAAGTTTGAAGTTACCAAGTGTTTTGTTATCACTTGCCATTGGACGTTCACCTTGTAATACGTGAATATCTACAGCTGGCTGGTTATCTTCAGCAGTTGAGAACACTTGTGATTTCGATGTTGGGATTGTTGTATTTCTTTCAATTAATGGTGTCATTACTCCACCCATTGTTTCAATACCTAGTGATAATGGTGTAACGTCTAGTAATAGCACGTCTTTAACATCACCTGAAATAACTCCGGCTTGAATTGCCGCACCCATTGCAACAACCTCATCTGGGTTTACTGAATGGTTAGGTTCTTTTCCAAGTTCGTTTGTAACTGCATCTCTAACTGCAGGAATACGAGTTGATCCACCTACTAGTAGAACTTCATGGATATCGTTTTTAGTTAATCCTGAGTCTTTAAGAGCTTGTTTAACAGGACCAATTGTACGATCAACTAATGCTTTAGTCATTTTATCGAAGTTTGCTCTTGTTAAAGTTGCTTCAAAGTTAATTGGACCATTTTCATTTACTGAAATATACGGAAGTAAGATTGAGGTTTGTGTCGCGCTTGATAATTCTTTTTTAGCTTGTTCAGCTGCTTCACTTAATCTTTGCATTGCCATGTAGTCAGTACTTAAGTCAACTCCATGAACTGATTTAACTTCATTTAATAACCATTCAACAATTTTGTGGTCAAAGTCATCTCCACCTAGTGAGTTATCACCAGCTGTTGATAGAACTTCAAATGTTCCGTCTGCAAGGTCTAGAACTGAAACGTCGAATGTTCCTCCACCTAAGTCAAATACTAATACTTTTTGCTCAATATCTGTTTTATCTAAACCGAATGCTAATGCTGCAGCAGTAGGCTCGTTAATAATTCTTTCAACTTCAAGTCCAGCAATAACACCAGCGTCTTTAGTTGCTTGTCTTTGTGAGTCATTGAAGTAAGCTGGAACAGTAATAACTGCTTTCGTTACTTTTTCTCCTAAGTAATCTTCTGCATATGATTTTAAGTACTGTAAGATCATTGCTGAAACTTCTTCAGGTGAATAGTCTTTTCCTTCAAGTTCAACTTTTTTGTCAGTACCAATTAATCTTTTAACTGATGATGCAGTATTTTTGTTTGTAATTACTTGTCTTTTCGCTGCATCCCCAACAATTCTTTCCCCATCTTTAAATGCTACAACTGATGGTGTTGTACGGTGTCCTTCAGGATTTGTAATAACACGTGGTTCATTACCTTCCATTACTGCTACTGCAGAGTTTGTAGTTCCTAAGTCAATTCCGATAATTTTACTCATAAATCATTTCTCCTTTTCTTATTGTGAGACCTTAACCATACTTGGTCTTAATACGCGGTCTTTAATCATATATCCTTTTTGTAAAACTTCTAATACGATGTCTGCTTCCACACCTTCAACCACTTCTACCATTACGGCGTGGTGAATGTTTGGATCAAACTTCTCATTAAGTGCAGCAATTTCAACTACACCCTCAGATTCTAAGCTATTCATTAACTGCCTATAAATCATATCAATAGCTTCCTTCAAACTGCTAGTATTGTCACTATCTTCTGATAGTACTTTCTCCATGTTATCAATTGCTGGCAGTAAAGCTAACATGAAAGATTGATTTTTATATTTATCTCTTTGATTAAAATCATTTGTAATACGTCTTTTAGTGTTTTCTAAATCTGCATGTGCTTTTAAGAAATTTGCTTGTTCATTTTCTAAAGCTGATTGTAATTCATCAACTTGATTTTGTAAGCTCGATAGTTCATCTATTTCTTCAACTACCTCTTCAACTTCTTCAATAATGCTTTCAACTTCTAAGTCTTCATTTTCATTCTTCATTTTTGCCTCCATCATTACTTGCTTCGATATACAAAGTTTCAAGGCTATCCTTGAGAACTTCAATAAGTGATATCGCTCTTTCATAATCCATTCGTGATGGACCAACTAACATTAATTTCGCAGATTGCGAATCTGAAATTCTTAAACTTGTCGATACAACTGCAATATCATCAATCCAAGCTAATTGCGATTTTTCCGATGTCTCAAGGAGTACATCTGCATGTCCCTCTGAGATATCATTCCAAACTTGACGATTACCGATCATCAACATTAATTGTCGAATTCTATCTAAATCTACAAAGTCTGGTTGATTATACATATTAGCTTCACCTGAGAAATACATCCCATCATTAGATAATTGTGAGAATGCGGATAAAAATGCATTGTAAATTACTTCATGCCTTCCGACAGCCTCTTCTAAGATCGGCTTCAATGTCTCAAGTTTAACTAAGACATCTTTTATTGGTGTTCCAGTTAATCGATCATTTAAGATCTCTGTTGTAGCGCTAATATCAGCCAGTGACAAGGAATCAGTAAACCTAAATACCTTGTTTTCTGTATGGCCACTATCTGTTACAAAGACTGCGACAGCACTCTTATCATCCATTGAGAATAATTTGATGTGCATCAATCTTTGCTCACTAGCACTTGGTCCAAGTACAATTGAAGTTAGATTTGTCATCTGTGAAATTACATCACTAGCACTTTTAATTGCTTCTTCAGCATTCATATAAGAATGTTCAACAAGCGATCTTAAGGCAACTTCATATTGTGTTGAATCTACTTTCTCCATTAGAAACTCGACATAGTAACTATATCCATTAATCGATGGAATTCGTCCACTAGATATATGCGTCTTTTCAATTAAGCCTAAACGCTCTAGTTCAGCCATCTCGTTTCTAACTGTAGCAGACGAGTAATTAATATTGTATTTATCAATTAACATCTTGGATGAAACAGGTTCAGCTGTTGATACAAACTCATCAACTATGTGTTTAAATATTAAACTTTGACGTTCAGTTAACACATTAACCCACTCCTTCTAGCACTCTGCTCTGCTAACTGCTATTAGTATACAGCACCCTTTTAGCACTGTCAAGGATTGAGTGCTAAAAATTACATTTTTTATAAAAAAAGTAGCAATCATTATTTTGATTTACTACTTTGAAATTTATTATTTACAATATCGATTATACTTTCAGGAATAAACTTAGATATGTCACCACTATGCTCAGCAATAGATCTAACAATCGAAGAAGATAAGTAAGAATGTTCGGGTCTTGCTAAGAAGAATACCGTCTCAATATCTTTTCCAATTACCATGTTTGCCGAAGCAATTTGTAATTCATATTCATAATCCATAATCGCACGAATTCCACGAACTAAGAAGTCGGCATTATTCTCACGAGCGAGATCAACCGTTAAACCATCGCCAACTAAGATCTTAACATTATCAAAGTCTTTACAAATAGTTTCTAACATTGCGACCTTTTCCTCAGTGTTAAATACTGAGTTCTTTTCCGAGTTACGCATGATTGCGACAATCAATACATCAAAAACGGCACTGGCTCTTTTAATAATATCTAAATGGCCATAAGTTGGGGGATCAAAAGTTCCGGCATAAACTGCTGTCTTCATCTAATCTTCCTTTCTATAATAGAATAAACTAGTACTCTTATATTTCTTCTCTTTAAAAAGAATTAAATCATTAATTTTATCAGCAAGACTTACTTGACTAGATTCCTCAATAATCACAATACCATGATCACTTAATAAATTATACTCAGAAATCATTTCCAATATCTCACTAACATCAAACTCTGCATAAGGCGGATCAATAAAGATTAAATCAACCTGCTTATTTTCCATTGCCTTAATAAATCTTTTATAATCTAAATTAAATACAGATACTTCATTCTTTATCTTAAGACTCTTGAGATTATCATTAATAATTTTTATTGCGGCACGATTCTTATCGTTAGCATAAGCGATTTTAAAGCCACGCGATATCGCTTCAATCGCAATTGCACCAGAACCCGAGAACATATCAATAATTGAATTCATATCAGCCTCAAAAGCAATCGAATCAAAGATGGCTCCTCTAATCTTATCAGAAGTCGGTCTTGTATCATTTCCAACTAAAGTCTTTAAACTACGCGAACGAAACTCTCCACTAACGATTCGCATAAGCCACCGTCCTTTTATGGCGGGCAATTATTGATTGCGAAATTCCAATCATTAACATAATTGACATGGTTGATGAACCACCCGATGATATTAGTAATAAAGGAACACCAGTTAATGGAATTGATCCACTGACGCCACCAACATTTAATAAGACGTGAATAAATAGATAGAATACAGTTCCCATTAATATCATTTTATCCTTCTCCGACTTAACGCGCATTGCATAATGCAATATCCGATACATTAAGAGCCCATATGCCAGTAGTAAGATAGTAATACCAAAGAACCCTAACTCCTCAGCAATTAACGGTAAAATAAAGTCTGTACGAACTTCTGGTAAATAACCATATTTTTGAACCGATTGACCAAGCCCCGTTCCAAAGAGACCACCACGAGAAAAGGCAATTAATGAGCCCGATAACTGATAACCACCGGGCGAAATAAATGGATTCGCATAGTCATAAAACCTTTGTAACTGATAAGGTCTAATTAACGGTAACTTAGAAACCGTGTTAAGACCAAGGTCTGATAGAAGAAAGATTGATCCAAAGATTCCGACAATCACTAAGATCGTCATATAATTCTGCATTTTTCTTAATTTGGGATGACTTGGAATTAAGCTAATAAAATAAGATATCATTAATAAAACTAAAGCACTTCCTAAATCCTTTTGTAGGACTAAGATAATAAGAGTTTGAACTAATACAACAATCATTACTGGTTGTACAATTTCCTTACGACTGCGTGGTGTATTATAAGCAATATCCCCAAGAAACATCGCTAGTAAAATTGTTGTCGAACCTTTGGCAAATTCAGATGGCTGAATTGTAAATGCCATCGGACCAACTTTGAATTTAATCCATGCATAAGCGCCATTAGTTTCACCAAACAAAATAGTTGATACTAGTAACCCAATCATTACTAGAGATAATGGCATAATTAACTTTTTAGCTAGATTATGATTATAGAATTTTGAGGCTGTGACCATCAGCATATATCCAATAAATAAATAAACTAATTGTTTAATTGTCGCAAATACCAACATTGTAGTTGAATTATTCGAGGCTGTCATCGAAGCAGAAACTGCCATTACTAATCCAAAGATTGCTAAAGAAATTGTAATAATATTAATAAACATATCGCTACTCTTAGCTACTTTAAATAAATTAAAAAACTTCTTCATTTTGCCTCCTTACTACAAGTAAAAAATATTTCATTTCGACTCACATAATACTAATTATATATCATTATGAGCCTATTGACTAATGGAAAACTAGGATTAAGTAAATTTATCCTTACGATACCAGTCTTTTTGCATACTTAATCTTGATTAGGATCTTTATCAGTCAAATAGGCTAATATTTTTGAATTTTCAATGCGGATACTTTATAATGGTCTAGAGGTAAAAACATGAAAAATAAATATTTAGATGTCATTTTAGATAATGACCCAATTTTAAGAGCAAAAAATATGGAAGTAGAGCTTCCTTTAAATAAAGAAGATGAAGAATTAATTATGAACATGCGTAAGTATGTAACTGAATCAATTATTGAAGAGAATCAAGAAAAATACGGACTTAAGCCGGCAGTTGGTATCGCTGCCCCACAAGTTGGTGTAAATAAAAGGATGTTTGTTGTTAGACTTGAAGAAGTCGTGGATAATGATATAATAGTAAAAGAGTATGCACTTGTAAATCCAAAAATAATTAGCCACTCAGAACAAATGAGTTTCTTAAAAAGTGGAGAAGGTTGTCTTTCGGTTGAAGATATTCACGAGGGACATGTTTATCGTAATGCGCGTGTTACTATACAAGCTTATGATGCAATATCAAAACAAGATGTAACTATAAGAGCACGAGGGTTTTTAGCTATTGCCATGCAACATGAATATGATCACCTTGAAGGTATATTATTCTACGACCGCATAGATAAAGATGATCCTTTTAAAGTGCTAGAAAACGCAAAAGAAATTTAAGGAGATTATATGAAAACATTGAAAAAAATTAAAAATGAAGTAGCTGACTATATCCAAGAGACAGACACTTTAGTATATGCATTAGGTGGACTTGGAGAAGTCGGAAAGAACATGTACTGTATCGAACATAATGACGAAATAATAATTATCGATGCTGGTGTTATGTTCCCAGAAGAAAACCTTCTAGGAATTAACTATGTTATTCCAGACTTTGACTACTTAGTAAAAAATAAAGAAAAAGTTAAAGCACTTATTATTACACACGGACATGAAAACCATATCGGAGGTATCCCATTCTTATTAAAAGCAATGGACATTCCAAAAATTTATGCACCGAAGTTCGCAACTTTCTTAATTAGAAGAAAACTTGAAGAACACAAATTAGCTAAAAAAGTAAAAATCGAAGAGTTTAACGGCGATTCAAGTGTAAGAACAAAACACTTCACAGTTGGCTTCTTCTCAGTAATTCACTCAATCCCAGATGCTTATGGAGTATATATTACAACTCCAAACGGTACAGTTATTTCAACAGGAGACTTTAAGTTCGATTTAACACCGGTATCAGGAAATGTCGATTATCAAAAAATGGCATTTATCGGATCAACTGGAGTAACACTAGCATTAAGTGATTCAACAAACTCAGAAATTGAAGAATTCTCATTATCAGAGAAAAAAGTTGGACAACAAATAAATGAAATTATGAAAAACGCTAAAGGTAGATTAATTATTGCCTCATTCGCATCTAACGTATTCAGAGTTGCACAAATTCTAGAATCAGCAGTTGCAAACGGTAAGAAAGTTGCTGTCTTTGGTAGATCAATGGAAAACGTAGTTGATGTTGGACAACAACTTGGACACATCAATATTCCAAAATCATCATTTGTAAAAGCACACGAACTAAAGAAAATTCCAGCAAACGAACTATGTATCGTATGTACTGGATCACAAGGAGAGCCAATGGCTGCCCTATCAAGAATTGCAAACGGTACACATCGTCACATTAAGATTTTTCCAGGTGATACAGTAGCATTCTCATCAAGCC
>LFRM01107126.1_pt1 | contig 12046 bp, 14 predicted proteins | sample 618341 | NCBI WGS metagenome assembly LFRM01 (sample SAMN03654438, study PRJNA283298) | anaerobic digester metagenome | isolation source: pool of bioreactors CSTR01a, CSTR02a, and CSTR03a thermophilic anaerobic... | place: Denmark: Kgs. Lyngby | collected 2014-05-21
ACAATACAATTGCGTATAGGCGCCTAGATATTTTATATATCACTCTACAATCCTTTAAGGTTAGGTGACTGGCATGCTTATTTGCCCTATCTGCCAATCGGCACTCACAGCGCATGAAAATAGTTTACGCTGCATTTTTGGGCACAATTTTGATCGTGCCAAGCAAGGCTATATTAATTTATTACCGGTACAGCATAAAAATAGTCGTGCGCCGGGAGACAACCCCGCCATGGTGCAAGCGCGCCGTGACTTTCTCTCAGCAGGCCATTACGCTCCCCTAGCAGAACGCTTTGCTACTTTAATGCACGAGCGCCAGCCAAAAAACTGGCTGGATATTGGCTGCGGCGAAGGCTATTACACTGAACATATCGCCAAGGCCTTACCTCATAGCCAAGGCTATGCTTTGGATATTTCTCGCGAAGCAGTTAAACAAGCATGCAAACGTGATGCCAAAACTGAGTGGATTGTCGCGAGTATGGCACGCCTCCCTTTAGCCACCGAAAGCTGCCAAGCCGTAGCCAGCATTTTTAGTCCATTGGACTGGCAAGAAGCACAGCGGGTACTGGCACCTGGCGGTGCATTATTACGTATGGGTCCAGCTAGCGATCACCTGATCGAATTGCGCGAGCAATTATACGATGAAGTGCGCAATTATGATGACAGTAAACATCTGCAACTGATCCCACAAAGTATGCGCCAGATCCACAGTGAAACACTCTATTTTACAATGACCCTTGAAGATGCCCAAGCGCGCAGCAATTTACTGGCTATGACGCCACATGGCTGGCGTGCCAATGCACAAAAACGTGAAGCAGTGATCAATCAAACGCTCACCACCACTGTAGCGATACGCTACGACTGGATCGAAAAAACAGGAAACTAATCTATGCGCCAACCTGATATTGAAATTTACCTCAAAGATATCGACCGCAGTGTTATTGATGCCTGGCTAACCTCAGTTTTAGGTGCGCCCTGTGTATGGCAAGAAAAAGGTCGGGTATCACGCTGCGAGTGTGCAGGTATCCCTATTGTATGGTTTGAAAAAGCAGTGGGTAAATGGCATAGCTTATTATTGGAAAGTAACAACACTCCATGGGCTGATGATGCCGAATGCGCACTCGCTGCTGCCGCCGCACTACAGACCCATGTGCGCTGCGCTCCGGGCAGCTGGCAAGAAGCGGACGGTGATAGCAATATCGATAACTGGCTGAGTACCAGCGCAGATGGCCGTGTCGAAACGATTGTCTGGCACACCTCTTAAATAACCCTAGGATTTTTTATGCGTTGGAAAAAAGCGCGCCGCAGTGACAACGTTGTTGATCAACGCGGCAAAAACAGTGGTGTAGGCGGTAAAGGTTTAAGTTTAGCTGCAATTGCAGTGATTGTAGTAATGGGCTTGGTCAGTGGCCAAGATCCAATGCAAATCGTTGGCAATGTTGCCACCCAAGTACTGCAACAAGGCGGGATTAATACTGGCGCACCGACACCGCAGCACACAACACCACATAACGATGAGCAAACTGAATTTGTCCGTGCCATTTTAGGCGACACCGAAGACACCTGGCGCGCACTATTTCAGCAGGCGGGTAAAAACTACAAAGATCCCACGCTAATTTTATTTAACGCCAGCGTGCGCTCAGCCTGTGGTTTTGCCGACTCTGCAGTAGGGCCCTTCTATTGCCCAAGCGATCAGCAGGTCTATTTAGATCTGTCGTTCTTTAAGGAAATGGAACAACGCTTTGCTGCCACTGGCGAGTTTGCTCAAGCCTATGTGATAGCCCATGAAGTCGGCCATCATGTGCAGACCTTATTGGGTATTTCTGCCCGCGTGCATGCAGCCCGTCAGCGTGGCGAGCGTGTCACAGGCGATAATGGCTTGCTGGTCCGTCAAGAACTGCAAGCCGACTGTTTTGCTGGAATCTGGGCGCACCAGGCTCAGCAACGTCATGCGTGGTTGGAACCCGGTGATCTAAAAGATGCACTCAATGCTGCAAGGGCTATTGGTGACGATCGCTTACAACAGCAAGCGCAAGGCCACATTGTCCCAGATTCTTTTACCCACGGTACCTCAGAGCAACGCGAACGCTGGTTTAGCCAAGGTTACACAACCGGCGATATCAATCAATGCGACACTTTTACTACACAACGGCTGTAATCCAGCCTGCTGAATTTATTTTAGGTCGATAACTTAAACCACTGGAGCGTTTATGCTTGTTATACGTTACGCACTCTTTACCGCCGCCATTTTAGGCAGTTTGGCCACACTGATGCTGGCCCTGTCTAATCCATGGTGGCTGCTATTGAGTGTTATTTTTCTCGCTTTAACTGCAGTGGGAATCATTGATATACGCCAAACCCACTCAACCTTACGCCGTAACTACCCCATTGCAGCACATATTCGCTTTATTTTTGAAGATCTGCGCCCCATGCTACGCCAATATATTGTCGAAGCTGATGATGACGAAGTCCCCTTTTCACATGATCAGCGCTCGCTGGTCTATCAGCGCGCAAAATCTGAACTGGAAACCCGTGCCTTTGGTACTGAAAAAAACGTCTACGGCACACGCTATGAGTGGATCAACCATTCCATCAGCCCGACCAAGCTGAACGATCATAACTTCCGTGTCGACATTGGTGGCCCAGACTGTAAACAACCCTACTCTGCCAGCATCTTTAATATCTCGGCAATGAGTTTTGGCTCACTGTCACCTAACGCGATTCGTGCTTTAAATAAAGGAGCGCGTTTAGGGCAGTTTTACCATGATACTGGCGAAGGTTCGATCTCCAGCTACCATCGTGAACAAGGTGGCGATATGGCGTGGGAGTTAGGTTCAGGTTACTTTGGTGCACGTAATGATGACGGCACTTTTAGCCCTGAGCGTTTCGCTGAACGCGCGACCCTTGATCAAGTCAAAATGATTGAACTTAAACTCTCACAAGGCGCTAAACCAGGCCATGGTGGTATGTTGCCTGGTGCTAAAGTCAACGCTGAAATCGCTAGTACGCGCGGTATACCTGAAGGCCAAGATTGCATCTCTCCGGCGTCACACTCCGCTTTTTCCACACCGGAAGAGTTGCTGCACTTTATTGCACAATTGCGTGATTTATCGGGCGGCAAGCCCACCGGCTTTAAGCTGGCCGTCGGTCACCCTTGGGAATGGTTTGCCATTGCTAAAGCCATGCTCAGCACAGGCATCACCCCCGACTTTATTGTTGTGGACGGCGCAGAAGGCGGTACAGGTGCAGCGCCACTGGAATTTGCCGACCATGTTGGTACTCCAATGCGTGAAGGTCTGATGCTAGTGCATAACACCTTAGTGGGCCTTAATTTACGCGATAAAGTGAAAATTGGTGCGGCCGGTAAAATCATTACAGCCTTTGATATTGCTCGCACCTTAGCCTTAGGTGCGGACTGGTGTAACTCAGCGCGCGGTTTTATGTTTGCGCTAGGCTGCATTCAATCACAGGTGTGCCATACTGACCGCTGCCCGACGGGTATTGCCACCCAAGATCAAAAACGCTGGAAAGGTCTGGATGTGCCGGATAAGGCCATTCGCGTGCAGCATTTCCACGCTCGCACGGTAGCCACTTTAGGCGAGTTAACTGAAGCGGCAGGTTTACAGCACCCCAACGAACTGGGCCCTGAGCATATTATCCGCCGCGTTTCACCGACCTTAGTGCGCTCACTGGGTAGTTTGCACCCCTATCTCGAGCCCGGCGACTTACTCAATCCTGATAAATTGCCAGACCACATTGTCTTTCAACGTTTTTGGCTCGGCGCACGCCCTGATACCTTTACTTTTATTAAATAAGAGCACAAAAAAACGGCCTATTCTAAAGGCCGTTTTTATTTCACTTGGCTTGGTAAATAATACCCGGACTGCATTGCACCATAGAGTACAACTCAGGTAAGCCATTCAGCGCTTCAGATGCACCTAACACTAAATAACCACCGGGCTTTAATGTCGCATGAATACGCGTCAGAATATCTTTCTTTGCTTCGGCAGAGAAGTAAATCAACACATTACGGCAAAAGACCACATCAAACTTACCCAAACCGGCGTAACTGTCTAATAAGTTTAATGCTCGAAACTCAACACGACTCTTAATCGCAGGTTTCACTTTCCATAGACCGGCTGGCGTTTTATCAAAATAATTTTCTAGTCGATCACGTGATAAACCACGCGCAATAGCTAAACTATCGTACTCACCTTCTTTACAGGCTTGTAACATGCTCGGTGACAAATCTGTGGCAACAATTTGCACACTCGCTTTAGCTTGACCTAAGTTAGCTCGATCATACTCATCCACTATCATTGATAGTGAATAAGGCTCTTGACCAGAGGAACATGCCGCTGACCAAACCCGTAAACGCTGCCCCATCTGTTTTTTAAGCAACTCTGGAAAAACTTTGTTTTTCATAACCTCAAACGGAAAGGTGTCTCTAAACCACAAAGTTTCATTAGTGGTCATCGCATCCACCACTTGCTCTTGCAGCAAACCTCGTGGCTGCGCTTGAATGCGCGCCATCAGCTCAGTCAATGATTTAATGCCATGCTCTTCCTGTAGCTTTTTTAAGCGACTGGTCACCAAGTATTGCTTATTATCACCTAAAACGATTCCTGATTTATCTTCAAGAAACTGCCTAAAAACATTAAATTCAGATTGAGAGACCGACACATTGACCGCCTTTTATATATAGATCTTAAAATATGCTAAATATAGCATTAAAAGCTTGCAAAACTATAACTGATCAATTTCCTTAATTCGCTCAACAACACGGTCAACAAGGTCGTCTGGGCGGAACTTAGCTAAAAAGTCATCGGCCCCTACTTTTCTCACCATCGCTTTATTAAACACACCTGACAACGAGGTGTGCAGTAAAATATGTAAATCCTTTAAGCGTGAATCCTCACGGATTTTTGCAGTGAGTGTATAGCCATCCATTTCTGGCATTTCAATATCAGAAATCATCATCAGTAACTCATCGACTGGACTTCTTCCATTTTCCAGCATCTCTTGCAAGTACTCATAGGCTTCACGCCCATCATTTAAAGCAATCACCTGTACGCCAATCGCTTGCAAGCAACGTAATACTTGATTACGGGCCACGCGGGAGTCATCCACGATTAAGATAGTTTTATTTAAGGCGCTGATGCGCACTTGCTCAGTTAAAGAGTCAGTGGTTATCACTTCTGATGACGGCGACACTTCGGATAAAATTTTCTCAACATCAATCACTTCAACCAGCTCATCACCTACACGCGTTACAGCAGTCAGGTAATGATCACGCCCAGTACCCACAGGTGGCGGATGAATTTCTTCCCAGTTCAGGTTAACAATACGCTCAACCCCGCTGACTAAAAAACCCTGCTCTTTCATATTGTATTCAGTAATAATGACAAAACCTTGATCAGGGTTTTCTAAAGCGTGTGGACTGGTTGCTAAAGCAAGATCCATCACCGTAACTGTACGTCCTCGCACACTGGCTACACCACGTACAATGGGGTTAGATTGCGGGATCCTTGTCAGTGAAGGACATTGCAAAACCTCTCGTACTTTAAACACATTAATGCCGTACAACTGTGGCCCATTCAGCCTAAACAGCAGTAATTCCAAACGGTTTTTACCCACCAACTGTGTTCGCTGGTTTACTGAATCCATTACACTGGCCATACTCAGACTCCTACTATTTATCACTCTTCAGCGCGATCAAAACCAAATACGGTATATTTATTGCTTTAACAAATATATGAAATTACTTATGGCATTTTTTTGGCAAAAAACACAATTGCAGGCTTTTTTAGCAAAAGCAGCGTTTGCATGCCTGCTGATAACTCCTGCACTCAGTAGCCACGCAGAAAGCCTACAACAACAAATTATCGGCGTCAGTGAGGCTTTTCTTGAGGAAATTACCGAACAACATTTATACGATAACAATATTATCGGGCGTCATACGGTTAAAATAGGCCGTCTTGACTCACGCCTACGCTTACCTGCCTGTTCAATTCCTTTGCAAGTCAGCCTAGAAAGCCCTGCCCAGCCCATTGGCCGCGTGACACTGCGGGTGCGCTGCGATAGCAATGCACCTTGGACTATTTTTGTGCCAGGCCATGTTAACTTATACCGCGAGGTTGCCGTTGTTCAGCGCTCAATGCCACGCAACAGTGTTATTCAGGCAGCAGATGTTCAATTGCTTGAGCGCGACGTTAGCAGTCTACGTCAAGGCTATATACTCAATCTTGAAAATGCCATCGGACAAAAACTGACTCGCGCTGTACAACCTAACCAAGTTCTTTCAGCCAACCTTTTAAAAGCGGCCGCGGCTATTAATAAAGGCGACGCTGTAGTAATCAGTGCTAATGGCGCTTCGATGTTTGTGCGTATGCCGGGCATAGCACTTGAAGAAGGCGCAATAGGTCAACAAATACGTGTACGTAACACCCGCTCAAACCGTATTGTGCATGCTCGCGTGACTGGACCCGGCCAAGCCGAGGTCGATATGTAAAAACCCTGCAGCACAGTGGTATTTCTGCAGAAAATAGTCACGCATTCCAAAGCAGTCATTTACAAGCGCGCTAGCGCCTATAAAACAAGCGCTAAAGTTACCTCAACAACAGCCGATGTCTTAGCAAGCGTACCAATACTGTATTTGAGGTTTATTAACATGGCTATCGACTTTAAACACCCATCCAACACAGCGGGGTTGAACAAGCCGGCTACTCAGAGTTCTATCACTCCCGCAAAAGTGAATACACAAGGCAGCACTCAAAGCAGCAACCTTGAGCAAACATCTAAGCCCATAGGGTCTGGAGAATCAGTACAACTGAGTAAAGACGCACGTCAATTGCAAGGCCTGTCGGCGAAAATTGCTGATATGCCCAGTCTTGACTCTGATAAAGTAGCACAACTCAAGCAGGCCATTGCTGACGGCAGCTATCAAGTGGACAGTCAACGCGTGGCCAGCAAGATGCTAAGCCTAGAAGCTCAACTATAACCTTTAGTTATCTTATTTTTCACAGTAGATTAAAGCCTTATGTCTGATCAGCGCATCCTTGATTTTTTACTTAAAGACATTGCAACCGCAGAACAGTTATTGACCTTGCTTGAGCAAGAGTTTATTGCGCTGAACGAGCGTGATATCAATGCTCTACAGGCATTGCTGACACAAAAACAACCTGCTTTACTTGCGCTACAGCAACACACGCGAGAACGCAGTCAGTTGCTTATACAAAACAATCTGAGCGCTGATAAAAACGGCATGACTGCATTTGCTGCAACATCCGCACTGGGTGAGCAACTGCTAGAAAACAGCTCAAAGCTCAATACGCTAATTGAGCAATGCCAAGAAGCCAACTTACGCAATGGTCGCTTAATTCGTAGCAATCACACTAGCGTGAATAGCATTCTTAATATTATTCGTGGCACAGATGCTCCAACACTCTATGATAAAACAGGCAGCGCCTCGAGCAGTGGTTCGCAGCGCCATTTTAGTCAAGCTTAAGCAGCAAATAAGTAAAGCGGCAGAAATATTACTGATATACTGACGCATCGAATAAGTACTACATATGGTAAATCATAGGGAATCGACTGATAGTGTCTGAATTACTTTCTGCAGGCAGCGTCTCATTGCAGCCTCAACTCTTAAGCTCTCCCATAGAAATCAACAATCATTTGCGCGCACTGATGGATTCCAGGTCGCCCTTAGAGCTTGTATTCAATGAGCGCCAGCAGATTTATCAAAGCTATATTGTAGCCGTCGATCGTGACAATAATCGTCTCGCCCTCGATGAACTGATCCCCAATGACGGCCAACGCCACTTATTAAATGGTGAACCTGTTAATATAGTCAGCCACCGCGATGGTGTACGTATCAGCTGGTCACACAACCAAATTGCATTAGCCGACACCCTTGATGGCACCCCCTGCTTCTGGCTGACCCTGCCTGCAAAAATAGAGTACCACCAACGCCGAGAGGCATTTCGAGCTGATACGCTACCTGAGCAATCACTTGATGTGTATATCGATAGCCATAAGCTCTCGCACCCCATCAGCGGACGCTTGGTTGATATCTCAGCCACAGGCTGCAGAGTTAAGATAAGGTCGCCTTTAGAGCATCTAGGGCCATTACAACCAGGCCAGCTCTATGAAACCTTTGAGATTGGATTGCCAGGGGGAAATATCACTCTTAGCGCTGAACTGCGCCATCTACAAAAAGATGACAGCACCCTTTCAATCTTTGCAGGCTTTCGATTTCATGATATCAATGGTCAGTGCCAGCGTATCATTGAGCGCTTTGTCTACCAGTTACAGCGCGAAGCACGTCGTGGTGATGACGCATTTTTTTAAATGCACTCAAGGCAGCTCGACAGACAAATCGAGCCGCTTAGCCAGCCAATAAGAACATTCCACTCCCAAGCAACTAACCCAAGCAACTAAGAAGCAGCGCAGAAAAGCCTGCAAGATACCTATCAAGACCTAAATCTATCAAGACCTAAATCACAGGCACAAAAAAACCAGCACTTAGGCTGGTTTTTTGCTTTAAGATCATATCTTAAATATGGCGTCCCCTAGGGGACTCGAACCCCTGTTACCGCCGTGAAAGGGCGGTGTCCTAGGCCACTAGACGAAGGGGACAAAACCTTCGAGCATAAGCACAATTCAATGCTTATCAGTGTAGTATTGAGCTAAACGATTTTTGCCGTTCTAACGCTTCAATGTAACGCTTTATTATCACTGCCAATCTAAGATCAGCTTGGTTACACATCAGAGTATCGGCTCTGAGAATATGGCGTCCCCTAGGGGACTTGAACCCCTGTTACCGCCGTGAAAGGGCGGTGTCCTAGACCACTAGACGAAGGGGACAAAACCTTCTAAACATAACACATTCATGTTATGCCATTTTTCATATAATTGAAAAATGGTGGAGCTAAACGGGATCGAACCGTTGACCTCTTGCATGCCATGCAAGCGCTCTCCCAGCTGAGCTATAGCCCCATTTCGTGGACGGAGCGTAGAATAGGCATTCTGCGCTTCTATGTCAAGCATATTCCATACATTAATTTTAAAACTCAGCATCTTGAGCATTTTAACACTGTAAAGTTCCATACAGCTGCGCATACAAACCTTGCTGATCGAGCAGTACTTGATGTGTCCCATCCTCCGCTACGCGGCCATCAGCTAATACTAAAATACGATCTGCCTGCTTCACTGCACTGAGGCGATGGGCAATAATTAATGTGGTGCGCCCGGCTAAAAACTGATTTAACGCCTGATGTACAGCAAACTCTGTGGCGCTATCTAAAGCTGAAGTGGCTTCATCTAAAATCACCACCTGAGGATCACTGAGCACCATACGCGCAATCGCCAAGCGCTGACGCTGCCCGCCCGACAAGCGCACGCCTGCACGACCAATCATACTATCCAGCCCATCAGGCAGGGCTCTAACCGTTTCAGCCAACTGAGCCACTTCCAGAGCCTGCCAACAATCCGCATCGCTGTGCTCTCGCCCCATACTCAAGTTAGCACGCAAGCTATCGTTAAACAGTGCCGGCGCTTGCAGAACCACCGCCACATGCTCACGCACACAGGCTAAGCCGGTTTCTTGCACAGTAGCATCACCATAACGAATCTCTCCTGACTGCGCACTGTATAAGCCCAGCAGCAACTGCACTAAGGTACTTTTACCTCCACCACTGGCGCCAACAATCGCAACTTTTTCACCGGCGGCAATATGAAAGCTTAAACCATTGAGCACCTGCTCTTGCCCATAAGCGAACTGCAGATTATCCACACTCACAGGTACAGTTTTACCCTGAGTAAAAGGATTTTTAAGTACTGGATAGTCCACTTCATCTTTGCGTTCAAGCAATTGATTAATGCGCACTAGTGCGCCATCTGCCGCATAGAAGGCGTACTGTAAATTGAGCATTTGCTCAATTGGCCCAATCATAAACCACAGATAACTGAACACCGCGAGCATCTGCCCAATCGACAAATCAGAAAACAATACCGTGAGCATTGCTACAGCACGAAAAATATCAATACCGTATTGAAACAATAAACCGCTGGCACGCGAAGCAATATCTGTCTTCCATTGCGACTGAATCGCGCGATCGCGCACCTGTTGAGCCCGATCGGATAAACGCTGAAAAAAGAAACCCTGATGATTACCAGCGCGCACTTCTTGAATCGCATCCAGTGTCTCATTTAAGGACTGAGTAAAAACAGCAGTACTGTCATTTTCCAGTTTCTTGAGATGCTTAACACGCTTACCCAGCTTAATGGTAAAAAACACCACCACCGGATTGAGCAATAAAATCAAGACAGCCAACCGCCAATGCATCCACAACAAGACGGAGGCGGTACCCAGCAAAGTCAGCATAGAGACTAGAAAGCGACTTAAAGTTTCGCCAATAAACTTATCCAGCGTTTCTAAGTCAGTCACCAAATGCGTAGTGACGGTGCCGCTACCCAGACTTTCATATTCGCTCAATGAAATACGCTTGAGCCGCGCCAACAAACGCAGACGCAGCTGATAGACCACATCTTTGGACAGATGAGTAAACATCTTGCTCTGCCCCACGTTAAATGACAGAGAACCTAAACGCAGAACAAAACTTATCACTAGCATTAAGCCAATATAACCCACCGCTTGCTGCCAGACACTGGGCAGCCAACGATTCATCATATTGAGCGCTTGGCCACTTTGCCCGAGCAAAACCTCATCCACCAACAAGGGTAACAATAGCGGAATAGGCACACTGCACAGGGTCGCAAAGATCGCCAAAATATTGGCAAGAATTAAACTGCGTTTATGCTGTAGAGCTAAGCGACGAATCTGCGCCCAACTAATGTGATCAGAGACTGGCATGCATGGATATCCAACGATTTAAAAGAGACTCAAGCGCTGTATAAGGCTGATAACCATTGGTGATTAGCGCATACTGTGAACCATGCTGAGCCAAGACAGTTGGAAAACCACTGACTGCTAGATTAGCCACCCAAGCAAAATCCGCTTGAGTATCGAGATGCGCCTGCGGTGCATCGAATGCTGCACAAAACGCTTGGCTGTCGTAGCCCGCTTGCACTGCTAGCTCACGCAACACTCTGGGCTGAGTTACATCTTGCCCCTCTTGATAAAAAGCCTGTTGCAGACGATCTAAAAAGACAAATAGATAACGCTCATCCAACTGCTGCGCCACCACTAAGGCACGGCAAGCCGGTTCAGTATCATAGAGAAAGCCACTGGGCAGCGCCTTGTCGAAATCAAACGGCTGAGCTGTGCTTTGTGCAACCCTACGCCAGTGTTGCAAGATATAAGCGCGCTTGCTGTCATCCAGTAGCGCCTGTTGCCCAGTCCGTAAACCGCCCACTCGCAAAGTGACTTTAATCCCAGCAGCTTGGGCTTGCTTTAGCACCTGCTGCATCACTGGATTAAAACCCCAACACCACGAACACATGGGATCCAGAATATAAATCAGCTGCGTACTGTGCATAAAACTCTCCTACTGTTGTGCGGTCACACAAGTCACGCCAGAGTCGACTCTACTTTGACCAATACACCTTGACCTCACAAGCGAGAATAGTTCTTCTTTGTGAAAGACTCAGAGTTTACCCGATTTAGCTTATAGTTTAAGACTTTCAAGCATTTTTAAAGCTGGTTTTTAAGCAATAATCGGATGAAAGCAGCTACTGATAAGATTTATAAAAATCCGCTAGAAACAAAAACAGCGCTGTAGGCCTTCGCCGACAACGCTGTTGAATAAAGCCTGTCTTTAAATATTACAGGGCAGCGGCGACTCGTGAGCCTTGATCAATCGCACGCTTGGCATCCAACTCAGCTGCCACATCAGCACCGCCGACTAAATGCACTGCAACGCCAGCCTGCTCTAGCTCAGCCTGCAGCTCACGCAAAGGCGTTTGCCCAGCACAGAGAATCACATTATCCACCGCCAACACCCGCGCTTCAGCGCCCGCCACACTGATATGCAAACCCGCATCATCAATACGCAAATACTCAACCGCAGCCAGCATCTCAACGTGC
>LFRM01051849.1_pt1 | contig 12045 bp, 9 predicted proteins | sample 618341 | NCBI WGS metagenome assembly LFRM01 (sample SAMN03654438, study PRJNA283298) | anaerobic digester metagenome | isolation source: pool of bioreactors CSTR01a, CSTR02a, and CSTR03a thermophilic anaerobic... | place: Denmark: Kgs. Lyngby | collected 2014-05-21
GTCACCTCGTCATCCTGTCATCCTCTCATAGATTTCAATTCCTTATGGTGCGATTAAAAGGTTCATCGAAATTCTTTATCATTTTATCTATTAAAATTTCAATTCCTTATGGTGCGATTAAAAGTCTATTAGAAATTAAGAGTAGTCGAAAATATATCGATTTCAATTCCTTATGGTGCGATTAAAAGTAATTCAAAAGCATATTTACCAATGCTGGTGCATACATTTCAATTCCTTATGGTGCGATTAAAAGTTTTAACAGAACTGTACAACGCAATGCCATACGATATTTCAATTCCTTATGGTGCGATTAAAAGGATTGGAGATAGTGCTTTTTATTATAGTAAATTTACATTTCAATTCCTTATGGTGCGATTAAAAGCATTATATCAGTTTGAGCAACTAATGAAATACCAAAATTTCAATTCCTTATGGTGCGATTAAAAGCCGAGCTGCCCCTCCGTCCTAATACCAAATAACATATTTCAATTCCTTATGGTGCGATTAAAAGTTAGTTGCCTTGTCTGGAAATTCTGGAGCCAGCACATTTCAATTCCTTATGGTGCGATTAAAAGTTTTAAACTATTTGTTTATCAATAGTGGATTACATCATTTCAATTCCTTATGGTGCGATTAAAAGAGTAGGGGATAATGCGTTTTATAACAGTGTATTCGAATTTCAATTCCTTATGGTGCGATTAAAAGATGGTATGTTCATAGAAATTAAAACTAAAACAGATATTTCAATTCCTTATGGTGCGATTAAAAGTTTATTAAAACAGCACGAGAAGTTACAAAAAACTTATTTCAATTCCTTATGGTGCGATTAAAAGCCTTCAGTTATAAAAGCTACACCCTTTCTATCTTTATTTCAATTCCTTATGGTGCGATTAAAAGCTATAAACAATAAAGTTTATAGTAAATTGCCTAATAATTTCAATTCCTTATGGTGCGATTAAAAGAGAAAAAGCCCCTCATAATTAGACGCCACAATACTATTTCAATTCCTTATGGTGCGATTAAAAGTTTTACAAAAGGTAGAAGTAAAAAGAGCATAGAAAATTTCAATTCCTTATGGTGCGATTAAAAGAATATTAAATGCTATAAACGAAAAAGCCAATTTGTTATTTCAATTCCTTATGGTGCGATTAAAAGGTTGGAAATGAAGCGTTTCGGAATAGTGTATTCAAATTTCAATTCCTTATGGTGCGATTAAAAGATAATTTCTCCACTCGTATTTTTTAGAGAAGATTTATTTCAATTCCTTATGGTGCGATTAAAAGCCACACTGCATTGTATCTATCCACCATATCAGTTTGATTTCAATTCCTTATGGTGCGATTAAAAGTCGAAAAGATAACATTACTAATAGCATTAGCATTGCATTTCAATTCCTTATGGTGCGATTAAAAGATGATTAAAGTTAATATTTACGGGACAGGAAGCGAATTTCAATTCCTTATGGTGCGATTAAAAGATGGTAAGGCAGAGGCGAGTGATTTAGCGACAACTTATTTCAATTCCTTATGGTGCGATTAAAAGTGAAATTAAAATTAACAGCTAAAAGTTACGTATATAAATTTCAATTCCTTATGGTGCGATTAAAAGATAACAACGGTGGCTTGCTGGGTCTTTTGCATAATTATTTCAATTCCTTATGGTGCGATTAAAAGGTTTACCATTTTCATCGTCCCAGGGAAATTTTATCTTATTTCAATTCCTTATGGTGCGATTAAAAGAAACATATGCCGAAATGACAGCTAACAATGCTACCACATTTCAATTCCTTATGGTGCGATTAAAAGTAAAATAGCCGAGTTAACACCTTACAACGCAATTGTGATTTCAATTCCTTATGGTGCGATTAAAAGACATAGATTTGATAAGGCTTTGAAGGTATAAAAGTTAATTTCAATTCCTTATGGTGCGATTAAAAGAAGTTTAGAAATATTGGAGCAAAACGGCTATATTAAATTTCAATTCCTTATGGTGCGATTAAAAGGAAAGCACCCGATCACGGGGAAACGCACATTTCACAAATTTCAATTCCTTATGGTGCGATTAAAAGACGTAATCGTTGGTTCGCTCCAACTCAATGGGCTTGATTTCAATTCCTTATGGTGCGATTAAAAGCTGACTATGTATTTTATAAGTAAGTAAAAAAAATTTTATTTCAATTCCTTATGGTGCGATTAAAAGATTTGTCTAAAACAGCTAAAATTTATGTAAAAAAATTATTTCAATTCCTTATGGTGCGATTAAAAGTTTTAGACGATGAAACTACGCAGGTATATTTGTTAAATTTCAATTCCTTATGGTGCGATTAAAAGAAACATATGCCGAAATGACAGCTAACAATGCTACCACATTTCAATTCCTTATGGTGCGATTAAAAGTAAAATAGCCGAGTTAACACCTTACAACGCAATTGTGATTTCAATTCCTTATGGTGCGATTAAAAGACATAGATTTGATAAGGCTTTGAAGGTATAAAAGTTAATTTCAATTCCTTATGGTGCGATTAAAAGTCTACTACCTAAAAATTAAAATTTGCCCTGTTTCTGTATTTCAATTCCTTATGGTGCGATTAAAAGACATTTTTGAAAATGCTTTAATAAATGATAAAATCAAATTTCAATTCCTTATGGTGCGATTAAAAGGATTGTAAATGGCAAAAATAATTATATTTATAGCGGATTTCAATTCCTTATGGTGCGATTAAAAGAATTCAATAACATACTAAAATGTGACTACATAAGCGATTTCAATTCCTTATGGTGCGATTAAAAGAATGTTGCCATTAAATTGAAAGGAGATACACTTAAATTTCAATTCCTTATGGTGCGATTAAAAGAAAACGGTTTTAATAAAATTTCTATAAACCACGATATTTCAATTCCTTATGGTGCGATTAAAAGAAAAGCCCGACTGGACTAATATGCAGGTGGTTAATAATTTCAATTCCTTATGGTGCGATTAAAAGTTTATTATTTAGGAGACCAACCATTTTTTGCAATGAAATTTCAATTCCTTATGGTGCGATTAAAAGCGTAGTATTAAACAACGGAGAAGTGTTTAAAAGTGAATTTCAATTCCTTATGGTGCGATTAAAAGAAAATTTAATTTATAAAAGAAAGGAGTAAAAAATTAATTTCAATTCCTTATGGTGCGATTAAAAGAAATGTACCACTAAACTTATGCCACCAATTATCAGAATTTCAATTCCTTATGGTGCGATTAAAAGTAACTTGGTCAAAGCTAACATTCATCTGTGCTGCAACATTTCAATTCCTTATGGTGCGATTAAAAGTTTAAAAGAAAGCGTTGTAAATAATTATTTTTCTATATTTCAATTCCTTATGGTGCGATTAAAAGAGAAAAAAGCTCAAAATTAATGATGGATAATGTTGCATTTCAATTCCTTATGGTGCGATTAAAAGTAAATTATTTTTTCCTAACGTAGGCGGCGTAGTAGGATTTCAATTCCTTATGGTGCGATTAAAAGCCTTCGATCTAACTTGTGATCTAAATAACCATATGGATTTCAATTCCTTATGGTGCGATTAAAAGTTATATATACTATTTCCTACAGCCAGGAAGAGGTCATTTCAATTCCTTATGGTGCGATTAAAAGCCGTCGCCCTCGCTAACCAAAAATGGCTTAAAATCTGGCTTTATGATTAACTATTTTTATAGTTTTTACTATAAAAAGTCGTCAATGTGCAAAGATATAAAAATCCCTGGACATTGACAACTTAATATTTCCCAATATTTATCAATATTTCAAATAACTATTGTGTTTTTATTAACATTATTTTATTTTAATACACATTAATTATTATTTCTATTTGATCCTTTAGCAAATTATGTAAATATTCTTTTAATTTAGATTTTGATGGCATTAAATAATTATTGAATTATTCCTTTTTATTTATTTTTATTAAACCAACCTCACTATTATAGTCTAATGGAATAGTATAAATTCCCTGCAACCAATTTTTTAATATATTAAAGTTAACATTTTTAGAAAGTCTATCATCATTTTGTATTTTTTGGTATATTGAATTGTAATCATTTATATAATTTTTAAATTTATTATTGCTCTGTATGCTGATTACATATTTATTTAAGATTTCATTTTTAAAGTCAAAATAAGCATTTTTATTATTAAAATTGAAATTATTAATATCTTTTATTAAATCTTCAATAGAATCTTCATTTATGACATCTACACTGCTAATATCTCTAAATATTTTTTGTGCATCTATTTTTCTATCAGACATATAGCCAGCATCTAATATACTCAGCATATTGTAAAATTGTTTTAGATATTCACTTTTTTCAGTTAAATTTATATACAGATTTGATACTAAATCAGATTTTTCTTTTTCACTTAATAATTTACTTGCTTTACTTAGTTTGCTTAAATCTACTTCATCATATTTTTTATTATCGTTAATAGAAGAATTATCTAATAATTTATCATTTAATAAGTCAATACTTATTTTAATTAATTCATTATCATAAACAAATCCTTTACCAGATTCATAAATATTTTTGTTTTTTTCATTTTTATATATTATAATAAATACATTTTCAGGTATTATATCATTGACAGAGTTAGATGCATTATTTATGTTATATCTATTTTTTGCTATATTTAGTAAATCACTACCTTGTGGATGAGCCTGGCGAAGCACACGACCCATTCGTTGAACTAATGAATCTATTGGTACTATCTCAGTAAATAAATAATCAGCATCTATATCTAAAGAAGCCTCCACTACTTGAGTAGCAACTAATATTTTGGCTCTTTTATCATCCCTTGATTTATCATTGTTACCGATAAAATCTAGTAGATCATTTTCTTTAGTTTTTCTATCATTTTGAGTAAATCTAGAATGAAATAATCTAATATCTATATTATTATTATTTTTTTGTTTCAGAGAATTATATACTTCTTGAGCTTGTTTAATAGTATTCATTATTACTAAAACTCTTTTGCCATCATTCTCTAAAGACTTCTTTATTATTGTATTTATTAAATCATCTGAGTATACCTTCTTTTCATCATCATTATAGTTTTCAATAATAAATTTAAATTTATGTTTTGAAAAAGATGAAAGATTATCATATGTATTAAATAAATCTATGGTTATATAATCATTATTATCGGTTCTTTTATCGATTTCATTTTTAATAAATTCTGGTAGAGTAGCTGTCATTAAAAGGAATTTGCCACCCATATTATATATGTGCTGAATAAATTTAACAATTATAGCAGCAGATTTAGGATCATAAGCTTGAATTTCGTCAATTACTAAACGAGAATAAGCAAATTTAGTAAAAATTCTTTCATATAAAGGTGGTCGTAGAGCATAAGGGAAAAATTGATCGCCCGTTGAGATGATGGCTGGTAATGATAATTGATGTGAGAGCTCATATGTGCGAAAACTTTCTGTATCATATTTTAAATGATCACTATAGGATTGTTCAAAAATCTTTAAATCAGCATCAGAATGTAAAAGACCAACATTATCGTTTCCAAATATTTTTTGGGTTCTTTCAAATATCTGATTAGTTGCAGTCCTCAGTGGTAGTGTATAAAACATTTTTTCACCATTTGACCATAAATATGCAAATTCAGTTTTACCAATACCTGTAGGAGCCAGCAAAATAATATTTTTTTCTAAATTATTTTTAACCTCATTAAATTGCCATATATTATTCCCATTATTCTCTTTGCCTATCTTATTATTGAGTTCATTAGATATATTATTTTTGATTATATTAAAATCTGGTCCTTGTATTTCTATATCTTTAAAATTAATATTATTAATAGCTCCACTCTCTATTAATGAAGCAAAATGATCACAAATCATCGTAAATCCACTGATTAAAATGCCATCATTAAGCACAGAATTATTAATTTGGGAATTAGCATCTATGCGTAGAGGTAAATGTGAAATTAAATATGGAGGTGTGAAATATTTTGAATAGGTTATACCATTACTTAGACCATCTAGCTGCTTTTTATTTAATTTTAATAAATTTGGATTAGCAAAATTTATTTTTGAATAAATTTTATTAAGGTTTATTAGTATTTTAAACCATTTTTGTTTGTTATTTACTAAAGCTTTTAAATTTGTAAATACATCAGTATAACCTTCTATAATGTCAAAAAAATTATCTCTCCAGTGATGGTATGCTATTGCTGATAATATAAAATGCACATAAGTTTCAGATTTTCCTGTATACGGGAGTTGTTGATCGAGATATTTTTTTAATTCATCAGGGTCAACCATTAAAGCTGAAAATAATGAATGAGGAACATTAGCATATACATCAAATGGTTTATATTCTTCATTATTAATAGTTTTCCTTTGAAAATATGGTAATACTTTGCCTACATCGTGATATGTAAGTACGATCTCAATATATGGTTTCAAATAATTAAACTTATTAACATTACACATTAAACAATATAAAGCATGTAGAGTATCATTTATGTGCTGATCTAGAGTAACTCTTTTACCATTTATTTCACTTTTAGCATAAATATCATAATTTATTTTTTTATTTTTAAATAAAAGCAAATCTCTTTTATTATTTACTAGTTTAAAAATTTGGTTCATAATATAAATTTTTTTAAAAAATTATGATTTTTATAAATCAGCTAAAAAAACGGGCAAATCATTAGTCTCATCGTATAAATATTTTAAACCAACTAAAGCCCCATTGTTCAATTTAGTTTTCATAAATGTGAAACTTCTCTCACCATTTTTATCATAAGTTTGGTTATATCCTTTAATAGTAGCAAATATGGGAAGATTATAAAATATGCCTTCTGATTTATAAAAAGTTTCATTATAACTGCCATCATTGGGATATATATTTTGTGGAATCCAAAAGAAATGTTTATAATCTTTGTCTAAATCATACTCTATTATATCTACCATTTCTATATTATCAAAAACTAGCCAGTCTTCGGCTCTACCAAGATGTATTACATCAAGTCTATTAATTGGATTTTTTATATTCTCTTGTATAGTTTTTAGAAAAGTTTCATCTTCATTAAAAATATAAATATTTGTTTTCAAATTTTCCAATACGTCTATCTTCATAGGAACTTGTCCGCCTATGTGATTAATTTCACCATTTTTTTCACGAATTGTTTCACTACCAAAATATGTTTTGTGACTTTCTTTATTAAGATTACGAAACCAGATATATTCTGTTAGTTTTTGATCAAAATGGCCTGAAATAGATATTTTACATTTTTTTAATTTCACATAATTGTCATCAATGGTTGCCTCATCATCATTTTCATCATGATAGTAAATACCAAGTAGATTACACAAAAGACCAATTACTGTAGAATAAGGTGGTATAGGATAAGTATGACGCCTTTGGTAGGTGAATGGTATCCTAAAATGAGCCGTTGGTTGGTATATCTGTATTAATAGTGCTTTCATTGCTTGCATTTGTTTCTGATTCTTGTTGAGTTTCTGTTTTACAATCTAAGTTAAGAGATTTCAAAAAAGATTGCCAATCATCTATGCGATTTAATTCGCTAAATTCATTGTTTTTTCTATTTTTATTAAGATTTTCAAAGTTTATTTGTTGAGCTTTTAATTTTTCAGAATTTAGAATATATATATTTTTTAAAAGCCAACTATTTTTGAGAGCATCATTTATACCTATAACTTCAAATTGTTTGGAATTATTACATTTTACGTCAATAAATGGGTGAAAAATAGGAGATGGAATTTTAACATCACTAGCAATTAAAAATAAAGGTATAATAGTATTAGCTTCACCACTTGAGTGTGCCATTAATCCATCATGTATAGAATTTAATAAATCTTTTATTCTTTTAGCCTTTTCCTCTGGGTTTAATTCAAATGTAACTAAAATTGTTTTATCTTTTAATTTTTTAATTGAAATTGTTCCATTTTGTACCTTAAATACCTCATATTCATTTTCATTTATTGGGTTTTCAAAATATTGTATATCTACTTCAAAATTTTCCTTATTTGATTTATCAGATTTGTTTTTCTCATTACTTTGTTCTTTCATTAAGTTTTGTTCATTATTATTTGTTTCTTTAGTTTCATTTTTCTTGTTATCTTTTTTATTTGATATAATTAATTTTAGAAAATTATTTTCTGTTTTATATTCATTTATAATCCATTTATCATAACCTAACATATCAGTATCAATAGTAAAAGAAATTTTATAAAATGACGTATGTTCTTCTTTATTGAATGGATTTGGATTAGTATCAATCTCTAAATTACCTCGCTCTTTAGCTCTTTTTACTAAATCATGATTAGCATACATAGCCATATCTTGGTTATATGGAAATAATGATATAGCCTTAGTTATAGATAAAGGCGATTTGCGAGTTTGATTTGCAACTGTATTCATATAACCAAAAACATCTAGTTCTTCACAGGTTAAAATGTTATCTTGTTTTAAATCAAATTGAAGTACGCTCCCATCATTTATTATTTCGGCTGCTTTCCAATCAAATGCTCTAATTAATGTTTCAAATAAATAATGTCTGATGGCATACTTGCTTAGGAATGTTTTTTCTTCATTATTAATAGTTAATTTTTTAACTGATTGAATATTACCACCAATATTCTCATTACGATTTAGAGCTGATCCTTCAAATATAACAGTAACTGTTATATTTGGAATTGTGCATTTTTGATTTTGTAAATTTTCTGTCATAATTATTGATTTTTTTGTTTTTCTTTTGATTCATTTTGAATAATTCCACTTAAAAAAGATAATAGCAAAACCTTGAACATCTCATCATCAGGTTGCTCAAAAGCTGTCAATATTTCTTTATCAAGATTAACATTATTACTAATAAATATTCTTAAAATACTATAAAAAGCATCACTTCTTTTCCCTGCTCTAATTTGTTCCATAATATGATAACCTGATTTATTAAAATCATCTACTATATTATTTTTATTTTCTTTATGCTTATTGCCAATGTAGTTTAACTTTTCTACTAGTTTTGAATAATTAATGTTTGATACATTTAAATATATCTTCATCATATCAGAATTGTTATCTTTTAAAAGCTCCAACATATTTTGTATTTTATACAATGCATTATTTAAAAGATTTATAGCATTATAAAAATCTTGTGGTTGAATCGTATTATTTTTGATTTTATTTTCTAAATCAATTATCAACCCATCTAAATAATTGTTTTGAATTGTGTTTCCCATATTTATTTTATTTTAATTGTTTCTTTAATTAATGCATATAGATTTAAAATTTTATTTGAGAACCATAAGAGATTGTAATTAGATCCTTTATTTTTATCAAGAAAAATGGTATCTTGTAAAAATTTATTATCACTTTCATTTCTTTTTGATTTCAGTGCTATTCGCATAATTCTATAAGCTATTTCTACTAATTCAGAATATTTTTCGTTTAGGACTATATTTAATATTTTAAATTCTCCAATATCACTTAATAATGCAGCTATTTTTTTATTTGATATTATTCTCAAAACATTATATGGTATATTTATAAATTCTATATTATTTTTTTTATCAATTGCTACAATTTCAATATTCATCAATAACCAGTTGCCTAAAATAGTATTAATTTTCAAAGAATATTCTATCACACTCATTGCTAATAGTTCTTTTGTAGATTTATAATCAGTTTTTGAAAGTTCTTTAATTAATTTATTTAATTCATACATAAGCTCAAAAGATGGAGCATTAATGAAAATTTTTGTATTATCAGATAGATTTGTAAATGCTAAGTGTTGATGTAATATTAAAAACTCACATAATGAACAAATTTTTTGAGTATAAGATAATTTGTTACTCCAAAAAGAATTTGGATAGTTTTTAAAATTTGGTAACAAAATAGAAAACATTTTTAAATCTATATTACTTACATTAAAATATGATGTATTACAAAAATCACAATTTTCCGTATTATTTAAATTTGATGATTGTTTCTTTTGTAATATTTTATTTATAGTGAAATATTTTATAAAATTATCCATATCTTTATAATAGCTTTGATTATAATAATTTTGATATGGACAATTTATAGAAAATAATATTCCAACTGCTTTTCTATATATTATTGCATTTTCATATTTTTTTAGTTCATTTATAGTTTTATTTATTCCTTGTTCTAATGTGATTTTTTGTTTATTTACAAAAGTATCTTTCCAGTAATTATCTACATTTTTATATACATCAGAAAGGTCTATATCTTTTTTATTAATAGTAAAATTATGTCCAGTATAATTATTGCCTTTTTTATTAATTAGTTTTTCTAATAATTGTTTTTTAGGATATTTTGTATTTTTAGCCATATTAAAAGTGGAAACTACTATGTTTTCTATGTTACCATAGTATTTCAAATATGTTTGAAATAAATATTCCCAATGCCAAAATGGTACTTTTTCATTTATATGTGGTGTAAATTGTATATCAATTTTTGTATTGAATAATTTATCAAAGTTATAATAGCTTATTTCATTTTTTTCTAAAATATCATTAACTAAATTACTTTTATACTTCTTATCATAAGCACATAATACATTTAAAAATCCAACTACGCCTGCATTATATAACCAATTACCTGGATATAGCTCTATGTTTTGTCCTTGGTTTACCTGGCTTGTTGGTACACTAAGATTTGATTGGTTCACTTGATTAATCATAATTATTACTTTTTATAAATTCTAACATTCCGAAACCTTGAGACCTACGAACTCCAATACCCGTATCATAAATTAATTGCAAAACTTCTTGTGGAGCCTCCATCTCAAATTCTCCTAACCACGCACTCATCATTTGACCAAAATGTTTTAATGGTAATGTTTTATAATTCTTAATATCTATTTTTATTTGTTCAGTATTAAATGGTATACCAAATATAGAATTTTGATTTAAAATAATCCTTTTAAACTCATCATAAAACTCAATATCATCTGGATAAAGATAAAATTTGTTATTAACACTCTTTTGTGTATTTACTAGTATAGGACTCATAGTTTTGAATGTTGCTTTGTTACTTTTTATATTTATTTTTGGTAGTAAAAAACAATATATTAATTTCATATCTATAAAATTATCTCCATCTAATGGTATTTTTGTTAGTCTTTTCAATCCATTATAAAATGCAACTAAAATACGATCTTCATTAGTTGAAAAGAATAAATTCACTTTTTTATTAAAATAAATTTCTTCTCCTTCTATTTTTTGTAATAAAGGGAAGTATACAGAAAAAGTGAAAGGTTTATTTACTTTTCTTTTTACATTTTCATCTCCATATAACAAATTACATAATAAAGGATCATAATTATTAATAGCATTTTTTATTAAAGACATAAATATTCTTCTATAATCTTTATTGATGCTATCAACTTTCATTTCAATATCACATTTTATTCTCATATTTTTTCTCCAAATTTAAATTTATTTTTTATATTATATAAATTTTTCTATAAATTAAAAATATTTTTAGTTTCATTTATTACATATTTATTTAAATTTTCCCCATTCTCTCACCATCCCAAAGCCCAAGCTGTTTTTGCTACCTACTCCGCCATCATAAGCTATTTTCATAAGCTCTATCGGTGCTGTTAACTGAAATTGGCAAGAAAAGCCACGGATTTTGCTCTCTTGTGGAGTATCAGCTTTGATGGTTATTAGTGAAGAGCGCGGTTCATTAATTACTTTAAAGTCAAAAGCGAAATCATGATCAGGGAAGTCCTTACCTTGTAGAGCTTTATATTTATCTAATAGATTTTGTTTGATCAGTGTCATAGCCATTGGATGAGTGGGTGAGATATATTCATCAGATCCATTATCTCTTTTGAGTGTCAGGCAAATAGGGGAGAGTGTTTGAAAGGTCATAGTTTCGCTAAACTCTGGTGGTGGCAGCATCTCGATATTTTGTATTCTACATTTTATTTGAGCATTTTTATTTCCTAATTCAAACTCTTGTTCTCTAAATATGCCTTGAATAAACTCACGTGTGCTAATC
>LFRM01088589.1_pt1 | contig 12040 bp, 15 predicted proteins | sample 618341 | NCBI WGS metagenome assembly LFRM01 (sample SAMN03654438, study PRJNA283298) | anaerobic digester metagenome | isolation source: pool of bioreactors CSTR01a, CSTR02a, and CSTR03a thermophilic anaerobic... | place: Denmark: Kgs. Lyngby | collected 2014-05-21
TCCTCAGCAATGTTGATACCTATGCATTGCTCTTCACCAATGAGGTCCTACGCAAGAGACTGGGCACCAGGGCATTGGGTTCAAAAGGTTGCTGTTATGAGGTTTTGCATGCTCGAAGCTCGCCTTGCGCTGATTGCAAGAACCCTTCCTTGGTAAAAGGTCAGATCAGCATCCGTTTGCGCATGGATGAGGAGAGTGGTGTGATCTGCCTTGTACGTGAAAAAAACCTGCTTTTGAAGGGGGAACACGTTAAACTTTCAGTCTCCACCCCTTTGCCCCAAACCTGGGCAGAGACCCTCTCGAAGCATATGCCAGTCTCTTTCCTTGAAAGGATAACCGGTAGGAAAGGTGTCGGTCCTGCTCATAAGATAGAGCGTTAGTAGAGTCAGTTTGCGCAAAAGCTTGTCTTGATAGGGAATATCTCACTTCGCTTTCTTGACTGAAAACTCTGATGTGTGGTAGTGTACTGAGAACCTCTTTATCCGCTTGTTTGGCGGATCATTAAGTCCGTAAGGAGGAACCATGAGAAATTATGAGTTCACAATTATCTTCGATGCAAACGAAGAAAAAACAAAGTCTGGCTTGGAACTGGTCACCAGTCTTTTTGAAAAAGCTGGGGTAGAGATTACCAAGCAGGAAGACATGGGCGTAAAGTATCTCGCCTACGATATCAAGAAACAGGAAAAAGGCCACTATGTCTACTTCGAAATGAAAGCAGACCCTTCCTCTATCCTTGGATTTGAGAAAGAGTTCTTGCTGAACACCTCCATTTTGAAGTTTCTGTTTGTCAATACAGAAAAGTAAATCTAAAAGAATTGGAGCATAAGCATGGCAAATGACTTGAACGTGATTGCATTGGTGGGCCGTCTCACTCGGGAAAGCGAACTTCGTTATTCCAGTGGCGGTATGGCTATCTGTAGTTTTTCTCTCGCTGTTAACCGTAGAAAGAGGACGGCTGACAACCGGTGGGAGGATGAAGCCAACTTCTTCAATTGCACTATGTTTGGAAAGAGCGCTGAAGGCCTCAACCAGTATCTGGAGAAGGGCAGGCAGGTTTCCATCCTTGGTGAATTGAGGCAGAGCCGTTGGGAGCAGGATGGACAGAACCGTTCCCGTGTTGAGATCGTAGTCAATTCCTTGCAGCTTCTAGCCAGTGCTGGTGGTGATCGCTCAGAAGGCCGTCGAACTGACAGCCCAGCGAGAAATCAGGGATCCTATGCCGCACGAACTCCAGCTCCCGCCCCAACAATGCCCAGTATGGACATTGGCGGCCCCGAGCAGTTCGATGACGACCAGATCCCATTTTAATACTCTGCTTATAGCAGAAACTAGTTTTTAAGGAGAAAAATTCATGCGTGATGACGATAGAGATTCCAAGGATTCCGATAGCAGAGGCGGTAGAGACAGGCGCTCAGGTGGTGGTCGCAGACCGAACTTCCGAAAGAAGGTCTGTAAGTTCTGTACCCAAAGCCTCATCCCTGATTACAAGAACCCCGAGATGCTTCGCAGATTCATTACTGAGAGGGGAAAGATTCTTCCTGCTCGCATAACCGGTTGCTGTGCAAAGCACCAGAGAAGTGTTACTAACGAGATCAAGAAGGCACGCGTTCTCGCATACCTTCCTTTTGAGAAGAAGTAAGCTTTGTTAGACGTTATGAATCAGAGTGACAAACAGTTGATGGGCAAGGCGGCCATGGTGACGGGGGTTAGTTTCGTGCTTTCCCGGTTTATGCTTGGCAATTTCCTGTTCACTATTCCGCTCATGGTTCTGGCGCCAAAAATTTCCGATCGCAGATATGCATTGGTTCCCGTGGCGGCCGTAGCGCTGCTTACGACGATCATCTCCCTGTTCCAGGCGCGTGGAGCGCTTGGGGATCCTGCAGGAAGATTGCTGCTGGGTATCGGATTGTTCATTCCGCTTGTATTGTTGGTCGCGTCCGCCGTTTGGATTTATCTGGACGACCAACGGACAATGGTACGCTATCTTGCATCTGCTGCCTTTGGCGTGGTTGCTTCGATAGGATTGGTTATCTGGCTTTCCAGTGGTTCCGCCTCTGTAGCCGAGGTCGATGCTATAATGCTTGAGACCTTTAGCGCACTGTTCGGACAGTTGGATGGCAATTCCGGAACTCTCTCAGCGAGAGATCTGGAGATGGTTTATCGAATGTCGGTTTTGGTCAGCGGATCTATTCTGGTTCCTCTCACTATGGGACTGGTAGGGTTTGCTTCCTTCATGGCTATGAGTTATTTAGGACGAAACGATGGGGACTTTACTAAACGGGTCAGCAATTGGTCCATTCCGTATGATACCCTTTGGGTGTTTCTCGGTTCCTGGACAGTGGTTCTGTTTATGATGATCCTCAAGGCTCCCTATCTGGGGCGCGCCCTTGTAATGAATGTTGCTTTGGGTTCCTGTGTGCTCTATGCTATACAAGGTTTGGCTATCGTAATGCACTTTGTGCGCCGCAAGGGTCTGCCTATAAGTGGCGGTCGTTTGATGATAAGCCTGTTCCTGATAGCTTTTTTGGTACCTGGTTTGAACGTATTGGTTGTCTTCCTGTTGCCTCTTCTGGGGGTCTTGGAGACTTGGATAGTATTTAGAAAAGACGAGTAAGGAGTTTTCATATGAAAATCATTCTCAATCAGGATGTCGTCAACCTCGGAGAAGAGGGAGACGTTGTAATTGTAAAGGATGGGTATGCCCGTAACTACCTGTTGCCCACCGGCACTGCTGTAATGTTCAACAAGACAAACCAGGCATTGTTTGCTTCCCGTCAGGCTGCCATTGAGAAACGCAAGAATGAAAAGCGTTCTCTGGCATTGGATCTGAAGTCCAAGCTGGACGAGACAACCATCAAATTGGTTCTTTCAGCTGGTGAAAGCGGCAAGCTGTTCGGTTCGGTCACCTCAATCATGGTCCAGGAAGAGCTGGCAAAATTGGGCTTTGAGATCGAGCGCAAGCGCATCGAAGTCTCTTCACACACCATCAAGATGGTTGGTAACTACACTGTGCGTGTCCGCCTGTATGGCGACGAGAGTGCTGAAGTCAATTTGATTGTTGAAAGCGAAAGCCAGGTGAAGGCACGTGAAGCCGCTGCCGCCAAGGCTGCTGCTGAAGAGGCCAGAGCTTCCGCTAAGGCTGCTGCTGAAGAAGCTAAGCTCGCTGCTACTGCAGAGGAAGCCAAGGCTGCTGAGAAGGCCGCTGAGAAGGCTGCTTTGGAAGCTGAAAAAGCTGTAGCCGAAGCACTTGATGCCTCCAAGGAAGCCGAAGAGGTTGCCAAGGAAGTTGAAGCTGCCACGATAGCAGAAGAAGCTACTGAAGAGAAAGAGTAATAGCATGGCGTCGAATAGCATGCTTGGACGCGTTCCCCCTCAAAATGAAGAGGCCGAACGCGCTGTATTAGGTGCAATCCTGCTTAATGACAAGGTCCTTGTAGAAGTGACCGACTTCTTGGGCAAGGATGATTTCTACCGGGTTGCACACCAGGAGCTGTTCGGTGCCATCGTTGCATTTCGTCAGGAGAGTTCTGAAACTCTAGATTTGATCACCTTGAGTGCCTATCTCAAGGCTCATGATCTTGTCGACAAGTGTGGGGGACTCTCCTATATTTCCACACTAACCAGTGATGTCCCCACCACGACCAACGCCGCCTACTATGCGAAGATCCTCAAGGCTCTTGCACAGAGGCGCAAGTTGCTGCTCTTTTCGTCCAGACTGAAGGACAATGCCTACGACGAGTCGCAGGATATCCAGAAGGTGATCGATGAAGGTGAGCAAGCTCTCTCAAAACTCAATAACGAGACTGCAGGCAGTGACAACTACTACAGTATCAAGGATCTGATAACTTCAACCATCAGCGATATTGAGGAGAGAAGCACCACTGGAATAAAGAATGGTTTTGAGACTTCCTTCTCATCCCTAGATTCCATAACCGGTGGGTTCAAGAAACAGGAGTTCATCATTGTGGGAGCGCGGCCTTCTATCGGAAAGACCGCATTTGCCCTCTCCATAGCCTTGAATATGATCGTAAAGAAAAAATACAGGGTAGGCTTCTTCTCCCTTGAGATGAGCGCCTCTTCCCTGATGGAACGACTGCTGACCGGACACAGCAGGGTAGACTTCTCCCACATCCGCAAGGCGACACTCAAGCACAGCGAGATGAATGCCATCATCGATGCCTCCGGCTCGCTCTATGATGCTGAGTTCTACATCCAGGACACCCCTAATATGAAGTTGATGGAGTTGCGTGCCCAAGCCAGGCGCATGAAACTCGAGCATGATATCCAGATTATCTTTGTCGACTATATAGGACTCATAGATGCCGAGGCTGATGCTCGCATCCCTCGTCATGAGCAGATATCCATCATCTCCCGCTCCCTGAAACAGTTGGCCCGTGAACTTGATATCCCTGTAGTCTGCCTGAGTCAGGTAGGAAGACAGGCCGATGGGGTGGAGCCCAAACTTGCCGACCTCAGAGACAGCGGTTCCATCGAGCAGGATGCCGACGTGGTGATCCTGCTTCATCGTGATGTAGGAAAGAACCGTACCGATGATGAAGAGGAGCGCAGAAAGAACAATGTGCAGGAGACAAAGATAATCATGGCGAAGAACCGAAACGGTGAGACCGGAGTTTTTTCCCTAGCCTTTGTCAGTAACATTGTCAGGTTTGAAGAGATGGAGTACAGCCACAAGTATATCTCCGGGAACAACCCTAACGCCTGATTGAGAGGAAGTGGAGCATATCCGCATATCCTAGAAACACAAAGATACCCAGCACTGTACCAATACCTACCAATTGGAGAATCCAATAGGCCTTTGGGCTGATTCGCCTGTTTGTGATCCATTCTAAAGAGGCTGTAAGCACCTGGCCTCCGTCAAAGGCTGGCAGCGGCAACAGATTGGCTATGCCTAGGGAGATGCTCACCACTCCCAAGAGATACCAGAGGGCCCTCAGGCCGCTGGAGGTATCATTCTCCAGTCCCAGTGTAGTGATGTCTCCGATCATCAGGGCCGCCCTTGCAGCACCTGTAAACTCCTTGCGCACACTCCTGCTCTCACCTTGTATGAGTAAAACCAGAGATGTAAGGGTATCGCCGGTAATCTTGAGGGTTGTCTCCAATCCGTTTCTCAGGCTGAAAGGCGGAGCCTTCAGCGGCCTCTTGTCAGTGGCTAGGGCGAAATTCCATTCGCCTTTGCCTCTCTCGTTCAGATCAGGACGGAATGAGAGGGATTGCTTTTCCTTACCTCTAGCTACAAGAAGCTCTGTCCTCTCAGTATCACTGTCAAGGGCGATGAGAAGATCCAGGTCATTGGCAACGGGTATCCCGTTTGCTGCAAGTATGATGTCACCTTTTACAAGCCCTGCATCATCCTCAGGGGTCGCAGGGCGGACACTGCCGACGATGGGGGGGCGGATGACAGTGAGGCCGTAACGGGCGCCCTGGTCGGTCTTCTCCCCATTCACTGGGATAATGAGCATCTCTTCTTCACGTTCAATGGTAAGGAGTTGGACTCCTCTACTCTCCGACAGGCGAGCCTCGAGGCGTTCCCAGTCATGAATCTCCTCCCCATTGAGCCCTCTGATCAGATCGCCTGTCCTGATGCCCTGCTCATGAGCCGGACTGGTGGCGTTTGAGAAAAGGGTGGGGTAGTCGTTTACCGTTGCGATCACAGCTCGTGTGGACAGTACTGAATATGGCATTGAAGCAAGAACAGAATAGAGAAGAACTGCAAACAACAGGTTCAAAAGAGGACCTGCAAGATAGGTGATTATGCGTTTTGCCGGGTGGACTGAGAAAATCGATCCCTCTTCAACATGGGTGAAGCTCTTGTCGCGTTGCAGGAGTGCTTGGCTGAGGTCATCCGAGCCTTTGAGGCGACAGTAGCCGCCGATGGGAAAGAGGCTTATCCTAAAATCGGTCCCCTTGTGATCCGTACTCCAGAGTTTCGGGCCCAGACCAAAGGAAAAGACTTCAACGTCAATTTTACAAGCCCTTGCAGCGATTAGGTGCCCTATCTCGTGGATGACAACGACCAAGGCTATACCCAACAGGCCGATCAGGTACTTGCCGATCAGGTTCAGTAGGCTGTTCATACATAACTTCTTGTCAGCTTTCTCGCTTCGGAATCGAGGGCGAGTGTCTCTTCAAAGGAAGAGGGGGCGCTGTCCCACGGCTTTTCCAGGGTTTTTTCTATGGCACGTATCATCTGAGGATAGGTGCATTTCCTGTCAAGGAACGTGTGTACGGCAACCTCATCGGCAGCATTGAACGCTAGTGCGGCGCTGCCCCTTCTCTTGAGGATTGAGAAGGCGAGAGCCAAGAGGGGGAAGCGCTCATAATCCGGTTTTTCAAAGGTGAGGCTGAGGTTGGAAAAATCCAAAGGGGCTACAAGATTTTTCCCATCGTCTATCAGCGCATTGACAATGGGCAGGGTCATGTCCGGTATTCCCATCTGTGCATAAAGGGCTCCATCAACAGTACGGATCATCGAATGGACAACCGATTGGGGGTGAATGACCACCTCTATCTTGTCGGCAGGAAGGCCAAAGAGATACGAGGCCTCGATGACTTCAAGGGCCTTGTTGGCCAATGTGGCGCTGTCGACGGAGATTTTTTTCCCCATCTTCCAAGTGGGGTGGGCGAGAGCCTGCTCCACGGTGATCTGGGAAAACCGTTCTTTGGGCAGGGTCCTGAAAGGACCTCCGCTACCGGTCAGTATCAGGGCCCCTATCTCATGGGGGGGCCTCCCCTTCACCAGTTCGGCCAGGGCGCTATGCTCGCTATCGACTGCGATAATCTTGCTATCATGGTGTCTTGCAAGGTCAAACAGATAGGAGCCGCCACAAACAATGCTCTCCTTGTTGGCCAGAGCGAGATCGAAACCCTGCTGTATGGAGAGCAGGGACGCCTCAAGACCAGCAAACCCTGCGATGCCGTTGAGTACAATGTCGGCTTCGAGATTTGACAGCATATCGGAGAGATCATCAAATACAGTGATATCGGATTGGGCATGACCCTTGCGGGCGGTAAGGCAGACTGAGGTGCAGGACAGCTCCCTTGCGAGGGAGAAGAGGGCTTTTTCGTTGCTATGGGCAGAAAGCCCTACAACAGACACTTCCATTTTCTTGTCACGGATTGCCTGGATGGCAGTTGTTCCGATGCTGCCTGTGCAGCCTAGGATGACTACCTTTTTCATAGTCTAGAACAACACTAGCAACAACCAGTACACAGGTGCGCTGGCCAGCATGGAGTCTATGGAATCCAACAGTCCCCCTCTGCCGGGGATAATGTTGCCGCTATCTTTTACTTTTGCTGCGCGTTTGAAGGCACTCTCTATGAGGTCTCCGATATTCGCGCTGGCGCTGGTCAGAAGTCCGAGAAGAAGTGCCTGTGGAATGCTCACCAGGTCCTTTACTCCCGGATAAAACAGGCAGAAGGAAACACTTAAAGCGATTGTGCTCAATGTCCCACCTAGGAAACCTGCCACGCTCTTGTTCGGGCTCACCTTGATGATTCCCTTGTTGGTCTTGCCTAGGGACATGCCAAAAAGGAAAGCGAATACATCATTTCCAAATACAAGCAGAAAAAAGAGCAAGAGGAAGGCAGAAGCATGAGGAAGGGCTGTAAGGCGTATGATGAAGGTTATCAGCAAACCAGGATAGATCAGCAACAGGCTTGCACCACCAATGCGTGAGAAGGTCTTGGCATATTCGTCTTTGGGCCCGGAACGGAGTTCCGCAGCATAGATGGCAAGGGCCATGACGACGAGCGTCAACTCAAGCAGCGGGATTTCTGGGAAGTATGCTATTTCAAGCCATTGGGAGAATGGCAGCAGGGCTGCCGTCCATGAAGGGAAGTTTATGCGTGCGCCCTCAGCCTTGGAATAGAGCTCCTTGAGCTCCATGGTTGCAAGGGCTGCAGTAAGCATGGCAAGTAGTGCAAGGACTAGGAATCCGTAATGGGGCAAAAAGAAGATGATGGAGAATAGTGCGGGAACTGCTACCACAGTCGTCAGTACCCTTTGACCTAATGAACTCATTCTACCCCCCCGAACTTGCGTACCCTTTGTGAGTAATCCTTGCAAATTGTCTGGACATCCTCTGCTTTCCAGTCCGGCCATAGCTTTTCATAAAATCCAAGTTCAGCATAGGCACTGTCCCAAAGCAGGAAGTTACTCAAGCGCCTTTCATTTGCGCTACGTACTATCATATCGACGGGGGGAACGTGGGGCAAGTCCAAATGGGAACGAATGTCATCCTCGCGTAGAATCTTTGAAGGATTTTCAGCATGGAAGCGGTTGGCGGCACGACAGATCTCATTCTGTCCGCCATAGTTGATGGCGAGGATGCAATGTATTTTCGTATTGCTCTCCGTTGCCTTTACCGTAGACTGGATGACCGATTGCACATCAGGGGGCAGGCCTTCGATATCACCACAGACAAGGATTCGAATCCCATGCTTGTTGTAGAAGCCAAGCTCGCCATGGAGTTTGGAAACCAGCACACCCATGAGGTAGGAGACCTCCTGTTTGCTTCGTTTCCAGTTCTCTGTGGAGAAGACATAGAAGGTAACAAACCCGATGCCAAGCACCGATGCTTCTTTTATAACTCTCTTGAGAGCCTTGAGGCCTTCAAGATGGCCTGCAGTCCGGGGTAGGGCACGTTTCTGTGCCCATCTCCCATTCCCATCCATAATGATGCCCAGGTGCTTGGGTACAACGGGTGTAGCTTCCATCAGATCTCCATGATCTCCTTCTCTTTTTCGTCAGAGAGGGTTCCCACTTCAGCAATGAAGGTATCGGTCAGTTTCTGGATTTCTGCTTCAGAATCCTTTTGTTGGTCTTCACTGATCTCACTGGCTTTTTCCATTTTTTTCAGCTCATCCATGGCTTCCCGGCGTACATTTCGGATGGCAATTTTGGTCTGCTCGGCAGTGGCCTTTGCAGTTTTCACCAAGGCCTTTCTTCTCTCCTCATTCAATGGGGGAAAGTTAAGACGGATCAGCTTTCCGTCATTGTTCGGGGGCAGGCCGAGATCGCTTTTAAGAATTGCTTTCTCGATTGCCGAGAGGACACTCTTGTCCCATGGCTGGATAACGATCATCCTGGCTTCCGGAACACTGATAGTAGCAACCTGGTTGATAGGAGTCTCGTTACCGTAGTATTCGACACGAATCTTATCTAAGAGGGAAACGGAGGCTCGTCCGGTTCTCAATGATGCAAAGTCCTTTTCAAGACTTTCTAGACTTTTTTTCATTTTGCTTTCGCAAGTTTCTAATACCTGTAGCATACAAATCTCCAATAGGACAACCGCTCACAAAGTGAGCGGTTGGAATGAATCGATGAACGTTAGACTTCGCAGGAAGCAGAACCTGCAAGGATATAGGTGAAGTTTGTTATTTCAAGTGTTCCACCGCTGGCCTTGCCGACTTCCTTAGCTTTCTGTTCCACACTTACAGAGTCGTCCTTGACGAATTTCTGCTGGAGGAAACAAATTTCTGCGAGGTGTTTGCTGAGCTTGCCCTTTACAATACCCTCAACGACCTTTGCCGGCTTGTCAAGCAACACTGCCTGAGCGGTAAAGATCTCTTTCTGTTCTGCGATATAGGCAGGATCGACTGAAGAAGTCGAAAAGTAGGAAGGAGTGAAGGCAGCGACGTGCAGTGCACAGTCGTTTGCAAATTCCTTGACCAACTGGTTATCGGCAACTTCAGGCTTATCGGTCTTGAATGTGACTACAACACCGAGGGAACCTTCGCCGTGAACATAGCTGGAGGCAAATTCATCCTTACCAAGGGGGATGACAATAACCTGCTTGAGGGCCATATTCTCCTTGATGACGGTGATCAGGTCATTGACCATGCCATTCAGTTCGTCATTGATCCCAGTGTAGCCTTTTTCTACTACGACCGAGCAGATATTCTCTCCAAGTTCAGCGAACTGTGAGTTTCCAGCAACAAAGTCAGTCTCACAGGAGAGCTGTACGATGACAGCCTTGTCATCAGTCACTCTCACAAAGACACGCCCGTTATTGGTCGCCCTGTCCTGTCTCTTGGCGATGGCAGCGAGGCCCATCTCCTTGAGGAACTTGTTGGCAGCATCGAAATCCCCATTGGATTTCATCAGTGCCTTTTTACAATCCATCATGCCTGCGCCGGTGGCGTCACGCAATCTTTTTACATCATCAGCTGTTATAGCCATATTTTGCTCCTTAGTCCTTGTAGAGGGTCTCTTCGTCGACGGTGATAGCACTCTTGTCGTCAGCGACCTCTTCCTCTACTACGGGCTCGACAACCTTCTCTTTCTCCTCTTCAAACTTGGAGAATTCAGCACCCTCTTCAGTGGAGAAGACAACTTCTTCGTCAACTTCCTCTACCACTTCCTCTTCAACACTCTCTTCTTCAGTTCCGAGAGTCTCGATGATCTGGATTCCGGCTTCGTTGTCAGCATCAATTACCGCATTGGCAATGATCTCGACAAAGAGGCTGATGGCACGGATGGCGTCATCGTTTCCAGGGATGGGGTAGGTGATGTCAGTGGGGTCACAGTTGGTGTCTACGACAGCAATTACAGGAATCCCGAGGCGCTTTGCCTCTGCAACAGCAATGGTTTCCTTCTTGGTGTCAATGATGAATATTGCTCCAGGGAGCTCCTTCATATCCTTGATACCGCCAAGGTTCTTCTCAAGCTTGATCTTCTGCTTGGTGAGCAGGGAGACTTCTTTCTTGGTTAGGGATTCAAAGGTGCCATCATTTTCCATCTTTTCAATTTTCTTGAGGGTTGAAATGGACTTCTTGATGGTTGAGAAGTTGGTCAGCATCCCGCCGAGCCAACGGTTGTTGATGTAGGGCATTCCACAGCGCTTAGCTTCAGCTTCGATAGCCTGCTGAGCCTGCTTCTTGGTGCCGACAAACAGAACGGTCTTGCCCTGTTTCACTACTGCACGAACTGCGTCGTACGCTTCAACTATACAAGCAGAGGTCTTCTGCAAGTCAATGATATGGATTCCATTTCTCTGGCTGAAAATAAAACGAGCCATCTTTGGATTCCATCTTTTGGTCTGGTGACCGAAATGCACGCCTGATTCTAGCAGGCTCTTCATGGTTACTACGGACATAATCCTCCTGTCTGACGACATAGCTGTACTACGTACAAGCTAAAGTGCGTCACCCTTCATCTATTACTCACCCCCGCAGGGGCGGATATTCTGCGCCATCACTAACGGGCACAGTTGCAAGAAGTATTTCAGAAATCTGTAAAAGTGGCAAGCCTATTACCGTTGCAATGTCACCTTCCACCCTCTGTACGAGCTCTTTTCCTCTCTCCTGGATTCTGTAGGACCCTGCAGCCCCTCTCCATTCTCCAAGATCGAGATACGCTTCGATGGCCTTTTCATCCAGCTTCTTGAAGATGACAGTAGCCTCATCACAGCCATCAAAGAGCGTATTGTCGTACCATAGGGCCCACCCCGAGTGTACCACCTGCTTCTTGTTGCTGAACATCAGCAGTTGTGCCCTGGCTTCCTCACGATCCTTGGGTTTGCCTATGAGCCGGTCTTCATACGCAACGAGGGTATCACAGGTAAGGACAGCTCCCTCATACCGGCTATGGACAGCCCTGTATCCCTCCATCTTTCGTTTTGCCAGAAGACGGACTGCTTTTGCAGGGTCTCTCTCCTGATGGCTCTCATCACAGTGAGTCACCTCGATGGTAACGTGAAGCCCCAACTCTTCCAACAGCCTTTTACGCGCAACCGACTGGGAGGCGAGCACAACGCTCGTAAAGAAATCATTCAATCTAGCCAAGGGAGGCCTCCAGGCTTTCAGCCTCTTCATTGAGACGGAGCCAGAACTCCTCACTCTCTTCAAGCTTCCTTTCAAAGAGAGCCTTTTTTTCGACTAGAGCCTTGATCTTATCCGCATCTGTATAGTTCTCTTCCAGTGCCATGCTGTGATCCAGAGCCAGCAGCTTGGCCTCCAGCTTCTCATGCTCGCCGAGCAGCTCTTCACTCTGGCGTCTCAGGGTCGCCAGACGATTCTT
>LFRM01045221.1_pt1 | contig 12038 bp, 6 predicted proteins | sample 618341 | NCBI WGS metagenome assembly LFRM01 (sample SAMN03654438, study PRJNA283298) | anaerobic digester metagenome | isolation source: pool of bioreactors CSTR01a, CSTR02a, and CSTR03a thermophilic anaerobic... | place: Denmark: Kgs. Lyngby | collected 2014-05-21
GAGATTGTTGCCGTTCCAGCCGGAGCTAATATTTTCAAGATGGCCGGCGGAGGGCAGAATTATGTTCATGGGGGAGCCTCACCTCAGGAGATGCTCATTCCCGTGGTTGATATCAGGACGGTAAAAGGACACCAAGAAACTAGTAATGTAGGTATTTCTCTCATTAGTACAACCTCAAAAGTTACAGGCCTCGTTCAGTCATTTGAATTCTTTCAGTCTGAACCTGTAAGCGATTTAGTGAAAGCTGCCAAATACAGGATCTATTTCGTTTCTGCTGACGGGGAATCTATCTCAAATGAAGTCATATACGAAGCCGACAGTAAAGAAGAAGAATCTGCAAAACGCTTAATAAAATTAAAATTTACTTTCAAGAACAGGAAGTATGACAATAGTAAAAAATATTATCTTGTTGCCTATTTAGAACCGAGAAAAGATTACCAAGAACCGACCCTTAAACATCAGTTTATTATAGATATTGCGTTCGCTGATGATTTCGGATTCTGATCGGAGGCCTGTTTATGTCTGAAGAGAATAACAATTCAATTACTGCTATAGAAGAAAAATTGCGAACCCATTTCGCCGGTAAGATAGTAAGGAAGGATCTTACGAAGCGAATAAAAGAGGGTGCTAATGTTCCTGTTTACGTTCTGGAATATCTTCTTGGCATGTACTGCTCGACTACAGAAGAGAAAGACATCGAAGAGGGTGTCCAAAATGTTAAGAACATTCTTGCTGAAAACTATGTGAGGTCTGATGAATCTCAGAAAGTAGTATCGAAGCTGAGAGAACTGGGCAGCTACACGGTTATCGATAAAGTATCTGTAAAGCTAAATTTCAAGAATGACATTTATGAAGCAGAATTTTCTAATTTGGGGATTAAGAACGTTCCGATTGCTGCTGAATATCCAAAAGAGTTTGAGAGATTATTGTGCGGTGGAATTTGGTGCATTATAAGGCTTGAATATTTTTATGACGAATCGGATAAAAGCCACTGTCCGTTTGTAATAAACAAGCTTACCCCAATACAGATGCCGGGGCTGAATATTGAAGAGCTTAAGGCAGCCAGAAAGAATTTTACAAAAGAAGAATGGATCGACATTACCTTGAGAAGCGTTGGCATGGAGCCAACCCAGTTCAACGACAGGGTCAAATGGCTTCATCTGGCAAGACTTGTGCCGCTGGCGGAGAACAATGTCAACCTGTGCGAGCTTGGGCCGCGAGGAACGGGAAAATCCCATGTATATAGAGAGATATCGCCTAACAGCATACTTATATCGGGAGGGCATACGACAGTTGCAAACCTTTTCTACAACATGAGCACAAAAACTGTAGGTTTGGTTGGCATGTGGGACTGCGTTGCGTTTGATGAGGTCGCCGGAATAACATTTAAGGACAATGACGGAGTCCAGATAATGAAGGACTTCATGGCTTCCGGATCTTTTGCCAGGGGTAAGGAAGAGAAAAATGCTTACGCTGCAATGGTCTTCGTTGGAAATATTAACCAGAGTGTTCCTGTCCTTCTTAAGACATCTCACCTTTTTGCACCGTTCCCAGAAACGATGGCAAATGACACAGCATTTCTAGATCGTATGCACTGCTATATTCCAGGTTGGGAGATACCCAAATATCGTCCTGAATTTTTTACCGACGGTTTAGGTTTTATAACTGACTACTATGCAGAAGTATTGCGTGAACTGAGAAAAGTATCGTATGCAGATTCTTTTTCGAAATACTTTAAGCTAGGTAAAGACCTCAACCAAAGAGATGTAATTGGTGTAAAGAAAATGGTCTCCGGGATGGTAAAACTTATATATCCCGACGGAGTTTTTACTAAAGAGGATATTGAGGAAATACTTCGTTTTGCTCTTGAGTCAAGACGCCGTGTAAAAGAACAGCTAAAGAAAATCGGCGGTATGGAATTTTACGATGTCAACTTCTCCTATATTGATAACGAGACATTTAATGAAGAGTATGTCCCTGTTCCTGAGCAGGGAGGCGGAAAACTGATACCTGAAGGCATGGGAAAGCCCGGTCATGTCTATACCATCTCACATGGCAAATCAGGGATGATAGGCACATATAAGATTGAGATACAGATGACTCCTGGATCAGGCAAATTTAACCCCACAGGAATTGGTTCCGACCGTGAAGCTAGGGAAGCTGTTAATACTGCTTTTAACTACTTAAAGGCAAATGGAAGAAATGTAAGTGGAAGTATAAGCACTTTAAACAATGACTATCTTATGCACGTACAAGATATGAACGGACTAGGTATGACCAAGAATCTTACGCTTGCTACATTTATTGGCTTGTGCTCAGCAGCTCTTTCTAAACCTGCCGTATCAAGCCTTGGTATCCTTGGCGGCTTAAGCATAGGCGGAACAATAATGAAAGTCGATGAACTTGCAAACATTCTTCAAGTTTGCCTAGACAGCGGCGCAAAAAAAATCCTCCTTCCAATAACCTCCGCCGGAGATCTCGGCACAGCTCCAGCTGAACTGGTAGGAAAATTCAACATCATCTTCTACCAATCCGCAGAAGACGCCGTGTTTAAGGCGCTGGGTGTGGAGTAGTAAAACAAACAGCAAAGAAAATATTTAAGCTGAACGTATTTCATTTGAGAGAGCCATTTTACGCGAGTACTAAAAGTTTAAATTAAATTATTTGACAGAGCCAATTAGGGCACTAAATTTTAAAATCCTTTTTATAAAAGAGTATCTTCAAAGGAGATGTAAGATAATGCTTGATGTTTTTATAAGCCATTCTTCAAAAGACAAGGATATTGCTGAAAGTGTTATTCATGATCTTCTTATCGGTTCACTTAATATTACCCCAGACCGGATCTTTTGTACGACAACGGATGGAACAAAAATCGATTGTGGTAAAGATTGGAGAAACAAGATTAAAGCAGCAATTACCGATGCGAAAATCGTGTTGCTTATTGTAACCCCAAATTACAAAGAAAGTGAAGTCTGTTGTTGTGAGATGGGGGCTGCATGGGTAGCTAATGATAAGGTACTGCCTTTATTTGTTGAACCTATTACATATGAAAACGTTGGAATTCTACAAAATGTCAAACAATCTGCTAAGATGACGGTCGATGAAGATCTTGATTCTTTATATGACCAGATAAGAACAATACTAAATATAAAAACAATTGGTCAGCACACGGGCCGCTGGAATCAAAATAAACAAAAATTGAAAAAGAATATTTCGGAATATCTTTCGAAAAACCCCTTCCCGAGTGCCTTATGCAGAGATAAGTTTGAAGAAATGATAATTATAAATGATTCTTTGCAGAAAACAATCGTAGAATTAAAAAATGACAATAATCTTCTCAAGTTAAACGTAGCTGATCTTAAAAAAATAAAAGACAAAGAAGAGGTAAAAAAAGTAACAGAGAAATATGTCTCGAAAAGCATCTTGGATGATTTCAATATTAAATGTAACTCTGCCGGTGTTATGCTTAAAAGAGTACCAGATTTTGTACGTAGATATATATATGTCGAATATTCAGGTAAAAATATTATAAAAAGTCTTACGTCATTTGACACACAAGATCTTAATGATGCAATAGCAAAAGACTATATAGAAGACTCAGCGTCTGAGGTAATAAAAATAAATAGAAGTAGCCCCACTATTAGTAAAATATTTGACTCTTTGGACGACCTGACGAAATATATTGAAGACACCGGTGATATTCACAACGCTTTTAATGAGAAATATCCTGATGTTACTTTATCTCTGGCTAACAGTACATTTTGGAAAGTAGTACTTGGGATACCAGTCAAATTTTAGAAGGCATCGTTATTAAATAGATAACGCAAAACTGTCAGATCTTTTTTTAGAGCAACATGTCCTAATATGCTGGATGGCGAATCAGAACCTTAATCGAAAACGTGCGAAAAATTCTTGACGGAACCACAAAGAGCACTATTATATTTAGTAATTGCGTCCATAAAGGAGGATGTCGTATATGGCCACTGCAGATCAGATCAAGAGGTTAATTAAAGCTCACATTGATCAAGACAGCAATAAATTTAAAACGGTTGTCTTGCAGGTCGCTGCATACGAAGCCAAACTCGGTCATGCTAAATTGGCCAGAGAGCTAAAAGCGATTATTGAAAAAACACCTGTCGGCTCAAATGTAGTGCAGTTTAACAATCAAAACCAGATACTGCTAATGTGTATACCCGATGATAAATTGTGTGACTTGGTTGTGCCTAATGAATTGCATGTACGTATAAAGCGGATTTTGGATGAATACATAAATAGAAAAAAACTGCACAAGTATGGACTAAGTAATAGGCGTAAGATACTGCTTGAAGGTGAACCTGGCACAGGAAAAACATTAACAGCCTCGGTCATTGCTTCTGAATTGATGTTACCGCTGTATATAGTACAAATGGATAAACTTGTCACTAAATATATGGGAGAAACAAGTGCAAAACTAAGACAAGTCTTCGATTCTATTGAAAGCGTAACAGGCGTATACCTATTTGATGAGTTTGATGCTATTGGTGCTGATAGGAGCATTGATAATGAAGTGGGAGAAATGCGTAGAGTTATTAATGCCTTTCTCCAGTTTATCGAAAATGATCGATCTGAAAGCATGATCATTACAGCTACAAATAACCAGCAGATTCTTGATAAAGCTTTATTTCGGAGATTCGATGACGTTCTACATTATGCATATCCAAGAGAAAGTGAAATCGAGCAGCTATACATTAACAAACTATGTTTATTTGATTCTTCATTTAAGCTGAATAAGGAATTGATCTATGAAACGTTGTCATTAAGCCATGCGGAAATCAGCCGGATATGTGATGACGTAATTAAAAAGTGTATCTTAAGTAACTCTAAAATAACGCAGGAGAGTTTGATCGAGTTGGTAAGGGAACGTTTGGCAGTATATGATAGAGAGGCCCTCTAAATGGCGGTTGAGAAGAAGAATATCTTTCTTTCGGATACAGCAGAATACTTGCCCTATTCCTCCCCTTCTCGTTTTTCGAAAGCTAACATCCCGATTCGTCTTGACCATACCTCTCACGGAAATTATCTAAAGCGGGAATTTGAAAAAATATATGAGCAAAACCAAGTATTAACCCAACGTCTAGTAGCAGCTATACAATATAAAAATGGCATTTATCTTGAATTCTCTGGACAAGAAAATTATGATTTAGTCATTAAAAGTTTAGAAAATATTCGAGAAGGGGTGCGGCTACTTAATGTTCATACTGATAAAAAAAGTAACCTGATAAAGGCAACAGTCTTTGTTCCCAAAGGCAAAGAGACATATTTTATCAAAAGAATAGACCAATACTTGGCAGAGGAAACTCAAAAAGGAAAAATACGTCATAAAGATTTATTTAATAGTGTCGAAAGTGTTTCGCTTGCGTTTCTCGATGCTTTTTGGTTTGGAGACACAGAAATCCCAGGTGAGACTCCTGTTTGGTGTGAAATATGGTTACGAGCTGATAATAATGCATATGAAGAAGTGGAATCTTTATTTACATCCGCCTGTGCATTGCTCTCAATTGTTCTTGATGAGAAATCAATTAACTTTCCTGAACGAATAGTAAGACTCATTAAGGCAAATTCTAATCAGTTAACAGAGCTAATTAAAAGCTATGAGTACATAGCCGAGATTCGGCGTGCGCCAGTAGTAACAAGTTTTTTTGATGGACTGCCTCCTAATGAACAAAAGGAATGGGTTGAAGACTTGATAAGCCGACTTGAACTCAACTTCACGGATTCTTCAGTATGCATATTGGATACAGGTGTCAATTCGGGGCATCCTCTTTTAAATATGGCCTTTGAAGACAATAGTACATACTCTGTTGAACCAGCTTGGGGCGAAGGAGATAATCGAGGTCATGGAACGGAAATGGCTGGGATTGCCCTTTATCATAATTTACAGGAAAAATTATCGTCAGGTGACTTCTATTCTCTCGTTCATCATTTAGAATCTGCCAAGATACTACCCACAACAGACATTAATCGTCCTGAACTCTATGGATATATAACACAACAAGCCTTATATTATGCCGAGATTGCACACCCTGAATATTACAGGACAGCATGTATGGCCGTCACATCAAGACAATATAATACGAAAGATGGTAGCCCAACTTCTTGGTCTGGTGCAGTAGATAATGTGACATGTGGCGTAGGCGACGGTAAAAAGAGATTAATGATTATTAGCGCTGGAAATGTCTACCCACAAGAATTTATTGGCAGTGATTATCCTGCACCTAATCTTGTTCATTCAGTAGAAAGCCCAGGACAAGCTTGGAATGCGCTTACTGTGGGTGCATGTAACCAACACATTTGCATTGATGACGATCAATTGTGTGACTACAAACCACTAGCAGACAACAATGAACTGTCTCCATATAGCTCGACTTCTATTACTTGGGATAGGAAATGGCCAATAAAGCCAGAAATTCTTTGTAATGGTGGTAATATCGCAACAGACGGAGTAAACCTAACAGAATGTGCTGATTTATCTTTACTTACTACGCACGCAAAACCACTTAACCGATTATTCAGTACAATACACGGAACAAGTGCCGCAGCTGCTCAAGCAGCTTGGTTGGCTGCGCAAATTACATCTGAATATCCTGATATATGGGCAGAAACCGTAAGGGCTTTACTTGTTCATTCCGCCCGTTGGACAGATAAAATGAAACGACAATTTCTAAAAGATGACAAGAAAACTTCCGGCAAAAGAAACCTTCTTCGTGCTTGCGGATATGGAATACCCGATTTGGATAGAGCTATAGAATGTAAAAATAACAGTGTGAACCTTATTGTTGAAAGCGAGATTCAGCCATTTACCAAAGATGGTATGAATGAAATGCATATTCATAAAATACCGTGGCCAGAGGAAGTCCTGCAAAGTTTGGGAGAAACAACGGTAGAGATGAGGGTAACCTTATCTTATTTCATAGAGCCAGGGCCAGGAGAAATAGGCTGGAAAGATAAATATCGTTATCCTTCATGTAATCTGCGCTTTGATGTTATCAATCAGGACGAAAACATAACTGACTTCAAAAAGCGCATTAATATAAAAATGCGTGAGGATAAAACTGATCCTGGAGAAGGAAGTAGCGGCAGTAAATATTGGTATTTAGGTACAGACAATCGTGATGTTGGCTCCATCCATTCTGATTTTAGAGAGCAAAATGCTGTAGAGTTATGCGAAGCCAATTATGTTGCTGTTTATCCTGTTATTGGCTGGTGGCGTGAACGCAAGCACCTGAAATGTTACAATAAAAAAATTCGATACTCATTGATCGTTACTCTTTCTACGCCTGAAATTAATGTTGATTTATATACTCCTATCATTACTCAAATAAAGGTTTCACAACAAATACCTGTTGAAATTATAAGACCAGGTAAAAAAGCAAATTACTAGTACCAACGTTGGTTGAAATTTGATCCTACTTTCACGTAGAGGAGGGAATATGCAGCAGTAGCCAGTAGGGTCAGACCTTCATAATTGACAAATCTAGAAATTTTTTAATCGCTGTTTCGTTCATCTGCTAATCATTAATAAGATCTTTCCTACATAAATCGATAGAAATTGATTCACTCTTGTCTAAAATTCAAAATCAGACAAGGTTGATAAACTCTTGCAGTTGCCAAGGGGTCAGACCTACACAATTGACATAAAAATTAAGGTGGAGCATCCTCTTAGGAGTTATAGTTTAAAATGATGATATGAGTTTGAGTTTTGAAAGGAAGGATAAATATGTCTATTCCTGATTATCAATCTATCATGCTACCGTTGCTCAAATTAGTGCAAGACGGGAAAGAACACTCACTTAGAGGTGCAGCCGATGCCCTTGCTGAACAATTCAAACTTTCCCAGGAAGAAAGAAAACAATTACTGCCAAGCGGCAATCAAGAAATTTTTATGAATAGGGTAGGTTGGGCTAAAACCTATCTTTATAAGGCTGGTTTGCTAGAATCAAACCGCAGGGGATTTTTCCAAATTAACCAGAGAGGTAAGGATTTACTAGCCGAGAAGCCAAAAGAAATAACTTCTAAGTCTCTTGAGAGGTTTGAAGAGTTTAAAGAGTTTAAGACAACAAAAAAAGAAAAAACAATCCCTTCTAACCCGGCATTAAATGACCATCTTGATCCAGAAGAAGCTCTTGAAACAGCGTACTCCATTCTAAGAAACAACTTATCTGACAACATAATTGAACAAATAAAAAAAGTCTCACCAAGCCTTTTTGAAAAGCTTGTTGTTGAACTGTTGCTGAAAATGGGATATGGAGGTAGCCGCAAAGATGCAGGCGAAGCAATTGGAAGATCCGGCGATGAGGGCATAGACGGCATCATCAAAGAAGATCGCCTTGGCCTCGACATTATTTACATACAGGCAAAAAGATGGGCCGGCGCTGTCGGACGTCCCGAAGTCCAGAAGTTTGCCGGAGCTCTATTAGGACAGCGAGCAAAGAAAGGTGTAATGATCACTACATCTTCATTCACCCCTGATGCCCGGGACTACCTAAAGAAAATAGATAATAAAATTGTACTCATAGATGGTGACGAATTAGCCGATTTGATGATAGACCACAACTTAGGCGTCAGTACGAAGGCAATATACGAGGTCAAGAATATAGATTTTGATTACTTTATTGAGTGATGCGCTAAAAATATTAAAGTCCAATGACCTGTTGTGAGGTGGGAAGGTTTATTAGTAATTAGGAGGCGTAATTAATGGCAAATGAACTTCAGTCGTTATCGGTTCTTTTCCAAAATAGATTGTTCCGTATTCCAGACTACCAGCGTGGTTTTGCTTGGAAGCATGAGCAGCTTGTTGATTTTTGGGAAGACTTAATTAACCTCCATGAAGATAGGTATCATTACACTGGACTGCTTTCACTTAAGGCGGTCAACCGCAAAGTCACACATCTTTGGAATGAAGATGTGTGGCTGCTTGATATGGGGTATAAGCCGTTTCATGTTGTGGACGGGCAGCAGCGATTAACTACGTTTTCCATCTTAATGTATGAAATTATAGCGCTCGTAAAAAAAATGGAGAATAATAAAGACAAGCCTGATGAGGAGATATTCATTGGGTACGAGTCATTAAAGGAGATCAAGGCAAAGTATATCCTTCGCAAACGTCCTCCTTGTAACATCGTGACTTCATACCTATTTGGATATGAGACCGACAACCCGAGTTATGACTACCTGAAATACAAGATCTTTGAGGAATCATCTGGCGGCACGGTTTCTGAGACCTACTATACAAAAAACCTAGAATACGCGAAATCCTTTTTTGCCGAGAACCTCAAGACGCTGTACGGTAACAAAGGTGAGGACGGTATTGAACTTTTATATAAAAAGCTGACATTGGGTCTAATGTTCAACCTTCACGAAATCGAAGATGACTATGATGTATATATGGCTTTTGAAACGATGAATAACCGTGGCAAAAAGCTCACGAATTTGGAGTTGCTTAAGAACAGGCTCATTTACCTTACGACTTTATTTGATGATAGTCAGTTTGATGCAATCAATAAAGAACAGCTTCGTATAAATATCAATGACGCCTGGAAGGAAGTCTACTATCAGCTGGGACGCAACCAGGATGCTCCGCTTTCCGATGATGATTTTCTTAGAGCGCATTGGATCACATATTTTCAGTATTCACGAAGACGAGGAGACGACTACATACGTTTCCTTCTGAACAAGTTTTCTGCTAAAAACATATTCGATAAATTAGCGGTTGTGACACAAGTTGATGAAGCCGCTCCCTTGGCTGGGTTTGATGACACTGAAGATGATGATTTAGCTGATGATACTCCGGAAACTGAGCAAATTATGATCAGTAAACTTGCTCCAATGGAAATCAGTGACTATGTGAATAGCTTGAAGGCATTGGCTGAATTTTGGTACTATAGCTTTTTCCCAGATGATAGCAATGACCTCACGGACGGCGAAAAAGTATGGATAGATAAACTTAACCGCATAGGTATCGTATATTTTCGTCCGCTTGTTGTCGTTGCACTTGCAACGGCTAATAAAACCAATGCTGAAGATCGCATTGCACTTTTTCAAGCCATAGAACGGTTCATATTTCTGCCTTTTCGTGTTGGTGGGTTTAACCCAAGTTACAAAAGTGCTGACTACTATAACAAGGCAAGGGATGTTCTGCGAGGTGCAATTAAGTTGTCAGCGATAACGGAGGATTTAAATGCAACAGTAGACAAAGATAAGACGTCAGTCGTTGCTAACTTCATCGCTAGTATGGATAGGCGTTTTGATAGAGGCTTGGGCTTCTATGGATGGCGTGATCTCCGGTATTTTTTGTACGAATATGAACATAAATTGTCGACTCAAAATAATCTACAGAAGGTTGACTGGAATATGTTCACAAAAGTAGACAAGGATAAAGTCACAATTGAACATATCCTTCCTCAGACTCCGACTAAATGGTACTGGCGAAACCAGTTCAGGCAGTACAACAATAATGAAATTAAGCTGTTATCAGCTTCGTTAGGGAACTTGCTTCCACTAGCTCAAAGTATAAATTCCTCGTTACAAAATGATAGTTTCCACGATAAAAAGAACCCGTCTTCATCCGTACGAAGAGGATATGTGAACGGCTCGCACTCAGAAATCGAGGTAGCCTCGGAACATGACTGGGCCGCTCAAAACATATTGAACCGTGGATTGTCGTTGTTAAGGTTTATGGAATTAAGGTGGGGACTTGAATTTACCGATGAACAAAAAATGCATTTGCTGCATATCGATTTTGTAAATGATGATAGGGCATTAATCCCTGAACTGACTGAAGAGAATGAATTCCTTCCCATAAAACAGCTAGCACAGCAGGGTTATCCGGGAGTTCTTTCGGATCGTTATCAGCTCAGATATGACTTCTGGAGCAACTTCGTGGAGTATTGTAAGGCTAAAGGAAGAGCAGAAGATATTACTACACGTAAACCAAGCAACTCTGACTCCTATCTCGTCACAATTGGCAGCAGTGATTATCATATATTCTTTCAGCTTTTGCAGCGGAAAATATTACGCATAGGTATATATGTTTATCGGCCAGAGGACTTTGCCCGATTGGAATCACTTAAGAATGAAATCGAAACAGTTTATGGATCTTCATTTGAATGGGTCACAAGTCGTGAACAAAGCATAGCAAAAAGGATTATCCACTCGATTGAAGCTGATATACATAACCCTGCACAATATCCTCAGCATTTCGAATGGCTTATTTCTCAGTTCGACAAACTAAAAGCAGCATTAGAAAAAATAGATGTCAATTAGGTTTGTAGGAGATGAGGTAATTTGACGAATAAGATTAGCGATTCGGAAATTACAGTAATAAGGGGACAATTCAAGAAATATCTTAATGACAATTATGCTCACTTGAAAGACAAAAGTGTGATATGTAGTGATACCTTCTTTCCCTATCGGCACGATATTGGCATGAATTTCTGGGATATATTTGTTGATGAGAATTCATTAGGAAAAGCGAGGGAATTATTAGAAATCAAATTTAACGAGCGATCCCGGAAGAACCCCAAAAGCAATTCTTCTGTTTACATGCATCAATTAAATATTTTTAAAGATTTTCTTGATAGTACCTATGGGGGTGTGGGCCGTTATTTAGAATTTGCTAAATTAAACCAACACAGCCAAGTTGAACATGTAAATATTAGTAAGGGTTATACAACTACGCACAAAAAGAAAACTGCAAGACCGGATGTTCCACGACCATGTTGTGAAGAAGTTGCCAAATATTTATTATCCTGGGATCAGCTAGAGAACTATGCATTACAGGAAAGCGCATTAGACAAACTCTTTTTCCTTACGTATCCCGATAATAAAGATATCGATGATGTTCTTATCAAAGTTTCAGCTTTGAACGACTTTTACAGTACAAACATATTCTCTCCATTCAAGATAGCAAAACACATTATCGAATTGGAAATTGACGAGCGTCTTATGGCAGGTGACGTGACTTTAGTAAATGATATTGCAATGGTTGATATGGGTAACGG
>LFRM01287699.1_pt2 | contig 12034 bp, 11 predicted proteins | sample 618341 | NCBI WGS metagenome assembly LFRM01 (sample SAMN03654438, study PRJNA283298) | anaerobic digester metagenome | isolation source: pool of bioreactors CSTR01a, CSTR02a, and CSTR03a thermophilic anaerobic... | place: Denmark: Kgs. Lyngby | collected 2014-05-21
TTGTCGAGTGCCAAGTGGAATGAGAAATTTGGGAACCTTCTCTCAAGTTCATAGAAGTCCTCAAGATAAAATGCTTCAATTAAAGCTCTCGCACCGTAGAAGTATGACATTTTTCTATCTGTTATCTCAAGTGTTTTAGTTAAATGCATTATCTGAGAGCGTAAGGGAGCCATACCAGCACCACCACCAATCCAAAGCATCTCGCGTTTAGTGTCGAGTATTGGGTGAAATTCACCAAAAGGACCAGACATCATAACTTTATCACCAGCCTTCAAGTTAAAGATATAAGATGATACAATACCAGGATTTACATTCATCCAAGTATTTTTTGCCCTATCGAACGGAGGAGTTGCTACACGTACGTTTAGTGTAATAATATTCCCCTCTGCAGGGAAGTTCGCCATGGAGTAGGCACGAGATGTATCTTCTTCATTCTTACAAACAAGATCCCACATTTGAAATTTATCCCATTCTGACCTGTATTTCTCATCTATATCAAAGTCTTTAAACTTAATGGCTTCAAATTTGGGAACTCTAATTTGACTGTATGATCCAGGTTTGAAATCGATTGTTTCGCTTTCTGGCAGTTTCACTACAAACTCTTTGATAAATGAAGCAACATTTTTATTTGAAATCACCTCACACTCCCACTCTTTAATACCAAATATTTCATCTGGTACAACAACCTTCATATCTTCCTTTACTTTCACCTGACAACTCAATCTCCAATAGTTAAGTTGTTCCTTGCGAGTGAAGTGTCCTTTTTCAGTCGGTAGTATTTCACCACCACCTTCAGGAACTCTACAGCGACACTCTCCACAAGTTCCTTTTCCACCGCAAGCTGATGATAGATATATATCATTTACTTGCAAAGTATTCAGTAAAGTACCTCCTTGTGCAACCTCAAGTTCTTTATCTTTATCGTCGTTGATATTAATCTTAACATTACCTGATGGTAGTAATTTATCTTTAGCTACTAAAATTACAATTACAAGAATCAGTATAATTATTAAAAACACAATGACACTTGCCCATATTGTTAACCCACCCGCATTTAATAGTACGTTCATACCTGTATATACTTTTTTTTTGTGTTAAATGTTGATTCCTGAGAAACTCATAAAACCTAATGCCATCAATGCTGTGACAACAAATGTGATACCAAGACCTTTAAGAGGTTTAGGGACATTAGAGTATTCTAGTTTCTCTCTGATAGCAGCCATACCAACTATTGCAAGAATCCAACCAATACCAGATCCAAAGCCATAAGCTGTAGCCATTCCTATATTAGCAAATTCGCGTTGCTGCATAAATAATGATCCCCCGAGGATAGCACAGTTTACTGCAATAAGAGGTAAGAAAATTCCTAATGATGAATATAGGGTAGGACTAAATCGCTCAATCACCATCTCCACAAGTTGAACCATTGCAGCAATAATAGCTATAAAGATAAGAAGGCTAAACACGCTTAAATCTACATTTGCAAATTGAGGACCAATCCAAGAAAGAGCTCCTGTTTTCAACACTTGGTTCTCCAGTAAATAGTTCACAGGAAGTGTAATAACAAGTACTAAAGTAACTGCTATACCTAAACCTAGTGCTGTTTTGACGTTTCTCGATACTGCCAAGAATGAACACATTCCGAGGAAGTATGCGAAAATCATATTATCGACAAATATCGATCTTACAATTAGACTAATTGCATCCATATATATATATGTTTATTTACTGTTAATTAATTGGTTTCTTCTTGCAGATCCCTATTCTTAGATCTATGTATCCAAATAATACATGCAACTATCAGTATAGCCATAGGGGCAAGCATCATGAGCCCGTTATTTTCATAGCCTGCATCGTAGAAGGATTGAGGAATAACTTGATAACCCATTAGTTCACCAGAGCCTAATAATTCTCTAAAAAACCCAGTGACTATAAGAATCCATCCATATCCTAAACCATTGCCGATACCATCAAGAAATGATGGCCATGGGCCGTTTCCAAGAGCAAATGCTTCTAGACGTCCCATAAGAATACAGTTTGTTACAATCAATCCTACGAAAACTGATAATTGTTTGTTTACATCGTATGCATATGCCTTCAAAATCTCACTTACGATAGTTACTAAAGAAGCAACAACAACAAGTTGAACTATTATTCTAATTCGATTAGGAATAGATTTCCTTAACGATGAAATTATTACGTTGCTAAAAGCAGTAACTAATGTAACTGCAATTGCCATAACTAATGATGGTTCAAGCTTAGAAGTAACTGCTAATGCTGAACAAATACCAAGTACCTGCACAAGCACCGGGTTATTTTTATTAAGCGGACCTAATAATACCGCTTTTGTTTTACCAGATAATAATGCCATATCTTAACTATTCAATTTCATCAAAAAACTTTCATACTTTCTTACACTGTTGAGCAGCATTTTGTCAACGCCCTGACTAGTGATTGTACCTCCTGAGATTCCATCTATATAGTCGCGGCGAGAGTCTGAATGACCTGGCTTTACTACAGCAATAGAACGGAATGTACCTTCTTTGATTAATTCTTTTCCTTCAAACTGAAGGCCAAAAGATCTTTCAGCTATTTCAGCTCCAAGTCCCGGAGTCTCACCAGCATGACCAAAGTCGGCACCATAAATTGTGCTTCCATCCTCTTCTACTGCAAGGTAACCCCAAATGCTGCCCCATAAACCTGTTCCACTCATCGGAAGGATATATACCTTTTTACCCTCAATAGAAACTTCGTAAACAGGAAGTCCCTGAGCAGTAGTATCGCTCAACTCAGTAGAAAAAGCTGGATCTTCGGGAGTTTTACCATCTGTCCCATTAATCTTTTCTCCACTATTTGTGATAAGATAAGCATCTGTAATTAGCTCATTGTATGCACTCTGTGCTTCATCCACATTAGCCTCAATATTGAGTGTACGTAGCAGTTGCTGCATCTTATCGATATTTTCATTAGCGATTTGTTTATCAAGTAGTGACTGGTGTGTAAAAGACAGTCCCAGTGCCACAAGGATAACCATTACAACTGAATATATAATTGTATAAGTATTACTTTCTCTGTTCATATATCTACTTATTTATTATTGTTAGTTGTTGTGGGAGCAACAGCACGTTTTAAACGACGTTTAATGTTTGCGTCCACCACGTAGAAATCAATTAGAGGTGCAAATGCGTTCATAAACAAAATTGCAAGCATCATACCTTCGGGGTAACCCGGGTTGAAGACTCTAATTGTTACTGCCATTAAACCTATTAGGAATCCATATATCCACTTACCTTTCTCTGTTCTTGCAGCAGTTACAGGGTCGGTTGCCATAAATACGGCACCAAATGCAAATCCACCAAGAATTAAATGATACAATGGAGGCATCTCCATTATAGCGTTTTGTGCAAATATATTTATTAACAATACTGTAAATATTCCTCCTAGAAACACCGAAAGCATAGTTTTCCAGCTTCCTACACCTGTAACAATAAGAATTATAGCTCCAATTAATATTGCAAATGTAGATACTTCACCGATAGAACCTGGAATAAATCCAAAGAACATATCGCTTATCGAAAGAGTTTGACCTGTAATTCCGGTAAATGTTACTTCGCTGAAGTTAGATGCTTCAGCAACACCCATCTGCCCAAGGGGTGTTGCACCTGAGTAACCATCAATAACCTGGCCTGCACCCATTCCAAAAGTATCACCTGTGCGAACCCATACCTGATCTCCAGACATTTTAGATGGGTAGGAAAAGAATAGGAATGCACGTGCTACTAAAGCCACGTTAAAAACATTGTAACCTGTTCCGCCAAACACCTCTTTTGCAAAAACAACTGCAAAAGCTGTTGCCACGGCAATCATCCATAGTGGTGTATCTATTGGTAAGATCATCGGAATTAATATTCCTGATACCAAGAATCCTTCTGCCACTTCTTCTTTCCTTGCTTGTGCTATAGCAAACTCAATACCGAGCCCTACAACATATGATACAATTAATTGTGGCAGAATAGCAAGCAAACCAAATAATAAATTGGTTAATATATTTACTTCCTGCCCTATAGCCATATAGTGTTGAAGACCCACATTATACATACCAACTAACAATGCAGGTAGCAGTGCAATTACCACGATGATCATCGTACGTTTTGAGTCTCGAGCATCATGAATATGCACACCTGATCGCGAAGTAGTATTGGGTACAAACAGGAATGTTTCAAAAGCATCGTATGTTGAATAGAGCCAATGAAACTTCCCTCCCTCTTCGAAATTAGGTTTTATCTTATCAAGATAATTTCTTAACGCTTTCAAAGTTATATTATTTAAATGTTATTATTTTTTTTGATATAATCACACAAAATTACTCCATCTCCTTGCGAAGCAGATCTAAGCCAGTTCTAATGATACGCTGTATCTCGAGCTTAGAAGTATCCACAAATTCACAAAGAGCAAAATCTTCGGGAGCAACTTCATAGATTCCAAGCTGTTCCATTTTATCTATATTAAAAGCAATAGTAGCCTTTATGAGCTGCTCAGGAAAGATATCCATTGGGAACACTTTATCGTATTCGTTAGAAACAATAATTGCTCTTGGTCCGCCCAATAAACGAGCGTCTAATCGATACTTCTTATTGTGTGTAAAATATGTAGCACCTGCGCTGTATCTTTTTGAAGACAGTGAAGCCCATCCTACCAACTCATGTACATCATCTCCTTCAGGAATAACTGTAATTTGAGAATCGTAGGCACGCAAGACACCATTTTTACTAATTTTTCTTCCTGTAAGAGGATTTCCACTAATATATCTAATAGAAATACCTTCGGTCACATTATTTTCGAATAATGAGCTGAGCTCAGTGCCTATAATCATTTTATAGAAACCAGTTTGCTTGACTTCTGAGCCTGTGAGAGCAATTGTACGTGTTAGGTCTACGATACCCTTATTAAAGAAACGCCCTATAAGAGCAACATCAAGTGCGTTGAGTGTCCAAACTACTTCTCCTCTATTTATAGGTTTAATATGATTAATTTGAACTCCAACATTTCCTGCTGGATGAGGACCTTCGAACTCAGTTACAACTACATTTTTGGCTTCTTTAAGCGATTTGCTCTTGGTTTTTGGACTTATCGAAAGATATACTTTACCCGAGGTAAGCTTTGCCAATGCATCAAACCCTGTTTGAAGATCTTTTTCTTGACCCTCCAAAATAAAGTCATAAGAGGGAGCAAGTGGTGCAGTATCGAAACCAGTTACATAAATATCTCTTACCTGCTTTTTAGGATTAGCTACTACATCATAAGGACGTTGATGGATTAGAAACCACATACCCGCCGAAAGAAGTGAGCTCTTTATCTCTTCAGACGAAAGAGATGCCACATCTTTTATTCCATAGTCCACATAATCTATAGCATTGTCGGCCTTAATTTCAAAATTAAGGATTCGTCTTTTTTCTCCTCGCTCAATTGCGGTTACAACACCACTAACAGGTGAAACAAAAAGAACTTCTTCATGATCCTTTGCATAGAACAGCGCTTCTCCGGCTTTCACCCTATCGCCAACCTTTACAAGTGATTTGGGTGTAATACCATGAAAATCATTGGGACAAATTCTCACAAATTCACTCGTTATATCGCCTCTTAAAACTTCTTCTGAAGTTCCAATTAACGGTATCTGCAAGCCCTTCTTTATTTTTATCAGATTTGCCATATAGTTTATTAATAAATTGCCTAATTGTAGTCTTTCTTGACCAACAAATTATATATCAACAGATTAGAAATTAGTTGTGAATAATTCTTGATTATTTTCCTTTGATGGCGCAAATATACATTATTTATAAGTCAAAAAATAAGAAATTGATTTAAATTAGTGAAATAATTCGTTAATCTAATTTTCAGAAATTCCAGCAATTTCAGGATCAATCATTATTCTTCCACAGTACTCACAAACAATAATTTTCTTTCTAAGTTTAATATCCATCTGCTTTTGAGGTGGAATCTTATTGAAACATCCTCCACAAGCACCGCGCTGAATAGGCACTACACCTAATCCGTTACGAGCATTTTTGCGAATACGTTTAAAAGCAGTTAGTAGTCTAGGCTCAATAGTAGTCTCTGTTTTCTTAGCTTTTTCTCTTATCTTTTCTTCTTTCGCTTTTGTTTCAGAAACGATATCGTCAAGCTCTTTTTTCTTATGCTCTAAATCAGCCGATTTATCTTTCAACTTTGAATTAGCTTCGTCCTTCTGCACCTTGATTTCTGCTATTTGTTCGCCAAACTCACGGATATGCTTTTCTGAAAGAGCAATTTCAAGTGTCTCAAACTCGACCTCTTTAGAAAGGTGGTCAAACTCTTTGCTATTTCTTACATTATCTAACTGTTTATTATACTTTTCAATCTTAGCCTTACTGGTTTCTATTTTACCTTTTTGCAGTTTAGTATTATCCTCAAGGAGTTTAACTTCAAGTTCAAAATTGTTAATTCTTGTACCAAGGCCAGCTATTTCATCGTCAAGGTCGGCAACCTCAAGCGGCAATTCTCCTCTAAGTGTTTTAATCCTATCAATTTCTGATAAGTACGATTGCAGTTTATAGAGAGAATCTAATTTATCCTCTACAGATACTTCTAGTTCGGTTTTTTGCTTTTTTGTAGCCATCTTTATATGTTTTTTAATAGTTCCTATTTAATAAAAAATGCAGTAATTATACGACTTAAAATAAGATCGACATATTACCACATTTCACTGTAGTGACGGGAACTAGTCAAACCGCCTCTTTTACAGATACTTTACCGGATTCGAATCGAAAGCGGATTTATGTAATGCAAAGGTAGGAAATTTTTCTGAAATGATTTCAAAAAAGATTTCTTTTGTACATACTTCTGATTCATAATGACCTACCACCACAAGTAATATCTTATCTTCTACATCATAAAAATCGTTATACTTTGCTTCACCTGTAACAAATGCATCAGCCCCATATGAAATTGCTTTTGGTAATAAAAATGCTCCCGCTCCACCACATAAGGCAACGTCGAGAATCTCTTTACCTTGTGTTTTAGAATGACTTATGCTGGTCAGATTAAACAAATCTTTAAGCATATATAAAAACTCCTGCTCGGGCATTGGTTCGGGTAATACACCCACTACTCCGCCACCGTGCCTTCCCCACTCATTTGTAATAGGATAAAGATCATAAACTGGCTCTTCATAAGGGTGCACAGCAAGTAGGGCACGTAACACTTCTTCCTTTTTCATAATTGGGATAACAGATTCAATTCTAATCTCTTTCTCAAAATGAAGTTCATCTTTTTTACCTGTATAAGGGTGTGCATCTTTACCAGCTCTAAAAGTCCCTTCTCCCAAAACATTATAACTACAACTGTCATAATTTCCTATATGACCCGCACCTGCATTAAAGATAGCATTTCTAACACTCTCTGCGTGCTGTTCGGGCACGGTGGTTACAAACTTTAATAGTGCATCTTCTCTGGGCTTAAGAATTTTCACATTCTCCAACTCAAGCATCTTAGCCAGCTTATAATTTACACCACCAAGAGCATTGTCTAAATTAGTGTGAGCTGAATAAATAACTATATCGTTTTTTATAGCTTGCATTAAGCATCGCTCTATGTAAGTTCTGCCTGTGAGCGACTTAAATGGTTTAAATGCAATTGGATGGTGAGATATTATGAGGTTACAGCTTAGTGAAATAGCTTCTTCTATAACATTTTCTGTAACATCAATTGCCAATAAAATGCCATTAACCTCTCTATTCACATCACCCACCTGTACACCACTATTGTCATAATGATCTTGAAGTGAAAGTGGAGCTAATTGCTCAATTGTCTGAATTATCTCTTTTATACGCATCGAAATAAGTTTGGATAAGGTTCTACAATTTCTTTTCTTACAAATGTACGTAAAAGTTTGTACAGTAGCATTCTTATAAACTGATATAGTTACAGTGTATAGTCAAGTAGCAAGTTCAATTTACATTAATTATTTATAAAACAAAAGCCAAATATTAATCATAACACTTAACTTATTAATCATTATCTTTAAGAATAAGCCGCAACGAGTTGTTTTTTGTTACATAATTCCATGCCCAGTTGATAAAAACTACGAGCTTATTACGTACACTCAATATGAGCATCAAATGTAGAAACATCCACACAAGCCAAGCAAAGCGTCCTTTAAATTTTATAAACGGAAGGTCCACAATTGCTTTATTACGTCCAATGGTGGCCATGGTTCCTAGGTTTTTATATTCGTATGGTTTAAGATCATTCTCGACGGCTTCAACATTGTTGCTCAGCTCTATTTTATGAATGTTGTGGGCTAAATTCTTTCCCTGCCCGATAGCAACATTGGCCACTTGAGGGTGACCTTTTGGATATTTATCGGTCTCCATATAAGCCACATCACCTATTGCATAAACATTGTTAAACCCCTCTACCCTATTAGTTCTATTAACCTTAATCCTACCATTTCGTAAAATGGCATCATCGGGTATACCTCCAATTGCGTTACCAACTACTCCTGCCGACCAGATAACTTTTTTAGATAGAATAATCTCTCCGTTATTCAGTGTTACAACTTCACCATCATAATCCTTTACAAACGTGTTGGTCTTCACAATCACTCCCATTTTATTTAATTGCTGCTGTGAGTATTTCTGAGCAAAAGAACTCATATTAGACAATGTATTATTTCCTCCTTCGAGAAGATAAACATTCACTTTTTGCTTATTAATATTTGGATAGTCTTTGGGAAGTATCTCTCTTGTCATTTCGGCAAAAGCTCCAGCCAGTTCTACGCCAGTAGCTCCTCCTCCAACAATTACAATGTTGTATAGCCCAACTTTATTTTCTGCATACAAAAGTTCTTCAAAATTATGAAGAATTTCGTTTCTAACGTTGATAGATTGATAGGTTGATTTAAGCCCCATTACATTCTTTTCAACCCTACTATTGCCATAGAAATTAGTGCTAGTACCAGTAGATATAACTAAATAATCATAGTTGAACCTACCAATAGTGGTATCAATATAGTTTTGTTCTTTATTAACCGATAGAACAGATGCCAAACGAATTCGAACGTCTTTTCTTTTCTGAAATATCTTTCTTATTGGAAAGGACACGGTTGATGGCTCTATTTGCGATGCAGCAACCTGATAAAATAGAGGTGGAAATTGATGGTGATTTACTTTGTCCACTATAATGATATCGAACAAATCTTTTTTTAAGTGATTTACAAATTGCAGACCTCCAAAGCCACAACCTGCAACAACAATCTTTTTTTTCATTTTATTTTTTGACAAATAACAACTTATTAGCTTTGCATATATAAACGTTTTTTACCGATAAAAGTTGGCATATAATAGGTGTATTATAATAGTTGTCTTATCAAAATGTATAAAAGCAAAAAGCGCTACGAATCACTCGCGGCGCTTTCTTTAATGTTTAACATTTTAAAAATCACAGCTTCACTGCAGACACAGCATCGACTGAGGTTTTAGGTCTCCGTCGTATTGACGTTGCACCCACAGTGTTTATTGTAGAGATCAAGCTTATTAATTATCGCTTGATTCTGTCTCTTTATTTTCTTCCTTTGTCTCTTCCTTAGCTTCAGTTTCTTTTACCTCTGTGGCTTCTTCTACTGCAACTTCGGTTTCCTTTACTTCAACGGGCTCTTTTACCTCTTTGGTCTCTTTTATTTTTGCCTCGCTTTTAGCATTAGAAGTATCCTTTTTTGAAGATTCTTTTTTGGTTGCTTTAGCGTCAGTTGCCTTAGCATCTGTTTCAGCACCTGCTGCAGAACCACCACCTCTACGAGAGCGACGTGTTCTTGCTTTTTTAGTTGTGCTTTCGCTTAACATGTTTTCGTTGAAGTCTACAAGTTCAATGAAACACATCGAAGCGTTGTCACCCAAACGATTTCCAGTTTTGATTATACGAGTATAGCCTCCTGGGCGATCTCCAACTTTTTGCGATACCGTTTGAAACAGTTCTGTTACTGCATACTTATTTTGAAGTTTACTGAATGCATTACGTCTAGCATTGGTAGTATCTTCTTTGCTTACAGTAATGATTGGTTCCACAAACTTTCTTAACTCTTTGGCTTTTGGAACGGTAGTAAATATGCGTTTGTGCATAATGAGCGATGTGGCCATGTTAGACAGCATCGCACCACGATGAGCACTTTTACGTCCTAAATGATTATTTCTTTTTCTATGTCTCATTGTAGTAACTAATCTTTATCTAATTTGAATTTTGATATATCCATACCAAATGTAAGGTTTAAACCGTCAAGCAATTCTTCAAGCTCAGTCAGTGATTTCTTACCAAAGTTACGGAATTTAAGCAGATCGTTTTTATTGTGCTGAACCAATTGTCCGAGATTTTCCACATCGGCTGCCTTTAAGCAGTTTAGTGCTCTAACAGAGAGGTTGAGGTCAGAAAGCTTCCTCTTAAGAAGTTGGCGCATATGAAGCACCTCTTCATCGAATTCTTCAATACCTTCGGCATCTGAAGTCTCCAACATGATTTTGTTGTCATCTGAAAACAAAACAAAATGTTGAATAAGTATTTTGGCAGCCTCTTTCAATGCCTCTTTAGGTGCAATTGAACCATCTGAAATAATTTCAATGAGCAATTTCTCGTAGTCAGTTTTTTGCTCAATGCGATAATCTTCAACCTCAAATTTTACATTACGAATAGGTGTGAAAATAGAGTCAATTGCCAAAATTTGAACGTCATCGCTTACGAAAGTTGCTCGATTCTCATCGGCCGAAACATATCCTCTTCCTTTATTAATAGTCAGTTCGAGACGTAAATCAGCCTTTTTATTCATCCTGCAGATTTCGAGTTCAGGGTTTAAAACTTCAAAACCGGTCAGCAATTTTCCAATATCTCCAGCTTTAAAAACTTCCGATCCCGAAATAGCGATACTCACCTTTTCTATTTCAAACTCCTCCACTATCCTCTTAAATCTTACTTTCTTAAGATTAAGAATGATACCAGTTACATCTTCTATGACGCCGGGTATAGAAGCAAATTCATGCTCCGCTCCGTCGATTTTTACCGAAGTAATCGCAAATCCCTCAAGCGACGAAAGTAGAATACGGCGCAAGGCGTTGCCTATTGTAATGCCATATCCAGGTTCCAGCGGTCGGAATTCAAACTTACCGGAGAACGTATCCTCCTGTAGCATAATTACCTTATCGGGTTTTTGGAATGCTAATATTGCCATGAAATTATTGTTTAGAATATAATTCTACGATGAGTTGTTCTTTTATACTTTCTGGAATGTCAGATCTTTCTGGCACATGCAGAACAGTTCCACTCATGTTACCGTTGTTCCATTCCAACCAAGGATATTTGCTATGATTAAAACCTGCTAAAGAATTAACAACAACCTCTAATGATTTTGACTTTTCTCTTACTCCTATAACATCACCTGCTTTAACTGTGTATGAGGGTATATTTACAACCTTGCCATTTAGAACTATATGACGATGTGTTACTAGCTGACGAGCTGCTGCTCTTGTAGGAGCTATTCCTAAACGGAATACCATGTTGTCTAAGCGCTGTTCTAATAACTGTAATAGAACCTCACCTGTAATTCCACGGCTACGTGAAGCTTTGTCAAATATACGGCGGAACTGTTTCTCCAGTACACCGTATGTATATTTTGCTCTTTGTTTTTCGCGTAACTGAATACCATACTCTGAGGTTTTTCTTCTACGTGAGTTTCCATGTTGGCCGGGTGGGTAATTTTTTTTAGAAAGTACTTTATCGGGACCGAAAATGGGTTCGCCAAATCTACGGGCGATTTTTGATTTTGGACCAGTATATCTTGCCATTTTTACTAACTTAAATTATCTTTTAATTAAACTTTTCTGGCTTTCGGAGGACGGCAACCGTTATGAGGTAGTGGTGTCACATCTACAATCTCAGTAACTTCGATGCCTGATCCGTGAATTGTTCTGATTGCAGATTCACGACCGTTTCCAGGACCTTTTACGTACGCTTT
>LFRM01347819.1_pt1 | contig 12029 bp, 11 predicted proteins | sample 618341 | NCBI WGS metagenome assembly LFRM01 (sample SAMN03654438, study PRJNA283298) | anaerobic digester metagenome | isolation source: pool of bioreactors CSTR01a, CSTR02a, and CSTR03a thermophilic anaerobic... | place: Denmark: Kgs. Lyngby | collected 2014-05-21
ACATTCAAAATCAAAACATCATCTTATTTTTACCTTGTTAATTATTCTATTGATAATTACCACTGGTTGTGGATCATCGGGGAGCAATAAATATGCTGTCGAAGATAATCGGATTACAACAGAAGAAGGCTATGATAGTTATTACGATGGTGGTTATTACGATAGTGATGATTATGATTATGATAAGCCTAAAGCTGAAATAGCAGAATTAACCAAAGAACAGACAAACAGAAAATTAATCAAAACTGGCGATCTTGAGATACATTCAAAAGATGTTAAAAAGAGCTATCAGTTCATAATCGATAATGTAAAAAAATATCAGGGCTATGAAACAAATATTTATCAAAGTGAAAGTGAAAAATATTTATCGATAACAACGACTTTAGCAATTCCTTCAGAGCGTATTGATGAATTCGTTGATTTAATTTCTGAATCTGAAAATGTGAAATACATCAGTATTAATACGGATGATATAACAGATTCTTATTTTGACACTGAAACGCGTTTGAAAAATCTTGAAAAATCATTGGATAAATACTATGAATTTTTTGAAAAAGCAGACAATACGGAAGATATGCTTGCCATTCAAGAAAAAATTGATAGCACAACTACTGATATCGAATTATTGAAAGGTAGATTAAACTTATGGGATAATCAAGTCAATTATTCAACATTGACAATTTCAATTTATCAAGAAGAAGATTTGATTAATATTGATAGAAAAGTTGATTTTTCAGCTATGACTTGGGATGAGGTTACTTATTATTTACGCATAAGCTGGATGAAAATGCTAAATAGAATTGTTGCTGTTTTACAATGGTTATTTATAATTTTACTTGTTATAGCACCAATTGTGATTCCAATTTTGATTATTGTTTTTGTTATCATACATTCATATAAGAAAAAGAGAGCAAAGCAAAATATAAAATATGAAGATCAATTTAAACAACAATCGAAAGATCAGATAAATCAACAAAATAATGATGATAAACAATAAATAGATTTCGAAAAATAATTTTTAGAAATTTCTAATATTAGATGGAGGATATAGTGAGTTCGTATTCATTTAAAAGATTGCCTTGCATTACCATAAATAAGGCAAAACTTAAATATAATTTACAAACTTTAAATGAAATTCTGGAAGCCAAAGGAATGAATGCTCATTTTTCAACCCAAGCAATTGCTGCTTATGAGCCTATTATAAAAATTATGCATGAAGCGGGGATCCAAAATTTTGCGGATTCCAACCTAGATAATTTAATAAAAGTAAAACCATATGCCAAAAGCACATTGTTGAATCGCATTCCAATGATATCTGAAGCAAGAAAAGTTGTTCAAACAGTAGATATTTCATTGAATTCAGAACTGAAGGTCATTTTTGCTTTATCGGATGCAGCTGTGGTGGAAAATAAAAAACATGGGGTCATTTTGTCTGTTGAATTAGGAGATTTAGCCGAAGGTATTTTACCAGAAGATTTAATAGATACTATCCATCAAATATTGAATTTGAGAGGAATAGACTTTAAAGGTATACGCTTTAATTTAAATACATTCGCAGGTGTTAAAACAACTCTTGATAAATTACAATTATTTGCAGACCTTTCTAAACAAATTGAGCAGCGCTTTGATTTAAGCTGTGAATTTGTTTCAGGTGGTAATTCCGGTGCGATTAATCTTTTTGATAATGAAGAGTTCCCAGCTGAAATAAATCATTTGATTTTAAGTCAAGCATGGTTACTTGGTTTTGATACTTCAAATCAATTCCGTATAGCTGATTTGCATCAGGATATTTTTAGTCTATATGCGGAAATTATAGAAAATAAGCGAAAAGAGTCTTTCCCGCAAGGAGAGATTGGTTATAATTATCAATTGGAAAATAGAGAATTTGAAGATATAGGTAATATTCGACGTATTATCTTGGCATTAGGCGCTCAAGATGTTGACTTGAATTTGATTAAACCTAAAGAGAAAGGAATTGATTTTATCGGTTCTACTCTTGATTATTCAATCTACAATATTTCTGAATATAATCGTGAAGTAAATGTAGGTGATTTAATTGAATTTATTCCTAATTATGTTTCTTTAAATCGCTTGTTCAATGCTAAAAGAATTACGAAGGTTATTATGTAATGAAAGCTAATAGTCTGAATTTAAAAAAACATCGCACTTGGTGCGAATTGTCGGAATCTGCCTTAAAGAATAATATTTCTGAAGTTTTACAATTTATACCAAATAATTTAAGAAAAATGGCAATCGTTAAAGCTGACGGGTATGGACATGATGCAGTTTGGATTTCAAAAATTGCATTAGAAAATGGTTTTAGCGATTTGGCTGTGGCATGCTTGGAAGAGGGTATTGCATTAAGAAAAGCTAATATAAATGTCCCAATTTTAATTTTGAGTCCTTTTCAGCCAGAAACTGCTGAATATTTAATACAATATGATCTTTCTCAAACCATTAGTTCTGAATATGAAGCTAATACATTATTATCTGAATTAGAGATATTAGAAAAAAATGAATTTTTTGATGATCATTCTAATCGAGTTAAAGTTCACTTTAAATTAAATACAGGTATGAATAGAATTGGTTTTTCGGTTTATGGAATGGATACGCAAAATAATTTAAAGCAGATAGCGAATTATACTGAAAATAATAAAATCGAACCCATTGGTATTTTTACTCATTTTGCTGCAGCAGATGAACCTGAGAAAGATTTTACGACATTGCAATTAAATCGTTTTGAAATGGCGATTAAAGAATTGGAAAATCTTGGAATTACATTTCCAATGAAGCATTGTGCTAATAGCGCGGCAACAATTATGTTTCCAGATAGTTTTTTTGATGCAGTCCGTGTTGGTATTTTTTTATATGGTTGTTGTCCAAATAATAAAATTAAAGAAAAAATGCATCTGGAACCTGTCATGAGCATGTTTTCACGCGTCTCTTCTATTCATGAGACGAATGAGGATACAACTGTAGGCTATGGTTTAACCTATTCTTGTCAAAGATATACTCGTATTGCTACTATTGAAGCTGGTTATGCAGATGGTATTAATCGTCATCTATCAAATAAAGGTTTTGTATTGATTCATGGACAAAAAGCACCGATTATAGGCAATATTTGTATGGATCGATTGATGCTTGATATTACAGATCTCAAAAATGTTCACATAGGTGATGAAGTACTAATTTTTGGAAAAGACAAAGCTAATTATTATTTAGACTTAGATGAGATGGCAAAGTTAGCTGGAACTATTTCTTATGAAATTTTATGTGGAATTACAGATCGTGTTCCAAAAATTTATTTTTAATGTGGACATTGTTTAATCTATATAATCATGGAAGTACTCTTAATTAAAGAAGAAAGGAATCATATGCAAAAAGAAAATAATATATTAGAAGATTTATATGAATTGTCAGAAGATAGAAGAAAAAATAGGGTTGTTGCTTCTTATACTAATTATTTACAAGATAGAGGGCCTGACTATATTACAAGAAAAGTTGGCGAAGAATCACTTGAATTAATTTTAGCTTTAAAAGATAGAAATAGAGAAGATATTATTCATGAAGCAGCAGATGTTTTATATCATTTAACGGTTGCATTAGAAGATGCTAATATCAGATGGTCTGAAATTTCAGAAGAATTAAAAATTCGTCGTAAAAATGATGATGACAAATATAATGTCAAAGAACAACATAATTATTAATTTATTTTAAAATTTTAAAGTTCTTAAATTGTATTTTTCCCAATATTTATTATTAGTAATAATTAGCATTGTCTAATCTTTTTAGATTATCTTGTTTATTAAAAGTTGGTTTGATAGAATATAAATGTCTTTAAAAAAGGAGGGAAAGTTATGGCTCATGTAATTTCAGATGCTTGCATTATGTGTGCAGCATGTGTTGATGAATGTCCAGTATCATGCATTACAGAAGGCGATAGTCAATATGTTATCGACCCAGATGCTTGCATAGATTGTGGTGCTTGTGCAGCGGTTTGTCCCGTAGGCGCAATTTCAGCTGAATAATTTAAGAAAATTTTAAATTTAAAATAGAGGTTATTACTAAATCTATTAGTGATAACCTCTTTTTTTTGTACTGTTCTAAAAATTTGATCATACTAATTCTTGATATTAATTGTTATTATTTCATTTACATGATTATAATAAGATACTGGTTTATTAGTTGTAGAGATAGGAAAATCAAATGCCAAGAGGAAAACTGTATTTAATTCCAATGCCTATTGGAAATGATAAAGACATTACTTTGAGATCATTAGAACAATTAAAAATGGTCGATTATATTTTATCGGAAGATACAAGGGATGCTAAAATAATTTTAGCTAAGTATCAAATAAGTGCTCCTCTTATTAGTTATCATCTTTATAATGAAAAAGAAAAATTAAACCAAATTATTGAACTAATGGCAGATGGTAATAATTTAGCTTTGATAAGTGATGCTGGTATGCCATTAATTTCAGATCCTGGTTATCTTCTTGTCAAAAAATTAATTGAATTAAATTTTCAAATAATAGCTTTACCTGGTGCAAATGCGGGATTAACTGCTTTAATTGCTTCCGGTCTTAACACAGAAAAATTTATATTTTTTGGCTTTATTGCTTCTAAAGGTAATGAACGACACAATCAAATAAAGGAATTACAAGATTTACCTTATACTTTTATCCTTTATGAAGCACCGCATCGATTATTAAAAACATTGAATGAATTAATGCTAAATAATATGGGTAATAGAAAAATTGCCATAGGTAGAGAATTAACCAAAAAATATGAAAATTATTTATATACAGATATTATAAATGCTTATCAACATTTTCAAGAAGAAAGTCCTAGAGGAGAATTTGTCTTGATCATCGAGGGAAGCATAGATTATCTTAAAAGAAATCCAAATTTAAAAGAAGAGCAAAGAACTGAAGAATTATATCAGCTAAAAGAAGATATAACAGAACTTTTAACAGGTGGCATGAAAGTAAAAGCAATCAGTAATTTTTTAGCGAAAAAGACTAAATTCAATAAAAATGAAATATATCAATTGACAATTGATCTTAATGATGGGAGTAGAGAAGCTTAAATGAAGGGTAGAGTAACGAATTTAACTGAAGGAAGCATTTGGAAACAAGTCTTATTATTTTCTCTTCCTTTATTGATGAGTAATATCTTACAACAATTATATAGCGCTGTAGATTTGATAATCATTGGTTATTTCTATGGCGGTATTGAAATGTCTTCAATTGGCGCAACAGGTTCTATCGTAAATATGATTATTAGCTTGTTCGTTGGCTTGTCTACAGGTTGTGCAGTTGTTGTTTCTCAGTATTATGGAGCAGACGATTATGAAAATTTACAAAATAGCATTCATACAGCCTATGCGATTTCTATTATAGGTGGCTTGATTTTAACTGTTTTGGGAGTCTCTACTTCTCATTTCTTTTTAAAATTAATGGGTACTCCAAATGAAATCTTAAATCATTCTGTGAGCTATATGAAAATTTCATTTGTTGGTAGTGTTCCGCTCATTATTTATAATATGGGTTCAGGTATATTGCGCTCAGTAGGTGATTCTCGTAGACCGTTTTATTTTTTGATTATTTCAACTTTAACCAATTTAGTTTTAGATATACTTTTTGCTTGGATATTTGATTGGGGTGTTGCTGGTGCTGCTTGGGCAACTATTATTTCACAAACAATGTCTGCTATTTTGGTGAGCGTAAGTTTGATGAAAGCACATACTATTTATCATCTGAACTTGAAAAAAATAAAATTACATGCGAAAGCTTTTAAACAAATCATTGAAATTGGAGTTCCTGCAGGAATTCAAAGTATGCTCATTAATTTTTCAAATGTCTTAATTCAGAGCAAAGTCAATACCTTTGGATCGATAGCCGTTGGCGGTGTTGCTGCAGCAACAAAATTAGATAATATCGTGGCTTCAGTCTTTAATTCTTTTTCATTATCGGCAACAACTTTTTCTGGACAAAATTTAGGTGCTCGATTAAAAGCTAGAGTCAAAAGAGGTGCTAAAGAAATTTCTTTATTAACGTTTATCTCAACCTTGGGTATCGGCATGTTAATATTTTTCTTGCGTTATCCTTTAGTCTCATTATTCACTCAAGATCAAGAAATTATTCAAGTTGGAGCTAGAATGGTTTCTTTTTTAACCCCTTTTTATTGGATTCTTGGTTTAGTTAATACCTTAGGAGGATATATACGAGGTACAGGTGAATCCTTTAAACCGATGCTGATATCAATGTTTGGTATGTGCCTTTTCCGTTTAGTTTATTTATATGTTGCTTTAGATATAAAAAATGAATTAGATATTCTATTTTTATGTTATCCTATTTCTTGGACAGTTACTTTTGTTGTCATGTTTATTTATTTTAAAAAAGGGGCTTGGAGAAAACAAATTTCTTCATTATGAATCTTTTCTAACAAATTTATTTCGATAATTAATTCTGATTTTTAAAAATACTATATTTCGTTAAAAATTAGAATGAAATTTTCAGAAAAAATAATAAAGGAGATATTATGCGCAAAACCAAAATTATTTGCACAATAGGACCAGCCACCTCAGATGAGAAAACATTGAGATCGATGATTCTCTCTGGCATGAATGTCGCTCGATTAAATTTTTCACACGGTTCACATGAAGAACACTTAAAAATCATTAATCTAATTAAAAAAATAAGAAAAGATTTAGATATTCCGATTGGTATTTTGTTAGATACAAAAGGACCTGAAATTCGTACAAAACTATTCGAAAATAATCAAGATGAATTGATTACAGGCAATGAAGTTCGTATTGTTCATGATGATATATTAGGAAATTCAGAAAGATTTAGTGTAACTTATAAAAATATAGCAAAAGATTTGCATATCGGTTCCACGATATTAATCGATGACGGTTTAATTTCTTTAAAGGTTAAGGAAATTGATAAACTTGATTTAATATGTACAGTAACACATGGTGGTATGATATCGAATAATAAAAGTATTAATTTACCAGGTGTTTGTCTGAATTTACCTTCTTTAACGGCGCAAGATGAGGATGATATTAAATTTGCAATAAAAAATCAAATTGATTTTATCGCGGCTTCTTTTGTTCGTAGGCCATCAGATGTCCTTGCAATCCGTCGAATTTTAAAAGCAGAAAACTGTGAAACTATTGATATTATTGCGAAAATTGAAAATGAAGAAGGCGTCAATAATTTTGAAAACATTTTACAGGTTTCAGATGGAGTTATGGTTGCACGCGGTGATTTAGGAGTTGAAATCCCAGAATATGAAGTACCAACTATTCAAAAGCAATTAATTCGTCATGCTTTTCAAAGAGGGAAAATCAGTATTACAGCCACTGAAATGCTTGATTCTATGATTCGTAATCCTAGACCGACGAGAGCAGAGGTTAGCGATGTTGCAAATGCTGTTATTGATGGAACTTCTGCAATTATGCTTTCTGGTGAAACGACTATGGGTAAATATCCTCTAGAGGCATTAAAAACAATGGCAAATATAGCCTTACATACTGAGAAAAAATTTGATTATTGGACTGCTTTTAAAAATATGGATTATGATGTTTCTAATAATGTGGCAGATGCAGTTAGCCATGCTTGTTGTTCGGCAGCTTTAGCATTAAATGCCAAAGCTATTGTGGCTATTACTCATTCTGGTCGAACAGCCCGTTTAGTTTCACGCTTTAGACCCAGTTGCCCTATTGTAGCTTTAACCGTTACAGATTCTGCTTGTCATCGCTTAGCTCTTTCATGGGGAGTCATACCATATAAAATTGATATCCTAAATGATACGGATCAATTGTTTGAAATTTCTGAAGAATTGTGTCGAAGTGAAGGTCATGCAGAAGATGGAGATACTTTGGTTATTTCTTGCGGGACACCTTTAGGAATCAGTGGAACAACAAATACTATGAAAATTACGACGGTAGGTAAATCTATCACAAAAGGAATTATAATAGATACAGGGCTTGTTGCTGAGCGTATTTCGGGAGATGTTTTTAATTACAATGAACTATTACAAAATCAAGACGACTCAACCTTAACGGGCATCAATTTTAATAAATTTCAAAAAGGTAATATTTTTGTGTCGCAAACAACAGATCAAAGTATGCTGGATTATATCCGTAATGCTAAAGCCGTCATTGTAGAAGATCAAGATCCAGAAAGTCATACTGTTACAGTATGTGAAGCTTTACAAATTCCACTTATTTATTCAGCCAAAAATGCCACGAAATTGATTAGAAATGGTCAAAATATTGTTATGGATATGAAAACGGGAATTATTAGTTGATTTTATATATACTATTTTTATTAATTTAAATATAATAATCAAATCCAAAAGCAATTAATCTTTTGTAAATTGATAAGAGGCAAATAAAATATAATTGAGAAAATTAGAAAGAAGGCGAACATGAAAATTTATATTGGTTCTGACCATGGCGGAGTAGAATTAAAAAAAGATATTATTCAATATTTACAAGATGAAAATATTGAAGTAGAAAATTTAGGTGTTGATACTACTGATAGTATTGATTATCCTGATAAAGCAGTTGAAGTCAGCTATGCCGTCTTAAATTCTGATGATAAAGATGCACGTGGTATTCTTATATGTGGTACTGGTATAGGTATGTCAATTTCTGCCAATAAAATAGAAGGTATTAGGGCTGCCTTAGTCACAGATTGTTATTCTGCAAGGATGGCTAAAGAGCATAATAATGCAAATGTGATTACATTAGGAGCCAGAACCTTAGGTAATGAATTAGCAAAAGAAATTGTAAAAAATTATCTATCAGTTGAATTTTTAGGTGGTCGTCATGCTAATCGAGTTGATAAAATTGATCACATTATGACAGATAGTAATGCAGACTAATTAATGAAAATAGAAAAGAAAATGAATGGCTCAAAATAAAAATAATAATAATAATCAGGTTTTACCAGTGATTCCTTTAAGAGGAGTTGTCGCTTATCCTAAATTAAATTTGGCATTTGATGCAGGAAGAGAGGAAACATTAGTAGCTATTGACCGTGCCTTAAAAGGAGATCGCAAAGTTTTCTTAGTTGCCCAAAAAGACTTGGTGACTGAAAATCCAAAAGCAAAAGATCTTTATCGTGTAGGTACGGTTGCAGAAATAGTACAGGTTTTGGAAGTACGTGATGATTTATTTAAAGTATTGACTGAAGGCCTTTATCGAGCAGAAGTAAAGCGTTATCAAAGAAGAGATAATTCTTATTATACGGCAGAAATTGAACCTACTTTAAGAGATGACAATGAAAATAGAGAAGAAGATTTAGATAAACTATTTTTAGAGGCGTCTTTACGAAAGGTAGTAAATTTATTCGAACAATATGCTATTGAAACGGCAAGCATACCTCCAGATGTGGTCGCTTATGCTAAAAAAATTAATAATTCTGATCATTTAATTGATTTTGTCAGTGAAAATGTTGATTTCAATTTATCGATTAAACAGTATTTATTAGAAGAAAATAATCTCTTGAAGCGTTTAAATAGAGTTATTATTGCTATAAATGAAGAATTAAAACTGAATCAATATAGTCAAGAAATTGATGCAAAAGTGCAGCAGGCTATCGACAAAAATCAAAGAGATTATTTTTTAAGAGAGCAAATACGCATGATTGAAGATGAACTCGGAGATAGTGATTCAGATTTTCAAGAATTAGATACTTTACGCAAAAAATTGAAAACAAGTTCAATGCCTGATGAATATCGTCCAAAAGTGGAAAAAGAGATTTCTCGTGTATCCAGAATGCCAGCTAGTTTTCCAGAAGCGACTGTTCAATTAAATTGGTTGGAAATGATTGTTAATTTACCTTTTGGTAAAGTCGACAAAGAAACAATTGAAATAGATAATGCACGAAAAATCTTAGATCGTGATCATTATGGATTAAAAGATGTCAAGCAACGGATTATTGAGTATTTAGCTGTTCGAAAACTAAAAGTACAAGAAGGAGAAATGGCCATAAAAGGCCCCATCCTTTGTTTAGTAGGACCACCAGGGGTAGGCAAAACATCGATAGCAAAATCAATTGCTGAAGCAGTAGGAAGAAAATATATTAGAATGTCCTTAGGTGGTATTCGGGATGAATCCGAAATCCGTGGCCATCGTCGTACTTATGTAGGTGCTATGCCAGGACGTATTATGCAAGGAATCAGCCATGTTAATACAGATAATCCTTTATTTTTGTTAGATGAAGTTGATAAATTAGGCAATGATTTTAGAGGTGATCCATCTTCTGCTTTACTTGAAGTATTAGATCCAGAGCAAAATAATTCTTTTCGTGATCATTATGTTGAAATTCCTTATGATTTATCAAAAGTTTTATTTATAACAACAGCCAACTCAGCTGATATGATTCCTGAACCATTGTTAGATCGAATGGAATTGATTACATTATCTGGTTATACCGAAATCGATAAAATAGAAATTGCAAAAAGATTTCTATTACCTAAACAAATTAAAGAGAATGGTCTAAAAATAGAACAGGTCACAATACCGGATGCAACCATTCGTAAAATAATTAATTATTACACAGCAGAAGCTGGCGTTCGACAATTAGAGCGTGAATTAGCAACTGTTTGTCGCCGCATAGCTATAAAAATTATTGAAGACAAAATTGATCGTTTTTCTTTAGAAGAAGATCAACTTGAACAATTTTTAGGTAAATATAAATATTTTTACGATGAAATCGAAAAAGAAGATTTAGTGGGTGTGGCAAATGGCCTAGCATGGACTTATGCAGGCGGCNNCGACTTATGCAGGCGGTGATACATTAGCTATTGAAGCTAACATTTTACCTGGTAATGGAAAATTAGAATTAACAGGGCATTTAGGCGATATTATGAAAGAAAGTGCTGTAGCTGCTTTAAGTTATTGCCGTTCTCGTTTTGATCTTTTACATATGGATAAGGATTATATGAGCAATCATGACATTCATATACATGTTCCTGCTGGTGCTGTACCAAAAGATGGACCATCTGCTGGTATTACGATTGTAACAGCCCTTGCATCGGCTATTAGTGGTAAAAAAATAAGACATGATTTAGCGATGACAGGTGAAATTTCTTTACGTGGTAGAGTTTTGCCGATTGGTGGCTTAAAAGAAAAAGCGGTCGCGGCAAATCGTAAACGAATTTCTGAAATTTTAATACCAAAAGAAAATATTAGAGACATTGATGATATCCCAGAATCTGTCAGAAAAGCATTAAAAATAACACCTGTAGAAACAGCAGATGAAGTTTTAAATATAGCTTTATGCGAATAAATATTAATTATTTTAAACCTCTCATTTTAAAAAATAATGAGAGGTTACAATAATATTCTAAATTATAAGGTGAAAATTTATGCGGTTGATTGGAAAAATATATGCTGGTGAACAATTATTAAAATCAGCTCAAGCGGATGTTATTATAAAAAAGGATATACCGTTTAATAAATCTTTAGATATGGCTTTGATTAATATTTGCCATTCTTTGAATTTGCCGAATATATTTTGGTTATCGAAAAATAGTAAGGAATTTTCAAAATATCAGCAAACAATTTTTTCTTCTGAACAGTTTTCTGATCCAGATAATTTTACTCAATTTCATATTAAATTGATTGAAGACTGAAAATCTTGTTTTATCAAAATGAAAATATGGTGATATAGAATGCGTTTAGATAAATTTTTAAAAGTATCTCGTTTAATTAAAAGAAGGACTGTAGCTAATGATTTTGCTGAAGCTGGAAGAGTTAGTGTCAATGGCAAGATTGCCAAGCCTGGTACAAAATTAAAAATCGGAGATATTATTTCAATCACTTTTGGGGATCAAGAAACTAAAGTTATTGTTAAAGAGTTAAATAATGCTGTTAAAAAGGAATCAGCAGCACAAATGTATGAAATTATTTCTTGAGTATACGATAAATTTATAATAAACTAAAAATAGGAATAATTTTTATCTGATTATATTTTATCTTGTAAATAAGCAAAATATATATTGTCAGAT
>LFRM01350357.1_pt1 | contig 12028 bp, 12 predicted proteins | sample 618341 | NCBI WGS metagenome assembly LFRM01 (sample SAMN03654438, study PRJNA283298) | anaerobic digester metagenome | isolation source: pool of bioreactors CSTR01a, CSTR02a, and CSTR03a thermophilic anaerobic... | place: Denmark: Kgs. Lyngby | collected 2014-05-21
GGCTGTAACGGTAGAGTATCGGAACTATAAAAGAGATAAGGATAAGCTTGGGATTCTATTTGTACCCAGAAAGACAAGCCGCCTATTTTTAGCTCAGGAACAGCACGGCTTGGCTTATACTCTATGGAAGCGAATAGTTGACCACAAGCATGCTAAAGAAGTTAACGAATAGTGAACTCGTTTTGCCTCTGGCAAAACATCGGGGATTCAGGCGGAGACTCTGCTCCACCTGAATTAATAAGAGTGAACGCACCACTTATAGAAGTGGACGTCTTAACGTAGGATAACATGTAATTTAATATGATTGATCTGCTTTGCAGTGTTCCAACTAAACACATGAAAGTTTCCATTTTCAATTGAATCTGGCAGTGTTGTTTGCGCTGTGTAGCGAATCACCTGGCCAGGGGAGAGAGAAGTCTTTCCCAATACCTGAGTGAAGGATTTATCATCAGACCAGCGCCAGAGGGTCCTGCCTGAGGAAGATGATAGCTTGAAATCATAGCGCTGGCTGGTGTTATAGCTTAGTTGAATGGTCTCATTGGACAGGTTTATCTTCATCAGAGACAGGTTAATAACTTCGCCTGGATCATAAGAGGTTTTGTCAATAGATAATATCATTAATAATCCAGATAATAGCATTTTAATATGATAGGGTGGGGCATTTTGAGATCCCTGGGAATCGTCCAATAGACGTCTCCAGGTATTGACATCCACTTGCCCTGTTGAATGCAAGTTTCTACTCATTTGAAACTGAATGACACTTCCCTCTGTAATATTGGTATAAATACCGTCCATGTTTCCCTTGTAAAAACCTAGCCTAGCTAGTTGCCCTTGGAGCAGTAAAACAAATGGACCAGTACTGCCCTTAGCAAGGTTTGGAAATCCTGTACCTTGATTGAAGCTTTCTGGATACTTAATGGGGCTGATCCTACCAATTGCTTCACTTTCAGAACGAGGCAGGGGGATTTTCAGCACTTGTCCAGGATATATTTTTTGAGGATCTGGCAACTGGTTAACCTGCATAAGGGTAGTAACCTTGGTTTTAAATCGTAGACCAATGCTGTATAGATTGTCACCTGGCTGTACAATGTACTGAATCATATGCGGTTCCTCCTTTGAGGCTCCCTATGGCCTCCATTATTAATATATATTATTTTATTAAAAAACTATGACTATAATTCACATTACTATTCACAGCTAGTCAATTAGATAATAAATTTATGAACACCTTGAGGGAACGGGTGTTCTTTTTTCTTGACAGGTATGTTATAATGAATACTGAAAATGAAGCAATGCTTTTTTCCATTGCCTGTATGTATTCATTGAAACGGTGTGAAGTAAGTCGATTCACGACTTACCCTGGTGTTATAATAAATACTGAAAATGAAGCAATGTTTTTTTCCATTGCCTGTATGTATTCATTGAAACGGTGTGAAGTAAGTCGATTCACGACTTACCCTAATATTTTAATTATCAAGGAATCAAAAACGAGGAGAAGTCGTCCATGGAGTTTAAAATAAAATCTGACATGATCCCTCAGGGAGATCAACCAAATGCCATAAATCAATTATCTGATGGCATTTTGCAGCAAAAAAAAGAACAAACGCTGCTGGGTATAACCGGCTCTGGAAAAACCTTTACCATGGCAAATGTTATAGAAAAGGTGCAAAGGCCGACCCTTGTACTGGCTCATAATAAAACTTTGGCGGCACAGCTTTGTAGCGAATTTAGGGACATCTTTCCTGATAATGCTGTTGAATATTTTGTTAGCTACTATGATTATTTTCAACCGGAAGCTTATCTGCCTTCTACAGATACTTATATTGAAAAAGATGCTTCCATAAATGACGAAATAGATAAACTCCGACATTCAGCCACCTCATCCTTGTTAGAACGCAGGGATGTCATTGTTGTTTCCAGCGTTTCCTGTATTTATGGCTTGGGAAATCCTAACGAGTACAAAAATCTAATGCTTTCCCTCAGACCAGGTATGGTTCGTGAACGGAACGATGTACTTCGGAAGCTGGTAGATATTCAATATGAGCGTAATGACATAGATTTTGTTCGTGGAACTTTTCGGGTTCGTGGTGATGTGCTGGAAATAATTCCAGCCAATTCTGATGAAAAGGCAATCCGAGTGGAGTTTTTCGGAGATGAAATTGATCGTATATCAGAAATTGAAATCCTTACAGGAGACATTTTGAACACCTTGTCCCATGTGGTTATTTTTCCTGCATCTCACTATGCTTCCTCACGAGAAAGCATAGAAAAAGCAATAACTATGATAGAAACGGATTTAGAAGAACAAGTTCGACTATACAAAGAACAGGATAAACTGCTTGAGGCGCAAAGACTATTACAGAGAACCAATTTTGATTTGGAAATGATGCGAGAAATAGGATATTGCAGTGGAATTGAAAACTATTCACGCTATCTGGATGGAAGAAGCCCAGGAGAGGCACCTTATACCTTATTGCATTACTTCCCTGATGATTTCCTGCTCTTTGTAGATGAATCCCATGTAACCTTGCCTCAGGTGCGTGCCATGTATGCAGGCGATCGCTCTCGAAAAGAGACTTTGATCAATTATGGATTTCGGTTGCCAGCTGCCTTTGACAACCGGCCTCTCCAATTTGCAGAGTTTCAAGAGAAGCTGAATCAGGTTATATATGTAAGCGCTACTCCTGCAGCTTATGAGTTGGAACGGTCTGCCCAAGTAGTTGAACAGATTATCCGTCCTACAGGCTTGTTGGATCCTGAAATTCAGGTGGTGCCTATCCATGGTCAGATAGATCACCTTATGGCTAGAATTAATGAGAGAGTAGCCAAGAACGAGAGGGTACTTATAACGACCTTAACCAAGAAGATGGCCGAAAGTTTGACGGATTTTCTTAAGGAAATGGATGTAAGAGTGCGTTATCTTCATTCAGATATTCTTACAATGGAGCGGATGGAAATTATACGTGATTTGCGTCTGGGGGTTTTCGATGTTTTGGTAGGTATTAACTTGCTACGAGAAGGTCTTGATCTGCCCGAGGTATCACTAGTTGCTATTTTAGATGCCGACAAGGAAGGGTTTTTACGATCCCAAACATCATTGATACAAACTATTGGCCGCGCTTCTAGAAATACAGCGGGTAAGGTTATCATGTATGCAGATAAAATAACGGATTCCATGAGACGTGCAATTGATGAAACCAATCGAAGGCGAACAAAGCAACTGGAATATAATAAAGTACATGGGATTACGCCCCAAACCATCCACAAGGAAATACATGAGAAAATAGAAATAACGAAGGTAGCTGAAGAATCCCAAAGCTATGAGACAGAAGCAAAAATGACGCCTCAAGAAAGAGAGAAGCAAATTAAGAGGCTGGAAAAAGAAATGAAGACTGCTGCTATTGCATTGGAATTTGAGACAGCAGCAAGATTACGTGATAAGATACTGGAAATTAAAAAAAGAGCAGAAAGTGATTGAAACAACAAATGAAGCATGATGAAATTCGTATAAAAGGTGCTCGTGAGCACAATTTGAAAAATATTGACATAACAATTCCTAGGGATCAATTTGTAGTGTTAACCGGCTTAAGTGGATCGGGAAAGTCATCCTTAGCATTTGACACCATATACGCTGAGGGACAACGCCGTTATGTAGAGTCTCTATCGGCCTACGCCAGACAGTTTCTGGGACTGATGGATAAGCCGGATGTTGATTTAATAGAAGGTTTGTCTCCTGCAATCTCTATAGATCAGAAAACTACCAGCAAAAATCCAAGGTCCACAGTTGGTACAGTAACTGAAATATACGATTACCTAAGACTACTATACGCAAGAATTGGAATTCCCCATTGCCCAAATTGTGGAAAGGAAATCCATCAGCAAAGCATTGATCAAATGATTGATATTGTCATGCAATTGCCCGACCGCAGTCGTATACAGTTAATGGCTCCTATAATTCGTGGGAAAAAAGGCCAGCATGTAAAGCTGTTGGAGCATATCCGCAAGGAAGGTTATGTTCGAGTTCGTATCGATGGCGAGATGCGTGAACTCTCTGAAGAAATTGATTTGGAAAAAAATAAAAAGCACACCATAGAAGTAGTGGTAGACCGTCTCATTATCAGAGACGATATCCGGCAACGCTTAGCTGATTCACTTGAGACTACATTAGAACTAAGCAATGGCATGGCACTGGTTAATATCATTGATGGGGAAGACATCACATTTAACCAAAACTACGCCTGTGCTGACTGTTCTATTGGCATAGAAGAGATGAATCCCCGAATGTTTTCCTTTAATACTCCTTATGGAGCCTGTGAAACATGCAGTGGATTAGGAACTATGATGGAAATTGATCCAAGGAATTTAATAGTAGATGAAAACCTATCTCTAGCAAAAGGTGCCATCGAAGCCCCAGGTTGGAATATGAGCAAATCTGACAGCGTAGCTCAAATGTATATGAAAGCCTTGGCCAAGCACTATGGATTTAAGCTCAGCACTCCAATAAAAAATCTAGATGAGAAATATCTAAATCTGGTTTTATATGGCACAAAAGGCGAGAAAATCAAGGTAAGCTATAGCAGAGGCGAGGAAAGTTCAGGTAGCTTTACTTCGGCATTCGAGGGAATCATTCCCAACCTGCAACGCCGTCATGATGAAACCAGTTCCGAATATAGCAAGGACGACATTGGTTCATTAATGAGCATAAAGCCTTGCCCCAGCTGTAACGGTGCTAGGTTAAAGCCGGGATCCCTTGCGGTGACAGTAAACAATGTTAATATAGACGAGGTTACCAAAATGCCAATTCAAGACTGCCAGGACTTTTTTAACAGTCTGAAGCTGTCTGAAAAGGATACCATTATCGCTCATCAAATATTGCGGGAATTAAATGCTCGACTTGGCTTTTTAATAGCTGTAGGACTTGATTATCTTACCCTGCACCGGTCAGCAGGAACGCTTTCTGGCGGCGAAGCACAGCGCATACGTCTGGCAACTCAGATTGGGTCCGGACTTGTAGGTGTCTTATATATACTAGATGAGCCCAGTATTGGCCTGCATCAGAGAGATAATAAGAGATTAATTCGTGCACTGAAGAATCTTCGAGATCTAGGTAATACCTTGCTTGTGGTTGAGCATGACGAAGATACGATGCTGGCATCGGATTATCTAATTGACATAGGCCCTGGACCAGGTATTCACGGGGGACAAGTAGTTGCTGCTGGCACCCCAAAAGATGTTATGGATAATCCTAATTCCATTACTGGACAATACCTTAGTGGTACGAAACGCATAGATATTCCTAATCATCGCCGTGAGCCCAATGGAAAATGGCTGAAAGTATTAGGCGCTAAGGTAAATAATCTAAAAAATATTAATGTAAGCTTTCCTCTTGGTGTAATTACTTGTGTTACGGGGGTTTCTGGATCAGGGAAGAGCTCCCTGGTGAACGAAATTTTGTATAAGTCGCTAGCAGGAAAGCTCAATCGTGCTAGAACTCTGCCTGGGGATCATGCTGGCTTGGAAGGTGTTGAATATCTTGACAAGGTTATTAACATTGACCAATCACCAATCGGAAGGACCCCTCGTTCCAACCCAGCTACTTACACAGGTGTTTTTGATCTCATACGAGATGTGTTTGGAGTTACCAATGAAGCCAAGATAAGGGGCTATAACAAGGGCAGATTTAGCTTTAATGTAAGGGGTGGCCGCTGCGAGGCGTGCAAGGGAGATGGCATTTTAAAAATAGAAATGCATTTTTTACCGGATGTATATGTTCCTTGTGAGGTATGCAATGGGAAACGTTATAATCGTGAGACACTTGAAGTAAAATATAAGGGAAAGACCGTTGCCGATGTACTTAATATGACTGTTGAGGCATCTGTAGACTTCTTTAAGAATATACCCCGAGTACATAGAAGACTACAAACTTTGTATGATGTAGGCCTTGGGTATGTAAAATTAGGACAGTCTTCAACTACCTTGTCTGGAGGTGAAGCTCAACGGGTAAAGCTTGCTTTAGAGCTTGGAAGACAGAGTACTGGTAAAACCCTTTATATTTTGGATGAGCCTACCACGGGTCTTCATACAGCCGATGTTCAAAAGCTCATTACGATTCTGCAACGTTTGGCAGAAGGTGGGAACACAGTGGTAGTCATTGAACATAATCTGGATATCATCAAGACAGCAGACTATATAATAGACTTAGGGCCAGATGGTGGACATAAGGGTGGACAGGTGATTGCGCAAGGAACTCCAGAGGATATTGCTCGATGCGAAAGCAGCTATACTGGCATGTTCCTGAAAGAAGTATTAGAACGTGGCTATTAAGCTAAGACCCTTCGTGCTACTCAGGATGACTATATTGATTGCCATGAGATTTTAGAAGATATTACTGAACGTAAGTTTTTCCTTATCGGGTATATAAAGAATATTTTGTTTGAGGACGGCTATTTCAACTAAGCAGTCCTCACTTTCTTTTAAATGTAGTAGAGCCCCTAACCTAGCTAAAGATTCGTCCACACGAGCAATCTCCAAATGGTCGGCCAAGGCATGCCATTTTCTCCTCAAGTGTTTCCATCTTGATTCTAATTCTTGAAAATCACTTTCAGCTTCTTTCCAGTTACCATTTTGGATTTGTATTGACAAGTATTCCAAACCTTTAATCATTTCCTGGGACTCTCTGCCCAACATATTTTGAAAATAGATTCCCATACCTATGATGACAATCAAAACTATTATAAAGAAGATAATAATCTTCATGAGCTTGTTCTCCTTTCATTAATATGCAATTCAAACTTACCACCAGAATCCAAGCCGGCATATAAGACATCCTTTGGCGTTAAATTTTGCTGTTCAAGCTGTTGGAACAGCCAATTTATATCTTTATTTGCCTTTTTAAGGTTTTGTTGCTGGATGTGGCCATCCAAAATAAAGGTATAAGGGATATCCTCATATGGAGTCTCAATCTGCAGATCTTCAGGAATGACTGCCCGTTTCTGTGATTTAGGTATGAAATTCAATTGACCCCCTGTTTCCAATATGGCAAATTCTACATCAGCTAAATTGAGAATATCCTTGGAACGTAATTGTTCCATGAGCTCGTTGATGTTCAGTCTTTGCTTTTCCATTTCCTTATAATCTAACTTGCCCTTATAAATGATGATGCTAGGAGTGCTGCCGATAATTTTACGGACTGTTTCGCTTTTTAATGATAAATAGGATAGTAGAAGCTCTGCAAGCAATAAGGTGAGGATGGGAACAAGCCCACTGAGCAGCGGTTTGCTGGTGTCTTCCATGGGGATAGTAGCCAAATCCGCAATCATTATGGCGACTACCAGCTCGAAGGGTTGTAGATGGGCTAGTTGACGTTTTCCCATGATGCGCATGATTATTAGGACAAAGGTATAAATTAGGATAGCTCGTGTCATGGAAATAAGCATAAATGTCTCCTTTCTGGAAAAATGAAAGCACAAGCCATATTGACTTGTGCTTTCATTAATCATTATACACTCTGCATTAGCAGATGTGTTCTTACTGTTGGTTATTGTTTCTGTAACTAGCAAAAACCTTCTTAACGATGGTTCCGCCGATTCGGCCTGCATCTCTGGAACTTAAATCTCCATTATAATCTTCTTTTAGGGTAACACCAAGTTCATTGGCAACTTCATATTTCATGTTATTAAATGCGCCTGAGCTACGATTGCTTGAACGATTAGCCACGATATCACCTCCTTTTGTATTGTAATCTTATTATGAGCAATATTCTAGCTTGTATGTCTATTAAAATATGGTAAGATTGGTAATTACACTATACTAGTTCAACTTGACATTTTATATGGGAACCTATACTATTTAATAAGAAGTTATTTTCAAATCTTTATGTTAAAGGGGGCGATTTAGTGGCTTATCTATTAAATATGTTTTTGGCAGCTATCGATTTTTCCAGCCTAGGTTGGCTTATTGCAATTTTATTCATACTAGGCATAGCATTGTTTATAATCGAACTGGTTATGCCAGGCATAGGCGTAGCAGGTATAATGGGGATGATTGCTTTAATTGTCGGTGTAGTACTGGCATCACAGGTGGTTTCTTCCAGTGTTCTTATCCTAATAATAATGGTGATTCTTTTGTTGATTGCCGTTATGCTATACTGGATGTATAAATCAGCAACTAAAGGTGGCAGGGTTTCCAAGCTACTCTTTCTAAACACTAAAACAGGCAAAGAGGAAGGCTATAGCAGTGCTCCTACCCAGATAGAGCTACTGGGCTTGGACGGAGAAGCGGTTACCTCTTTGCGACCAACAGGTACTGGAGAGTTTCAAGGTAAAAAGTACGATGTCGTTACTGATGGTGAATTTATTCCCAAAGGAGCCCCAATTAAAATTAAGGAAGTAGAAGGATTCCGCATCATTGTTAAAAAATTGGATGAATAATATTTTATAATTACTATTATTATTACCAAAGAAAAAATAAAAATTATTAAGCCGGAGGATATCCTCCGGCTTTCCTAATTCTTCTATTGACGGTATTCTTTTCTACGAAAGTTTATTTGGAGTTCTAGTAATAATAGTATTGTAAATTATAAATTCCAAATAAGGAGGCATCAGTAATGGCTCAATTAACTCAAAAAGAATTGATGTTATTACAAGACAATATCAAGATGTGTCAGGAGTCTACACAATTTATACAGGGGTGTATTAATATGGTAATGGATCCTGAACTAAAAAATCTTTGTCAGCAGATGATTCAAGAGCACAATCAGGATGTACAGACCCTTACAAGCCATATTACCCAAACTAATGTACAATAAAGGAGATGAATGCGAATGGCACAGAATCAAGGATTAGGTGAAAAAGAAATAGCTTCTGTCTTGCTTAACAGTCACAAGCTAGGTGCTAATGGATTAAATAATTTGGTACTTGAGAGCTCCAATTCGGGTCTTCGCCAGGATGTGACCCAAATTCTATATCATACCTATCAGCATCAGAAGTTGATATGGGATTTCATGAATAATAAGGGGTACTACCAAGTAGAATATGCACCACAGCAAGAAATTGCAAAGGCTACCCAGCAGTTACAGCAACAGCAGTCTGGTATGCAGTGAACTCGTTTTGCTTCCAGCAAAACATCGGGGATTCAGATGGAGACTCTACTCCACCTGAATTATTAAGAGTAAACGCGCCACTTATAGAAGTGGGCGTCTTGACGTAGATAAACCTATTTATTTACAAATTTCACAAAAGAGAGATCCATTGGGTCTCTCTTTTTTTTAGCTTTACATCAAACTGTGATTCTACCGCAAATAGTCATTAAATTGTCATTCTGAGGAGCTTGCGACGAGGAATCTTGAAAGCGGAAGATGATAAAGCTCAGATTCTTCACTGCGTTCAGAATGACATAAAGGGTATTAGCATATTCAAAAATGAGTTCTTGCAGTTGAGTCAACTGTATATCTAACAAAAATTTACAAACCTATGAAATATAAAGTTTAGCTTCCTTGTTAGGTAAAATTCCTGTATAATATTAAATTGTGGATTATATATTATATTATGCTGGTTTTCGGCATACGAAGGGATTTATTCTTATGACATTTCAGATGCTTTTTACGCTTGGTGGGGGATTAGGATTATTTCTATATGGCATGAAAATGATGGGGGACGGCTTGGAAAAGGCTGCTGGTAGCAAGATGAAGCGGCTCTTGGAGATCCTCACAACTAATCGATTTATGGGGGTTCTTGTCGGAGCTATAGTAACTGCAATCATTCAAAGCTCTAGCGCAACTACTGTTATGGCAATTGGATTCGTAAACGCCGGACTGATGAATCTTGCACAGGCTACTGGAGTTATCATGGGTGCCAATATTGGTACAACTATTACGGGACAGCTGGTAGCACTGAAGATAACTGATTATGCGCCTGTTGCAGTGTTTTTGGGTGTGGGCATTCTATTGTTCGGCAAGAAACGTTATGTTAAACACATTGGTGAAATCCTCGTTGGCTTTGGTATTCTGTTTATGGGCATGAACCTTATGTCTACAGCTATGGAGCCTCTACATAACAATGTAGCTTTTCAAAACCTTATGACAAAAATCAGCAATCCCATACTGGGTGTTTTGGTTGGTGCTGGTATTACTATAATACTGCAGAGTTCATCAGCGTCCATAGGTATTATACAAGCCTTAGCTATGCAGAGTCTTATAGGTTTAGACGTGGCCATATTCATTCTTTTTGGTCAGAATATTGGAACATGCATCACTGCAATCTTAGCTAGCATAGGAGCAAACATTAATGCAAAAAGAACAGCAGCCATACATTTGATGTTTAATGTTATGGGTACGGTATTGTTTTTAGTTCTAATATTATTATTTAAGGTGCCTTATGTTAATTGGATTATTGGATTAACTCCGGGAAATGTAGTAAGACAAATTGCTAATGCACATACCGGATTCAATATCGTAAACACCGTCATTACATTTCCAATAGTTGGTTACCTAGCATTTTTAGCTAAGAAAATGGTGCCAGGGGAAGAACCTAAGCATGAAGAGATGAGTCTGAAATATTTGGACAAGCGTATTTTGGAAACTCCTCCTTTTGCTGTAGCTCAGATTCGTAAGGAGGTTGACAGAATGGGTAGCCTTGCTAGAAATAATCTGTCTGAATCAATTGAATCTTTAATCAACAAAGACGAGAGCAAAATCAACGATATATTGCACAGGGAAGAAATAATAAACTTTTTGAATCGTAATATAACGGAATACCTAATTCAGGTAAATGGTCTGGAAATACCAGAAAAGGATCGGCAGATGGTAGGTGGCTTGTTCCATGTGGTAAATGACATAGAAAGAATCGGGGATCATGCAGAAAATGTAGTGGAATATGCCCAGTACCTCATCGAACATGATCTTGCTATGTCTAATAAAGCCATTGGCGATTTAAACGAAATGAAAGATAAAGTGATTGCACTACTAGATGATTCTCTGATGGCCATGAAAAATCAGGATAGAGATCTTGCAAGAACGGTGAAGGAACAAGAAAATGATGTTGATAATCTGGAGGAAACCCTTCGGGAAAACCACATAGAAAGACTGAATCAACAATTATGCACACCTGGAAGTGGTGTGGTCTTTTTAGATTTGATAAACAACTTAGAGCGAGCGGCTGATCATGCTAACAATATTTCACGCTTTGTTTTGGATTAAATTCAGAAGGGAATAAAACCCATTGATATTTTGGACAATCTTCACCTAAAATCCTTGTAATTTAGCAGAATAATGCTATACTAAAAATGGAGAATACGGTGTCTAAGCGAATTTGATACTAAGGTTTGCAAAAAGGGGGAGCTTACATGCGCAGAACAAGTGGACGAAATTCAGGTAGACTATTGTTGCTTTTATTATGTGGTATAATAGTTGGTTCAATGCTCGGTTATGTTTTATCATTATTCATCGATCATCCGATATTAACTCAAACAATACCTATAGGAATAAAAAATCCTGTCACACTGAATCTGACGGCCTTCACCATTATTCTAGGGTTTTCAATAGATATCAACTTTGGATCCGTTGTTGGAATTATTATAGGTCTAGTGCTTTATTTCCGTTCTTAACGCTCAATGCAATTATCATTTTGGCAACACCCTTGCAGAAAGATGTTGATAAGTTATTGATTGTTACAAGAATGGCAATAATTAATTAGATAGGAAAATTGAGTTTAGTTGAGCGGAAGGAGAAAAGATAATTAATGGGATTGTTTAATATATTTTCTAGAGATATGGGCATCGATTTAGGAACCGCCAATACTTTGGTACAGGTTAAAGGGAAAGGAATAGTCATGCGAGAGCCATCTGTAGTGGCTATTCGTAGCGACACCAAGCAGGTGCTGGCAGTAGGCGAAGAAGCCAAACGAATGATTGGACGTACCCCTGGCAATATTGTAGCTATACGCCCCATGAAAGACGGTGTAATAGCCGATTTCGATGTTACACAGGAGATGCTACGGTATTTTATAAAGAAAGCTACCTCCAGATTTATGCC
>LFRM01170089.1_pt1 | contig 12027 bp, 10 predicted proteins | sample 618341 | NCBI WGS metagenome assembly LFRM01 (sample SAMN03654438, study PRJNA283298) | anaerobic digester metagenome | isolation source: pool of bioreactors CSTR01a, CSTR02a, and CSTR03a thermophilic anaerobic... | place: Denmark: Kgs. Lyngby | collected 2014-05-21
CTTTCGAAAAACGGAGAGTGGAACTCCTGAACGGTTGTTGCACGCATCCATGAACGGATCGCTCACCGGCGGCTCGATTTTGCTCATCAAACTTCCCGCCGGATGGTGGATCGGTTCGGCACGATCGTGTTTGAGGACCTGAACATCAAAATATGCAGAAAAACCATCATCTGGCAAAAAGCATTGCCGATGTCTCCTGGAATCAGTTCATCACGATCACAGAGAGCAGAGCGGAAGAGGCTGGTTCTCGCGTGATCCTGGTGAATCCCGGTGAATCACGTCTCAGCAGTGTTCCAGGTGCGGTGTATGATTGTCGCCAGGACTCTGACTCTCTCTGATCACACCCATAACTGTCCTCATTGTGGGCTCGCGATGGATCGGGATCAGAATGCAGGCGTTTAACATTATGAGATTGGGACTACAATCTCAAAGGTGTAGTAGTATTCCGGGATGCCCCCGCCGAGAGAAGGGGGAGCGGTCACCAAGTCCCGAACGTCTTGTTTCGGGGTCGCGGTGTATTTCGAGGGCGCGCGCTTCTCATCCCCGGTTTGCGCAGAGAGTCCCTTTTTGCTCGATACCTACCCGCTCACGAGAGCCGGGCAGAAGTAAAGGATGAAAAGGTGGTGGGAGGTAGTTTCTCTGTCGCTAGAGTATGCATTTCAGGTGAGTTTCTGGTACAGGGCGACGTCGAGCGGACCGGCAAGTAATGGTTCTGCTTTCTCCACGAAGCCCAGGAAATGTGGGGTTGCGTTGTGGAAGTCGATTGCAGCCTGATCTTTCCAGACCTCGATAAACGTGAACTTAGTGGGGTCTGCAAGGTCTGCATAGAAGTCGTATGAAACGTTTCCTGCCTCGCTTCTGCTCGCTTTGACCAGATCCCGGGCAAGTTTCACGAGTTCGTCACTCTTACCTGCTTTTGCGCTACATTTGGCGATAATAGTTATCATTGATTCTTCTCCCTGTGCCAATTGGCAACACTTGTGGTTTTTTTGCGGAGTTGATAAATCTACCTCATTCACCATAACAGACAACTCCCTGACAACGTGAACTACCCCGCACCTGTTGGACGGGGTCTTCCCGCTCATGCCGCCGCGAACCCCGCAAGATAAGATAAATCTCCGCCGACGCTCGCAAGCGCCTTTTTCCCACTGCTACAAGCCGTGGGTGACGTACTGATGCCTGGATGGGGACCGGAAGTGGCCGGTGAGTCTGTCACGCGAGGGTAGCAGTCGTGTCAGGCGACCGGCACGGATAAGGCTGCCTGCAAGCTGCCTTCGTGCGCATGAAGCTCAAAAACATCTCCAGTTGCAGGGTTCTTGGGGCTGGTGGAACGCGACGTTGGGGACTCGAGTATGGTATTGGGAGGGGCGATGAGGTGTTTGTCGTCGCCGAGATTGGCCGCGTTCTCCGCCGCTCCGACGGTATCGAGACTGACCTCCATATCTCGCCCGAATCAGCGGTGGTAAGTGATGCCCGCTCTGGCGACCCGTCGCACGGATGGAAGTTTATCACGTTCCAGAGGGTATGCCCTGCAACGTCTGCGACCCCGGTGTCAAGCGACTCGGCGCGATGATCCCCCGGATGAATCCGGAGGGGGACCGATCTCGAGGTCTACGCCCGGAGCATCCGGAACATGGCTGGGTTTGACCGGCACCCAGAGGCTGGCGACGACATCCCGCCAGATGAGTTGAACCGGGCGCCGGAGCCCCGGGATTGCATTTCGGGTTCTCCTTCCGCCACAGCACCTCGATCCCTGACCCGGGGGTCGGAAGGTTGCCCTGAGTACAGCACGTCTGCTTCCTGCGAAGTCTTTGCGGAAGGATGTGTTGTGGGGGCGCGGCCGGTGGATGCGCAGATGACGGAGGATGGCTCGCTCCTCATAGTCTACTGTTTAGTCTCGCTTAGCCGTTCGCAAACCCCACCCTGAAGGGTGGGGTAGTGCCGTCTACAGGATATCCTACCCACCCCTGGCCTCCTCACTTCCCCCTCCGGGTACCCCGGTCAAGGTGGAACGGTTTTGGATTCGCGACAACAGGGAACGTTCCTTTGGCTGCACGCCGGATATCCTCGACAGAGTAAAACGCCTTTGGAGCAAACTCGTGAATGGCGTTCTCTACATCTCTTATATCCTTTCTCTTGATAACCGAGAAGATGACCTTACCGGGGCCCTGTTTTCCCTGGGCGTCGAGGATTGTCACCCCGTAGCCAGCGGCGCGGAGATAATTGACGAGATCCGTCGCGTCCTGCGGGGTGATGACCCGGACGAGGGAGAGCCCCATCGCGAGCCGCTCCTCAACGCACATCCCGACATAATTTCCTGTACCAAACCCGGCCGCGTAAGCGAAGTAGTTAAGCGGGTTTGTGAGGTTCTGGAAGATCTGACCGATGGCGATGATCCATATGAAGACCTCGACGAACCCGAGGACAGGGGCGACTGTCTTCATCCCCCGTGCAACGAAGATAATCCGCATCGTCCCGATGGTGACATCGCAGATCCGTGCAAAGAAGATAAATATTGGGACCACGACCAGGGAAAAGACTGCCGGGTCAATATCCGGGACAATGCTGAGCATAGATCATGGTTGACAGGCAGACTTCATAATTATATCCGTTATTAAATATATACCGGGCATCAAAAATCCAGGAAAACAGGCTTTATGGGATATTGATTAAAAATATATAGGTAGAGAGGTGATGCGGAGCGCAGATCACATTCTCAGAGAAGGATCATCCTCTCCGATAAGCCCTCTTCTTTGCACCGCAAAGACCCGGTGTCACCGGCGTAAAAATGTACGACTGAAAGTACCGCACCTGAATGCATAATAGTTGCATCGGTTCTCAATTATCGGGACATTAAAGGCGCGTGAGTGCTGAATCGGCTCTCGCACGAGATTAGTATCCATAAGTCCTGGGTGTGGTTCCCCGGGTATCACGCGCCCTGCTTTCAGCCGGTAACTGTTGTCTTTGATGTATCTGCGTGAGATCGAGGCTGAAGAAACAGTTGGCGCCTTCGCTGTCGAACGGCAGATAGCCATCTCATCGATGGTCAGGAGATGAAACTTCGCAAGCGCCTTGAAGATGAGTCTCCCTGACCCCGGGTGGCTCCAGAAACACCGCATCCTTTGATGTGCGGTGCGACCTGTAGACGAGGATGCCCCAATAGACGGCAGCGCCTCGTGGAAGTCTTCGAGAGTTCTCTGGAGAGCCGCGTGGGCACCACCCCGAAAAATTCGCGCAACCCTCCGGTAAGTCCCGGGATCGAGGAATAGGCTCTCTGGCCGTTGATACCGTCGTGTTCGTGGACCGCCCGGTCCTTATTCACCAGGTAACCCGGCTACCTGGTGGATCGCTGTGAGGCCGGCGATGCAGAGGAACGAGATTCACTTCCTCCGCTTCCCGACCTCCTCAATCATCTCTTCGACCTCCCTGTAGCCGTGCTGGTAAAACTCCTCTTCGACCGGCTCGATCTCGCGCAGGAGACGCAAGAACTCCCCTGCGTGCTCCTTCTCCTCGTTTGCGACATCACGCATAACCTTCTGGACCAGCGGGTCGTCGGTCGATTCGGCGATCTGGTCATAGATCTGGATCGCTTCGTATTCAGCGGCGATCGAGAACCGAATTGTCCGGATAAGTTCATTTTGGTCTAGTTTGCGTTCCATGCGATTCCCGACAAAGGGATTTGAGAAATCGGGCATATCACATAACCTCCTGCAGGGAAGGGCGAGGCTTCCCGCGGGCCCATATGCCTGAACGTTATATATATGTTCGGGCCTACCGTTGCCGTGGTGATCCGGGGCGGAGGAACTGCTCGATGATACTGGCTGCTTTTCGGTCGGTATCCTCGGGCATTCAGGTCATCGGCAACCGCTTTATGGTCTTTTTGAGGGATACTCTTCAGGACCGCTCCTGTATCAGTGAACCTGAGACATCTGCCAGGGATGCACCACCAAGGGAAGGCGGCCCCTTCTGGATGCCGGTGTGGCCATCCGGGATGGCCGGCTGGACCCCGGTTAATCCGCTTCTTTGAGGTCTTCCCGGGCTGATCCGGAAACTACCCTATCCAGATTGCCGGAAAAGATGCAAAGATGCATGTACTGAGGTACGCAGGTGGCGTGCAGGTCGACCACGGGTCTTCCCCGGGATCGCAGTGAAAACCAGGGCTCTCCTGCGCACGTGCATCAGGTCTCTGGCGGATCTGGAGATCTCCTGTAGAAACATCTTTACTTCCGGTGAGCAACCCTTTTTAATCAGGACAGCGTAGTAATTAGGAGAATGATACCGCTTCTTGTGTCCCGGTAGGGTAGAGGATATCCTAAAAGCCTGCGGAGCTTTTGACCCGGGTTCAAATCCCGGCCGGGGCGTCGTCTGTTTTCGATATAGTTTTCATTCTTGCGCACTTTATCAGTGTGACGCTGAAGACGTACTCTTCTGTTGAGGGCCTTCTGCCCGCTTTCCTCGTAAATCCGTGTTCGGGCGGGCGAGAGTAGGGCCCGGGAACCCCTTCAACAATCACGATTGTCGCAAAGCTCCGCCCTTACAGGCAGGTAGTTCACGCGCCCGTTCTGCCAGCCCGGTCGGCCCGGAACCTCTCCAGCGACTGGAGGCGCTCCTTGAACTCCGGTGACCGTGCGGCCCGGATGAGGCTTGCAACGCCCTCGTCCTCGGCACATTCCTCCCTGATCAGGAGATCGCACGACTCATAGCCGAGCGGGGTGAACCGGAGCCCCGCATCCCGCGCCATGGCAGCTGGGCAGACGCCTGCATCCGCAAACCCATTTCCGACCGCCGTGACGACGGCCTCGGGAGTCCGGACCTCGTGCTCGTAGCCGGTGAGCCGGGCGGTATCAATCTCCTGCTCTTCAAGCCACATATCAAAAAGTATCCGCGCCGCCGACCCCTTCGGACGGTTGACGAAACGGAGAGACTCCAGGCTATCGGTATCAAGGTCGCTTGCAGCAGCGATCCCCAGTTCCGTCCGGGCCACCGGCACCCGCAGAAGGTCCACCTCAGGCAGGTACCGAAGCACCAGATCATTCCATGCCGCCCCGGTCTCCGGAATACAGATCGAAGCGGCGTGACAGGTTTTTGCCCGTATGGCAAGCACTGCCCGCATTGTCGAGGCGTTGCAGCAGTGAAGCAGGTAGCCGGCCTCAGAGAGGCAGTTTCCAAGTTCGTTCAGGGCAGGATGGCGCACGCCGGTGCAGATAAGCGTGCGGGCGATCCTCTCCAGCGGGACGGTGAGCCGGACGCGCACCTCCTCGCCCGCCTCGATCCCCTCGCGCCCGGCCGGGATGTGGAGGTAGCCGTTCGCCCTGACCACCGTCATCTGGATGCCGCCTCCCCGGGGATGCGGTGTCGCCCAGCAGGTGCCGTCAACCTGGCCGACCGAGACCGGGATAAATTCGTCAAACCCGAGGTCAGACGCCAGTTTCCGCGACAGACGGACACGCAGTTCCTCGCCCCGGACCGGGGAGAGCCCCCACCAGGCAAGCAGATCCCCTACAATCTCCCTGAGGACAGTCTGTGCCGCAACGGGGTAGCCCGGCATCCCAAGAACCGGTTTATCATCGACCCGCGCAAGCAGCACCGGCTTCCCGGGCCTGACCGCGATCCCGTGGAAGATGATCTCCCCGAGCGCACCGACAACATCTGAAGAGTAGTCCCGGGAACCGGCGGAAGAACCTGCTGAGAGGATGACAAGGTCGTTCTCAGCGACCGCTTCCTCGAGCGCGCTCCGGATCAGATCTGGATCGTCAGGGACGATTCTGTAGCGACGGCAGGTCGCTCCCATCCGGGTGAGGTATGCCTCCGCCATGAGGGTGTTGGTCTCGACCGTCTGGCCGGGCGCGGGCGCCACACCAAGCGGCACAAGGTCGCTTCCCGTCGGGATTATCCCAACCCTGACCGACCGCACCTTCACCTGGGTTATGCCGTAGGTGGCAAGCGCCCCGATATCAAACGGCCTGACCTGGTGGCCTTTCGGGAGGACGAGCTCCCCGGCCCTGATATCCTCGCCGGCGTGCCGGACGTGCTGCCAGGGCGCGGCAGACTTCCTGATCCAGGGGATGCCGTCTTCGTTCCAGGTATCCTCGATCATGACGACAGCGTCAAACGATGGGGGCAGCACCTCACCGGTGTTGATAGGAGCACAGTTCTCGAGGGGCAGCGGCCGTTGATCCTGTGCTTGCAGGGTATCCTCGCTTCTGACCGCGTAACCGTCGAACATCGCGATATCAGCCTGGGGGACAGAATACTCTGCGTACAGCGGCTCGGCTGTCACCCTGCCGACGGCCAGGCGCAACGGCACAGTCTCGGTACGGTCCAGGGGGGGAAACGCCCGTCGCATGACCGCGAGCGCATCAGGGAGCGGGATGAGATTCAGGTAACGGCGTGGCATGCTACTCCTCGATAATGTGCCTGATTGAAAGATTCAGGCATGTACATGACTATTACTTTCGGTTAAAAGATAATTGTTTTTTATGGGACTTCACAGTCAAAGAGCATCGCATCACTGGACGCGAATATCGCGTCGACACTCTCTGGCACAGCCCGGATGTGAAAGACAGCCTCTCTTCCAGGACAGGTAAAGGTATAACGATCTCCGCCTGAACACCGTAGCCGGCGGTTCCCCGGGCGTGCGCCGGTGATCCCGATGAGCGCGTCGGCGATGCAAGGATCGGCGCCGAGCGTGACCACGACCTGCGGGTGTCGCAGGTCGCGCCTGAGGATGCGGGTCGCCGCTTCCGCGACCCGCACCGCGACCGCCACGCCCGGGCAGAGTTCTCCGTGATAGTTCACCGCCTCGCGGATGAGCCCCTCCCGGTACTCACCAGGTCCCATCTTCTCGATCTTCTCGGTCCGGTCATGGCCGGTCGCGGAGAAGACACAATCCCACCCAGTCTGGTAGGGCTTGATATCGATCACCGGTGTCCCGTCGATCACATCCACGTTCTCGAGGTCAAGAAACCGCCCTTCTCGGACGCCGCGCAGCCGCACCACAGAGACGGAGATGGGGTTTGGCCTCTCAGGCGAGCGAAGCGAGAAGATGCCCTTCTCAGGGAGGTCGCGAGAGACCTTCCGGGCCACCGCTCTCAAGATTGTCCGGTCGGCCTCGTGCAGCCAGCAGATCAGGATGAGGTGCGAGTTCTCTTCAACGCCTTCCAGCGCCCCGGCGTAATCGGGGAAGATCTCGATCTCAGCCTCGATACCCTGGACCGGCATGTCGCTCCTTGAGCGGATGCGTGACCGCACAATCCCAATAGGGGAGAGTTTCATGGAGTGCACTCTATGGGAGAGGGCTCTACGCCCCTATACGCCCTTACTGGGCCGGGGAACCTCTCTTCAATATGCTGTCTTCTCAAAGTAAGACTGGGATCGGCAGTCGGCACAGGCTCCACTGACGAGCAGGTTGTCAGGGACCATCTCTCCGCAGATTGAGCAGATAGCAGACCTCCAGGGTTGTTTCCGCGGCACTTTCACCCGTACCCGCTCGTACGAGAGGAGGTCGCGCCCCGCATCGATGATCTCGTCGATGAGCACGGTGCCCCGGGTCCTTGGGTCGAAGAACGGGTCTTTGGTGTACCATGACGCAAACGTCGGGTATCTGTCGATCTTCTCGCCATCGACGAAGACCCGGACACCATCCACCAGCGGGGTTTCGGCTGGCCGGTTCACGGTGATGGCAAACTTTCCGATGGGGAGCACCCGAAGACGGTTGTTACCGATCGTGCAGTGCGCGATCGTCTGCAGGGCGTCAGGCAGACACTTTGTGGTCTCGCAGACGGCATAAACCCTCTCGTCATCTGATACCTCCAGGAGTTCCAGGGCGTAATCCACCATGAAGACCCCGACCAGGAGCCCGGGTGCTGCAAAGGTGTGAAAGTCGATACATCTTCGGAAGTGCTCTATCAACTCCGGACTGGAGCCTTTTGACTTGAGTCTGGCCTCGATGTCATCCCATGTATGATTCAATCTCGGTTGCACGGAATAATATTTGACCAGCGTCAGTTGTAAACGTTTTGGATTGTTCAACCATATTAAGTTTATAAGGGCAGGCAACCAGAACGAGAATTCCCAGAAATATCTCCCGGATATCGGGGCAGTGTAAAAATATGGTGATTTTGTGCCTTCAGGCGCAGGTCCTGCATGGGTTGATCAACTGTACTGTGTCTATAAGGATAGAACGTTAAGAAAATATGTTTAAATTTATATACTCGCCAGTAGAGTTAAACTACTGTAAGTGTGTCCATCCTTTCCTGGCATGCTTGACAACAGACATTGAACGCAACAATCGGGAGAATGCGAATGACAGAAACTAACGGAAAGTTACGTTACGTTCCCACGACCTGCCCATACTGTGGAGTAGGGTGCGGACTCAACCTCGTGGTGAATGACGGCAAACTCGTAGGGGTAGAACCCAGGACGAGGAGCCCGATTAACGAGGGAAAGCTCTGTCCCAAGGGAGCCACCTGCTGGGAGTTCGTGCATAGCCCGGACCGGCTGACAACGCCTCTCATCAAGAAGAATGGGAAGTTTGAGGAAGCCACCTGGGACGAGGCACTCGACCTCATTGCCTCAAAGTTTACGGAGATCTACGAGAAATACGGGCCGAAATCCCTCGGGTTCCAGGTCTCGTGCCGAACGCCCAACGAAGAGTGCTACATCATGCAGAAACTCGCGCGAGTGGCCTTCAAGACCAACAACATCGACAACTGCGCGCGCATCTGCCACGGGCCGTCTGTCGCGGGGCTCTCGCTCTCGTTTGGCTCCGGTGCCGCGACGAACCCATTTGAGGATGTCTTAAACGCCGACGTCATCTTTATGATCGGGGCAAACACCATTGAAGCGCACCCGCTTGCCGGACGCCGGATTGTCCAGGCCAAGAAAGCAGGCAAGACGGTCATCGTCTGCGACCCGCGCTACACCCCCACGGCGCGTCTGGCCGACCATTACGTCCGTTACAACCCCTCGACGAACATCGCCCTGATCAACTCGATCATGTACTGGATCATCCAGCAGGATCTCCATGACAAGGAGTTCATCGAGAAGAGGACAACGGGATTCGAGGACCTGAAGAAGACCGTAGAGAAATATGCGGATGTCGAAGAGATCACCGGTGTCCCCACTGAGAGGATCAAGGAGATCGCACAGATCTACGGCAGCGCCGAGAACGCCGTGATCATCTACTGCCTTGGTATCACTGAGCTCACGACCGGGACAGACAACGTCAGGTCGCTTGGGAACCTCGCGCTGCTCACCGGTAACGTAGGCAGGCCAGGAACCGGTGTCAACCCGCTCCGTGGCCAGAACAACGTCCAGGGCGCCTGCGACATGGGTGCTTACCCGAACGTCTTCTCTGGCTACCAGAGTTGTGAGAACGACGCCGTCAGGAAGCGGATGGAGGAACTCTGGGGCGTCACCGGGCTTGCAAGCGAGTACGGTGCGACCCTGATCGAGCAGATCAACCAGTGTGGCGACCCGATCCGTGCGATGTACATCTTCGCGCTAAACCCGGTCGTCTCCTATCCCGACTCAAACCACGTCATGCGGTCACTTGAGAAACTGGACTTCCTGGTTGTGCAGGACATCTTCATGACTGAGACAACCCAGTACGCCGACGTGATCCTCCCCGGTGCATCCTTCGCCGAGAAGGATGGGACGTTCACCAGCGGTGAACGGCGTGTCAACCGTGTCCGCAAGGCCGTGGAGCCTCCGGGCGATGCAAAGGAGGACTGGCAGATCTTCGTCGACCTGGCCCACAAACTCGGGCTCAAGGGATTCGATTTCAACTCTCCAGAGGATATCTGGGACGACATGCGCCGGGTCACCCCGTCGATGGCTGGTATCTCCTACGAGAGGATAGAGAAGCCTGAAGCACTCCACTGGCCCTGCCCGACTCTGGAGCACCCGGGAACCCCGATCCTGCACCGCGAGAAGTTCTCGTCGGCGGACGGCCTCGGGCATTTCTTCGGGATCGAGCACCGGCCGCCTGCGGAGGTCGCTGACGAAGAGTATCCGTTCACCCTGATGACCGGACGTCTGCTCTTCCACTACCACACCCGGACCCAGACCGGCCGGTCCAAGATCCTCCACCACGAGGTCCCTGAGGGCTACGTGCAGATCAACACAGAGGATGCAGCGCGGCTGGGTATCAAGAACGGAGAGAAGATCAAGCTCCGGAGCAGGCGCGGTGAGGTGGTGACCCGTGCCAGGGTGACCGACGAGGTCGGGCCCGGGGTGCTGATGATGACGATGCACTTCGCGGATGCGGCTGCGAACCTGCTGACGAACACCGCCCTCGACCCGCTCTCCAAGATGCCGGAGTTGAAACACAGTGCGGTTGCCGTCGAGAAGATCACGGAGGTGCAGTGAGATGGTAGCTAAAGGAGATATGCTGTATGCCTGGACAACGAGCTCAGAGCTTGCCGACGTCGCTGAGTGCGGCGGTGCGGTGACCGGGCTCCTCAAGTTTGCCCTGGAGAACAATATCGTCGACGGCGTGCTGGCGGTCAAGAAAGGTGCTGACCTCTACGAGGCGGTGCCGACACTGATCACCGACCCTGACGAGATCGCCGGGGCGGCTGGATCGCTTCACTGCGGGACGCTCCTGCTCTCGAAACTGATCAAGAAGTACCTGGACGGCGCCCGGGATAAGCGCCTTGCTGTGACGGTGAAGGGCTGCGATGCGATGGGCATATACGAGCTTGCGAAGCGCAACCAGGTCAACCTGGACAACCTCCTCTTGATCGGCGTCAACTGCGGTGGCACGGTGAGCCCGGTGACCGCCCGGAAGATGATCCGCGAGAAGTTCGAGGTCGACCCTGACGATGTCGTCAAGGAGGAGATCGACAAAGGCCAGTTCATCATCATGACAAAGGATGGTGAGCACAAGGGCATCTCGATGGACGATCTTGAGGATGCGGGGTATGGCCGCCGACCGAACTGTCGCCGGTGCAAGATGAAGATCCCGCGCCAGGCCGATCTCGCCTGCGGGAACTGGGGGGTCATCGGTGATAAGGCCGGGAAGGCTACGTTCGTCGAGGTCTGCTCTGAGAAGGGTGCAAACCTCCTGAATGCGGCTGTTGCGGCTGGAGCTGTCGCCACGGAGCCCGCGAACCCGAAGGGGATCGAGATCCGCGGCAAGGTCGAGAAGTCGATGCTGAAACTCGGTGACAAGTGGCGGGCACGCTACTTTGAGAGCCTTGGCGAGGGGAAGGAACGCCTCCAGAAGATCATGGAGGACTCATCCCGGTGCACCAAGTGCTATGCCTGCATCGAGAACTGCCCGATCTGCTACTGTGTCGAGTGCAGCACGAAGAAGCCCTACCTGGTGCCGCCGGGCGTGCTCCCTGTGCCGTTTATGTTCCACCTGATCCGCTACGCCCATGTATCGGACTCGTGTGTCAACTGCGGCCAGTGCGAAGAGCTCTGCCCGATGGAGATTGCGAACTCGCTCTATATGCACGCCCTGCAGGTGGATATGGAGAGGATGTTTGGCCACACCCCGGGTGTGGACCTGGAACTCCCGGTGCTTGCGCTCGTTGAAGAGCAGGCGGAGCGGGAGCGGCTCTTCGCGACAGGCGACGACCAGATCTTCGATATCTTTAAGTAAGATCCCCCCTCCGGGGGATCTCCCTCCAGCACCCACGCGGTGTACGATAGGAACAGGGATCACAGACTGCGCCCGGGGCCGGATCGGTGGGCGTGTGAACGACCGTCGAAGAACCACTTGAGTTCCAGAAATAACCTCGATTGCGCCCGTGCCGGGGCGCAGAGGTGCCGGGGAGCGGGGCGAAACCCTGGAAATGTTCTCTCCCGGCACTTCCGGCCTCTTTTTCTGGCAGTTTCTGGTTTCTGAATGCCTGCCGCTCCCGGCGTTTCACTTTATTTGCACCGTCTCCGCCGTGGTTTCTCTTCTGTGAAGATGCACTGCTGCATCGATTCTCAATGATCAGGACGGTCAGCAACTATGTTCTCTCAGAACCGAACGAGAACTATGGTCTGATGCAGAAACCCGGGCTGCCTGGC
>LFRM01207114.1_pt1 | contig 12026 bp, 7 predicted proteins | sample 618341 | NCBI WGS metagenome assembly LFRM01 (sample SAMN03654438, study PRJNA283298) | anaerobic digester metagenome | isolation source: pool of bioreactors CSTR01a, CSTR02a, and CSTR03a thermophilic anaerobic... | place: Denmark: Kgs. Lyngby | collected 2014-05-21
TTGTTCCGCATGTCGTGCAATCACAATCGCAGTCGTTACAGCCGCAATTGTTGCAACCCGAGCGAGTTGTTCCGCATGTTGTGCACTCACAATCGCAGTCGTTACAGCCGCAATTGTTGCAACCCGAGCGCGTCGCTGTGCATGTTGTGCAATCACAATCGCAGTCGTTACAGCCGCAATTGTTGCACCCAGAGCGGGTTGCTGTGCATGTTGTACAGTTGTTATCGCAATCATTGCATCCGCATGTGCTGCAACCTGAGCGTAGCACAGCACAATTGCTGCATGTATTGCAACCGCAGCTATTTCTTGTTCCTGTACATCCACAGCCGCAACCGCAATTAGTGCATGTCGTATTCTCCGTTGAAGCTGTAATAGGAATGAAACCATTAGCATCGGCCAAGTTATTATTTATACAAGTATTTGATCGCATTATAAATCACCTTTCAATCGATCTTGCTAGCAAGACATGAGCATTCTCACCACATGGTGCAGCAAACGCTAATGCTCTCCTCTCCTGCTACGATCACTTTATGCTATCAAACCACTCACGTTACAATTTGTTGCCAAACAATAAGAGCGCAGGCATGATCATTTGACGATAATGCTAGTATTCTTTACAAATATTCTCAAAAATTCTATTGACAGATGAGGCAACCGCATATATAATTAAGAGACTTTATTAAGTCTCTTAATTATATATGACAAAGGAGGAGTAAAGATGGTTGAGTTGCCCGGTCAACAAATCAAACAAAGAAACCTTAATCATATACGCAAACTAATGCGCAAGTTCAGTACCGCAACAAAAACACAGCTGGCAAACGAAAGTAAGTTAAGCACCGTAACGCTTGGTTCGCTCATGTCTGAACTGGCATTAAATAACGAAGTGACAGTCGACAAGCTTATGCCCTCCCGCGGCGGCCGACCCGCACAGGTCTATCGCTTCAATGCTGACTATGCCCACGCTCTTGGTCTATATGTGCTGCAAACCAATCAAGTATATATGCTATATACCATCACCGTTGATCTTCAAGGTAAAATCTTAACTTGCGAGTGCGTAATACTTGAGAGCGAAGCAAGAAATCAAATCGTCGCCATAGCCAAAGAAAAATGTCAGAATGATTCATTAATCAAATCAATCTCAGTAGGCATACCAGGTCAAGCGCTTCATAGTAACATTCTCTTTTGTGATGTTGCAGATTTGGTTGGAGATTCTCTTTATGAAATGCTTAAGACCGCAACAAAACAAGAAATCATGATTGAAAATGACATGAATGCTGCGGTATATGGCTATGCAGATCGAGCTTGCTTACACGACAACGAATGTACCGTGTCCATTTATTTCCCAATGGGAATGCCGCCCGGCGGGGGCATTTTATTGGGACAACGATTGATTAGAGGCAAAATGGGAATGGCTGGCGAGATTTCCGCCTTACCCATATCTGTCAATTGGAAAAAGCCCGATCAACCTATTGAAGAGATCATTGCACTGTTTATCCAAATAATCAACGCATTGCTTGCTCCCGATAGGATTGTTGTGTACCGCGAAAATCTCAATCAAAGTCATTTATCCAAAGCCATCAAAAAAACTTGTCAAAACCATCATTCCCTACCTGAAATCATTGCGGATGAATCACTAGAAAGAGACTACATGCTCGGCATCACAAAGCTTGCTCTTTCCCCTCTCCTCCCCAAACAATCTAACTTCTGAAAGGATGGATTCTCTTGACCACTATCTTAATCATTATTTATGTTGCTTTTATCAGTTTAGGCATACCCGATCCACTTCTTGGATCAGCATGGCCAGCTATGCACATCGATTTTGGGGTACCCGTCTCCTATGCAGGTGTACTCTCCATCATCATCAGCACAGGGACGGTGATTTCAGGCCTGTTCAGTGCTAAGTTGATCGCTCGCTATGGAACTGCTAAGGTCACAGCCTTTAGCGTCTTAATGACTGCGTTAGCGCTTGTTGGCATCAGTCTCAATCAATCGTTTGTTCTCATGGCACTGCTTTGCATCCCGCTTGGACTTGGCGGCGGTGCTGTAGATGCTGCACTGAACAACTTCGTTGCAGTTCATTACGAAGTCAAGCATATGAACTGGCTTCATTGCTTTTGGGGCATTGGTGCAACCATCGGTCCAGCGCTCATCGGCGTCATCTTAAGCTTGACAGGGAAATGGCGCAGCGCATACTCATGGATCGCCATTATGCAATGTGTTCTTTCTGCCATTATTTTTATTTCTATTCCCCTTTGGCGCAAAGCCACTTCAAAAAGCGATGCGCTTCCAGAGGAGGAAATCGTTGCGCTCAAAGTCAGGGATGTGCTCAAGATTCCGCTTGCCATTCCGGTACTCATTACTTTTTGCGCATACTGTGGTGCAGAAAGCACGATGAACCTTTGGGGCGCTAGCTATCTAGTTGGTGCACGCGGTATTGCAAAAGAAGTAGCGGCGGCTTGGGTCTCGGTCTTCTTCTTTGGCATCACTGGCGGTCGGCTGGTTTCTGGCTTTCTGTCGCAAAAACTTCGTTCAGATCAGATGATCAAATTAGGCATTACACTAGCAGGTATTGGCGCAATCTTGGTCTTTTTGCCTCTGCCAACTTGGGTCCTTCCTTTTGCATTTTTTGTGGTTGGGCTTGGGCTTGCGCCAATTTATCCTTCTATGCTCCACCAAACACCAAAAACATTCGGCGGCAAAGCCTCCCAGAGCGTTATGGGTATCCAAATGGCTTTTGCATACGTCGGTGCAACCCTTCTTCCTCCATTATTCGGAACGATTGCACAAGCTGTTGGCATGTGGCTCATCCCATTATGTGTTTTATTCCTTGCGGGGCTTATGTTCTTTTGTTCAGAGTATGTGAATCGCAAAGTAAAGGCTCAAGCAAATGCTAAGTAAATCATCTAAATGTCCGATCCGCGCTTAGTATCCACACCACAATCATCAATCAGTAACTCGAAAGGGAATTATATATGGATAGCTTGATGCACTTTCATACAGACGAGGGGTTTTTCAAACGGTATGAAAAACTCGTCATTGATATTGTCATTCCTTATCAGGAAAAAGCTCTTCGAGATGAAATCGAGGGTGCTGAAAAAAGCCATGCCATTACGAATTTTGAAATGGCAGCGCAAATGCTTGAATCAGGTCATTGCGGCGGCGAATTCTACGGCATGGTATTTCAGGACAGTGACGTAGCAAAATGGCTTGAAGCTGTTTCCTATTCATTGCGCATTAAGCCTGATGAAGCATTGTCACGCCGCGCAGATGACATCATTTCACTCATTGGGAGGGCGCAGCACAAAGATGGCTACCTGAACACATACTTTACTGTGAAGGAGCCTGATAAACGCTGGACGAATTTAGAAGAAGCACATGAACTGTACTGCGCAGGTCATATGATTGAGGCTGCGGTTGCTTATGCAGCTTGCACGGGAAAAACCGAGTTGCTAGATATCATGTGCAAAATGGCCGATCACATGTATCAGCATTTTACCTGCGATGACACCCCTGGTTTTCCCGGGCATCCAGAGGTCGAACTGGCTTTGATCCGCCTATATGACTATACAGGTGACTCAAAGTATCTCGAGCTATCCAAGCACTTTATTGACGCAAGGGGCACTGATTTCTTCGTTCAAGAGGCAGAGCGATATCCATGGAAAGTTTGGGGCAGAAACGGAAACAATCGAGAGTATGCACAAACAACGGCACCTGTGAGAGAACAAACGGATGCCGTTGGGCATGCGGTACGAGCCGTATACCTTTATTGCGGAATGGCAGATGTTGCTAAGGCAACAGGAGATGCTTCGCTGCATAATGCCTGCAAAACCCTATGGAATAGCATCGTTCAGCGCCGTATGTATCTAACTGGTGCAATCGGTTCAGCGTATGAAGGAGAAGCCTTCACCAAAGATTATCATTTGCCAAGCGATACCGCCTACGCGGAAACCTGCGCATCCATTGGACTCATCTTCTTTGCCAAGCGTATGCTCTCACTGGAGAAGCGCAATGAGTATGCAGACATCATGGAACGCGCACTCTACAACACCGTACTTGCAGGTATGCAGCTTGATGGAAAACGCTTCTTTTACGTGAATCCACTTGAAGCTCTCCCCGGAATTTCCGGCGAAGCTGTCACGCATCGGCATGCGCTCCCTCAAAGACCCACTTGGTTTGCATGTGCATGCTGCCCTCCAAACGTTGCAAGATTGTTAACCTCCATTGGTGCCTATGCATGGAGCGTGGAGGAGAATATGGTTTATTCGCATTTGTTTATTAGCGGTAAATTCGCAATGAACGATGTGTTGGGCGGCACTATATCCTTACAAACAACCTATCCAAAAGGAAATCAGATCCATTATCAATTCGCTCCCGTTAGCACAGCCATGAATTTAACGCTGGCCGTGCGCCTTCCTGCGTGGAGCGATAGTACTTCCATCACCCGCAACGGAAATCCGGCAGAATACGAGGTAGCGAACGGATATGCTTATCTTCAGGGTTCATTCACCGATCAGGACGATATCGTTGTGACATTGGATATGAGCGCAAAGCGCGTCTATTCCTCTATGAAAGTCTCAGCAAATAGTGGTAAGGTCGCCTTTATGCGCGGACCGCTGGTATACTGCGCTGAAGGGAATGACAATGCAGATAATGTGATTGACTTAGTCATTGACCAGCATTCACCCGTCACCGAGCATCCCGAAATCGAGCATGACGGAATGCCTACATTAAGCGTTGGCGGATGGCATATGCACGATAACGGTAAGCTCTATTCTTTTGATTCTCCAACCTCCATGCCATGTGATATTACGCTGATCCCTTACTATACATGGGGTAACCGCGGACTTCATTCTATGCGAGTTTGGATGCCGCAGACATGATCATTTGAAACACAAAAAAGGTGAATGCAGAGATAATCTCTTGCATTCACCTTTTTCATTTGTATTAGTGGATAAACACTGTATATGGTTTCTGGCTGTCGGTCTTCACTTCAGCATTGCCATTAACCATCGCAACCTCATATGTCGCTGCAAGGTTGCCCTTGGTGTCATAAACCTTACAGGTATTGCTTTGACCTTCTGAAAGCTTGTATACATGCAGCTCAACACCATCGGTATAATCATAATCAGGACGATCATCTTTTGCGCCCATAGCTATGACGCTGCCCTCACGAGCAAGGAGCGGCAAACTCATGAAATCATGCGTTTCTTTCCGCCAGCCACCGCCATTGACAACTGTATCATCAAGGATGTTAGTCCACAAACCTTCAGGCAGGTAGTACTGGACATCACCTTCTTTGGTAAAGACAGGAGCCACCAGCAAATTCGAGCCCATCATAAACTGGCGATCTGTCGTATCGCATCCTGGATCATCAGGAAACTCCAGCATCATCGGGCGAAGCATCGGCGTACCATGCTCATGTGCTTCTACAGCAGCGCCGTACATATAGGGCATGAGCTTGCACTTTAGCTTCACAAATTTGCGAAGTACATCACTTGCTTCATCATCAAACAGCCAAGGCACTCGATAAGAGGTCGAACCATGCAAACGGCTATGGCTGGAGAGCAGACCAAAGACGACCCAGCGCTTGTACACATCAGCAGGTGCTGTTTGCTCAAAACCAGAAATATCATGACTCCAAAAACCAAAACCGCTATGGCTCATGCCAAGACCTGAGCGGAGTGTTTCAGCCATGGAGATATAGGTTGCACTGTTATCACCCGCCCAGTGGACAGGGAATTGTTGTCCGCCTGCGGTTGCACTACGCGCAAACAATACAGCGTCGCCTTCTCCGCGCTTTGCCTTGATGGTATCAAATACCATTTTGTTGTACATGAAGGTATAGTAGTTGTGCATATAGAGCGAATCAGAACCGTCGTGATAAGCGATATCTCGTACTGGGATTCTCTCGCCAAAGTCCGTTTTAAAGCAGTCCACGCCCATATCCATGAGTTTATCAAGGAAACCGCAGTACCACTCACATGCAGCGGGATTGGTTACATCAATGATGCCCATACCGGATTGCCACATATCGGTCTGCCAGACATCGCCGTTGGTTTTCTTGATCAAATAGCCCTTTTCCATGCCAATGTCAAACAGAGGCGAGGCTTGTGCGATATAGGGATTAATCCAGCAGCAAATATGCAGACCGCGTTCCTTATACCTGCGAAGCATACCTTCTGGGTCACTAAAGGTTTCCGCATCCCACTCAAAGTCACACCAATTATGACCTTTCATCCAGAAGCAGTCAAAATGGAATACATGCAGTGGAATATCGCGTTCAGCCATTCCATTGATCATGGACGTTGTTGTTTCTTCGTCGTAGTTCGTTGTAAAGCTTGTGGAAAGCCACAGCCCAAAGCTCCATGCGGGAGGCAGTGCAGGACGTCCTGTAAGCGCTGTATACAGGTCTAGTGTGCCCTTGGGTGTTCCGCCGTAGATAATGTCATAGGTAAGGCTCTCGCCCTCAACAGAGAACTGAACACGCTCAACCTTTTCGCTCGCCACTTCAAAGCTAACATCAGAGGTGTTTTCGACAAACACGCCATATCCGCGATTGGTCATATAAAACGGTATGTTCTTATATGCTAGTTCGCTTGCCGTACCGCCATCAGCATTCCAAATGTCGACAGTTTGTCCGTTCTTCACATACGCACCAAAACGCTCGCCAAGGCCATAGACGCATTCGCCTACATCAAGCATGAGAGAATCGCTCATATATGTTTTCTTGGTTTCCTTATCAAGCGCGTGTGCCATACCATGAAAACCGCTATATGTCAGCAATTGTTCCCCTGCGTAGAACGCAACCTGCCAATCGCCGCCTTCTGGTTTTTGAACCTCAGCGCGCAATTGACCACTGATAAATGATACGTTTTGAGTGGTCTCTTGAATTTCTGTTGCTACATCTTCTTCATACGTTTCAAACGCAGGCAGCTGTTTATTTTGACCTTTGAAATGCGTTAGTTTTACACGGATAATATTCTTTCTGGGTGCAGAGAATTCGATTTCCAAATTGCCGCCACCAAGAGTGTCTCCCCTGTGTCTGATGGGATGGCAAGCCGTGAGCACCCGCAGTGCATTCTCTTTTTCTTCTGTGCGAATCCATTGCTGAGCATAGTTCATCAAAAAGTTCTCGCGAATCACCCAATAGCCATGTGTGAATTTCATTTAGTCTTCACCTTTCAACATATGTAATAGATTATTTAAGTACGCTGCAGAATCTGCCATTGCTTGATACTGATGATTACAGTCATAATGTTCAATCGTGAGATTTCCATCGTAACCAGAGGCAACAAGCTTCCTCATCATTGGCTCAAAAGGGATATGTCCCTCTCCAACCGCGCATGGAAATAAACGCCTTCCGTCAGGGCACCCAAGCCCCTCCTCGCCCCTCAGCTGCGTGAAGGAGCGATCTTTGCAATGAACAGATTTCACATATACAAGCAGTTCATCAAGTGCTGTTAGCGCATCTTGACCAAAGTATGCAAAATTACCGGTGTCAAACGTAATGGCAAGTCCTGCAACTTCGGATGCATAATGCTTTAGCTCAGACCACGTTCCAAACGTTGCATCCACATGATCAAAATCTTCAAGTGAACAGATAACCGATTGCCGATTTGCGGTTTGTACCAGTTCGCCCAAATGCTTGGCAATGCGCTCTATGATCACTTGCCGCTCTTCGCCTTCTTTGACAAAGCCAGGGATTAAAAGCACATGCTCCACGCCATGATCCGCTGCAAAACGAATGACGCTTTCCGCCTTCTCCATCTCATGATCATGAGCCAAGTCGGCATGAGCAAATGTACTGTGAATCGTCATACCAGATTGCATCAGCAGCTGATCTATCTCGCGGTCATGCTGCATCCAATAAGCACTATCGATGGTTAGATTTTTGATCCCATTGGAAGCAGCATGCTGGAGCACTTCAATGATCGTGCAGTTTTCCTGTTTGGCAGCTTCGAGCACATGATCGAAAAAAATCCCTAGTTCCACTTATGCATTCTCCTTAGTCCAGTGTGATTTTGATAACAACAGGTAAATCCGAAGTGACTGTTGGTGCGCTGACATGCAGTGCCTCTTGATCACGCTTCCACGCAACGGAGTCATTGTGTCCTATGATCTGCACATTCTTGATCATTCCATGAAAGAGCGGCAATTTGCTTGCGTCCGCCTCTCTTAAGCTCTCAAGGTCAACTCGTCCATCACTTGGCCACACCATCGCAATGGCATAGAGCGATGAACCCTTGCAGGTATAGCGAATATCTTTGCTCGTGAATCGTTTCGCTACTCCATCAGCAAATTGCCCTTCGCTAATTTCAGTTGGTCCTTCCTGAGAGAGCCGCCACGTCGTGCTATCGTATATAGCTTCACCGTTTTGCAGCATCCATCGTCCAATATCCTCAAGAACTTTTCTGTCCTCGTCTCCAATTGTTCCGTCTGATTTCGGTCCAACATTGAGCAGCATGCGGCCATTCTTACTCACCACATCAATCAGATCCCAAAGGATATCACGAGCGGTTTTATAATCGTTATTCTCCGTGTAACACCAAGAATTGCGAGCAATTGCGGTATCAGATTGCCAGGGATATGGTTTTGCTTGGGCAAACTGTCCTCGCTCAACATCTGCAACTGCACATCCAAAAGGAAATGCATCGTGCTTATAATGAATGACACAACCCGTTCCCCACTCATCTGCGCGATTATAATAATACGCAGCAAAGCGCTTTAAATATGGTTTTACTGCACTATGCTCGATCCACCAATCAAAGTATAAGATAGTTGGTTTGTACTTGTCAATAAGTTCACAGCAGCGAAGAAGCCAGTCTTCTAAAAATTCATCTGTCGGCATTGGAACGCTGAAAAGATCTTGATGGTCACCTTCTGGTTGCGCCGGCCAATAAAAATCGCCCAACTCCATAGGTTCCTTCACATCACTATCAAAATCTCTGCCATGTCCCATAAAAAACCAATGTTCTACCCGATGGCTCGATGCACCAAAACAAAGCCCCCTTGCCTCGCAGGACTCCTTTAGCTCCCCAATGATATCCCTGCATGGTCCCATCTGGGCAGCATTCCATTTGGAGAGTTCACTTTGATACATTTGGAAACCGTCATGGTGCTCAGCTACTGGTGTTACATATTGCGCACCTGCTTCTTTAAACAGCTTTGCCCAAGAATCAGGATCAAATTTCTCAGCCTTAAATAGCGGTATAAAATCCTTATACCCAAAATCCTTTTGATGACCATAGGTCTTTTGATGATGCTCAAAAGCTTTTGAGCCTTGAACATACATATTACGACTATACCATTCATTATCATATGCTGGTACAGAATATAGTCCCCAGTGAATGAAAATACCGAATTTTAGTTTTGTATACCAAGATGGGATTGGGTGATTCGCAAGTGAATCCCAATCGGCCTTATATTTGCCGTCACGATTGACACGGTCAATTTCAGCCAAGTAGTCTTTACGCTCCATGGCCTTTCTCCTTATCCGGGTAAATAATAAGGGGGAAGCTGTCTGTATTAAAGCAGCCTCCCCCAATCTGTTTCTCTTAGTACCTAATTAGGTGCTTACTTGTTTGCTTCGATAAAGTCCAAGCAATTCTGGATGTCTACAAGTTTTTCAGCAGCAACATCATCATAACCATAGCTCTTGCATGTGGTGACCATTTCGTTCCATAGTGCTTCAAACTGTTCTTCTGTCTCAGCCATAACGCACTGCCAGCTAAACTGCTTCATAACAGGTGCGAACATCGCGCGCTTTGCGTTGCCATCATCCGATAGTGCAGCCTTAGCGTAAGTGATGGATGCAGAAGGAGCAATAGAAACCTGCTCGGTCTCACGATATAGCTCAACGCCGTTTGCAGCGCCGTTTGCATAGTTTGCCTGCCAAGCCTTGCTCAGGTTGGAGTCATAACGCTCTGCATAGGAGGCCCAGCCTTCAACATGGTAGGAATATTCCTTGCCAAGTGCGTTCTGGTGCAATTTGTAGATGGTGTTGTTGAATGCGTTCATGCCATCTTCGAATGTGCCGCCGCCGTTTTCTGCGGGCATTTCAGTCTCTTTACGCTCTTCGTAGCAAGACCAACCGAAGTCCAGCATGTAAGGAACGCCATTTTCGTCATAATCCCAAGTTAAGCCCTGAGGACCATATTCGCCAACAATGATGCCTTCTTCAGAAGCGATCCAGTTGATGATTTCCATTGCGCGCTCAGGATATTCGCAGTCAGCGCCAAGTGCCCATAGGCGGTTGCCGCCTGCGGTGGAGATGGTCTGCATAACAGGTTTTGCATCGCCAACGAGGAATGTGGTGAAACCGACTTCAGCTTCAGCACGATCGTTGGTGTTGTATTGGTTGATGATCCAGCCCCAAAGAGCCATCAGATAACGACCGCCTGCTAGCTTTTGGCTATAGGTGTCGAAGTTCTGAGAAACGCTTTCAGGATCGAACAAGCCTTGACGATAAAGCTCATTGTTAACCTTTAGTGCGCGGTAGTATAGGCTTCCGTCTTCCAAAGGATTGACGATATCGCCGGTTGCATAGTTAACGCCCATGAAGTCGAACTCTTGATAGCCGTAGAAGGTCATCAGATCCCATGTGAACTTCATAACGCAATCTTCCCAATCGCTAAAGCCGCCGTATGCGTAAACTTTCTCGCCGCCTTCGTTTTCAGGAACTGCATCCTGCAGAGCCTTTAGGAAAGCGGGAAGGTCTTCAAGGGTTGCAACTTCAGGCATGCCTGCTTTTGCCCATGCATCATAACGTACTTGAAGTGCATAGCTTGGGTTGGTTAGATCTGACCAACCGTCTTTTTCGTGGCCGATGTCAAATGTGAAGCCCCAAACGCCATCAAGTTCTGTTGCACCCTTAGCGAACTCAGTTACTTTTGCCTGTGATTCTAGTGTTCCGGCAAGGTTGGTATAAGGAGTCATGTCCAGTTCAGACAAGTCATAGAGCAAGCCTGCTTTTAGGGACTCAACAAAGTGCTCGCCCATATCGCCAAGGTTGATGATATCGCCTAGTTCGCCGGCAGATACGCCAGCGGCATATGCGTTAGGATCAAGGTTGCTGGATACAAACTTTAGGGTAACGTTGAAACGATCCTTGAGTTCCTTTGCATACCAGCCTGTTTGTTCTCCAGCGAAGTTAGCCAGTTCACTGAATACTGTCAGTTCGATTGGCTCACGGTAGTCCTCTTCCGCAATAGCGGGAATGGTGACGATACTTGCCATCATGCACAGTGCAAGCACCATCGAAAGAATTCTGGCCATTTTTTTCATTTGGGAAACCTCCTTGTTTTTTATCATAACCCCACCGCATAGCGGAGTATTGAATCTAATTAACCTTTCACAGCGCCAATCATGATACCCTTGACGAAGTAACGCTGAAAAATAGGATAGACGAGTAAAATCGGAATAACAACCACCATTGCAACGGTCATTTGAACGCTCAGCGCAGTTTGCTTAATTGCCAAATTGCTAATTGCGCCGACATCCTGTGTGGTACGAACCAATGCTGCCAAGCTCTGTGCTTCGCGCTGATACTTGTAGAGCAGGAATTGCAGCGTATAGTAGTTACCGCTTGGCATCAGCATCAATGTGTCTGTAAATGAGTTCCACTGTCCCACTGCACTAAAGATGCAAAGCGTAGCAAGAATCGGCGTAATAAGCGGCACAATGACCTTGCAAAACACTGTGAAATAACCCGCGCCATCAATGCCTGCACTTTCCTCAAGACTCGATGGAACGCCTTCAATAAATGTCTTTACCAGAATAACGTTGTAGGGCGAAACCAATCCCGGGATAATGTACACAAAGAAATTATCAACAAACCCGAGCATGCGCAGGTTCATGTACCAAGGGATGAGACCGGCGCTAAAGTACATCGTAACAATGATCAAACGATACCAAAGTGTTCTGAGCCACATTTCGCGCTTGGTTACCAAATAGCCAAGAAACGCGCAACCCGCCACTGTCCAAATCGTACCCAGCACCGTTCTGCCCACACTGACAAGTGCCGCCTC
>LFRM01208789.1_pt2 | contig 12026 bp, 8 predicted proteins | sample 618341 | NCBI WGS metagenome assembly LFRM01 (sample SAMN03654438, study PRJNA283298) | anaerobic digester metagenome | isolation source: pool of bioreactors CSTR01a, CSTR02a, and CSTR03a thermophilic anaerobic... | place: Denmark: Kgs. Lyngby | collected 2014-05-21
AGAAGCTAGGCAAGCGATATTTGCGTACATCGAGGGTTTTTACAACACCCGCCGTGTCCAAAAACACTTAGGTTATCTTAGCCCGTTAGAATGGCTCAACCAGTACCAAGAGCTATCGTTAGTTGGTGTCGCTTAAGGAATGTCCGGAAAAGTGTTGACTTCCCAGCCCCATGAGGAACGTGATTAAAATAATCCATGTATTTAACACAAATTGCGACGTTGTTGATCATGACTATAGAATCTGATATGCCCTTTAAATCTTTCGCGGAAACGATTGAGTGTCCGCAGAGTTCTCTGCAAGATGTTGCACGAACGCAAGTATATCGTACTGGGTAAACAACAGTCATTAATAACTACAGACTTATTCCCACAATAACTCGTCAATACAGTCCGATGTCCAGTTAGGTTCGAAGATTATTTGCTTCAAGAAATGCATGAACAGTATTGAACGCATTGAAAAACAGTGGAGTTCCAGAGAATGATAACGGACTCACCGGGCCAATGGTCATAAATGAATACTGCCGGCTTAACGTATCAAACGCGGAATGTGGATCTCTGAACAGCTGATAAAGCTCTAAGGCATTTCCTGAGGAACCGACCAACTGTCTCAATGCTTGATACTCCTGTCCCAATCCAAGACCGAATCCAAAGAAAAAGATTCGCATCTGTTGTACTATCTCCATATCCACACTTGACAGAGTCTGACTTATAAAAAGCCATCCCAATCCGTACTTTCTTGTTGTCCTAGCAGAATCTATGAGTATAGCACGCACTCTTCTAGCTGCGTCGTCGTCCCTTGGTAAATCCCTAGGAGCTAGTCGGTGGGCCTCGTCAATTATGACCAAGGTGTTCAAACTGTCTCCTTGGCGATAATGATATTCAGCATTCAAATTTATACCTTCAAGCAATCGTTTTATAACAAGACTTTGAATATTATCATTCCATAACATATTAACGGCCTGTTCCTTAGACAGATCTATAATCAACACGGGGCGTAATGGACTCGAACCATCTCCATAACTCAATAATTTCGCTAAAGCTTTGTCCACCGATACTGCTCCGAGCCTGTCTTCCCGAAACAGTTCAGTTATTGGACTCCAGTAATCGCCGTAGAACTCATCTTTATCAGCTTCTTTCAGCAACGATATGAAACGTTTACGTGAGCTCTCGCTTCTATATATGTTTTTTTGCACACTATCATCCAGCAATATTGACCAAGCCTTATCAAATGATTCTCTCTTATACAAATCTGTAAGCCTTACTTTCGCCTTCTGAAGCCTCTCAACAAGTACGTTGCAGGCATTGTGTCTGTTTTCTCCTCTTGGGATACTAAGTCTTTCGAAGAAAATCGACTCATAAAGGATCTCTTCAAAAAGCTCCCACCTATCAAGAACAAGGTTTCTTATTGTTAAGACCATTGTTCGTTTGCCTAGGCTCTCTAATATATCACCCAACGGAAGTTGAAACTCACCTGTAGACTGTCCCCGAATATCCTTAGCAAATTCACCTTGAGGGTCAATAACTAAGATTGCCATTCTTGGATATCTCGCGTAAGCGAGTAGTATCATTTTCGCGAGGACCGATTTTCCAGAACCTGTTTTACCAAATACTCCAATATGGTACGCTTCACCTGCGCCATCCGGACCTTTATCGAAGTGCTTGAACCACAAAGGGAGCTTGGGTTTAGAGCCGTAAACGTGCCCTAGGTAAAAAACCTGATTTCTATACGGATGCAAGAGCTCATTTAACACATCATCAGTAACTACATAGATCGGCGTTCCAGTAGATGGTACTGTTCCCAATATGCTAGGTTCATACCTATTGTTTCCTGTCTCTTTAAATATAGCACTGACAATCATCTTGCCGAGATGAGTATCCTGTCTTTCACTTACCGCATCCACTCTTCCTCTTTGACGTATTAAGCTCCGCATCGTAGGATCCTCATGCCAAATATTACGTAACTCGATTTCTGTTATCTGACCAATTGCATAGTGATTATGCCCATCCTGTAAAAACTCAAACAAAGCAAGTTCACCTACTAGTTTCCTGCCGGTAGCTACCCCAAGGATATCCATCGCAAGTTGTAATGTTGAAGAAGGCGAACCAATAACACCCAACTTTTCTATTTGACTTATGATCTGGTCTAGGTTTTTATGGTTGTCAGTCAACACCTATACCCCCATTTCGCTCCGATATCCGTGCATGACGAAGAAGACCTCACCAATATCTCCATCATAGTTTTCAGCAATGAACTGAGTTGCCACTTGGCGAAAGGTTGGTAGCGATCTAGCCAGAGCCTTAACTGTACGATCTGCGAGATAAACCGGATAAGGTTCAAGCATGGACGGAGTGGCACTTTGATGCTTTAACGCTTGAATTACTGTTGCCAGACGATGTTTGTTCTTAGCCACTGCTTCGGCAAACTCCAACCGAATTGCTGGCAACCAGTTGTGAGGTTTGTAATGGCAAACATATACTTGGTACAAAGCTTCAGAAATATCCTCTGCAACATCTTCTGCCAGGTTTGCTCCATCAATAACTCCTTTTGGATTAAGATGCCAAGGTTGATCTGGCCTTTCTAACGGCACCGGTTTCGTCAGTTCTCCAGGTTTTAGCAGAATTGTCAATAGCCCTCTGTCATCATACGCCACATTCCATTTCATTAGCTTTCCAATTTCTCGTCGGGTAGAGTACTTCGGTATGGCAACATAATGCTTGTCCGAACGTGTACCAACTATGACCGACAGATATGCCTCCAGGTATTCCAGTGAGCAACTTAAGAATTCACGAGAGCATTTTAAGTCAAGTGTTTCCGGCGCCTTTGCGAAGGCCTGGTTGAAATAAATTATGGGCAATGTAATTGTTCCGTCGAGCATTACAATATCGTGGGGAGCTTTTTGTGCCAACTGAAGTTCTCTACCAAGCATAACCGCCCGCAATACAGTTGCGGTTTCGGCACTGTGTGGCTCTGTTGAAACAAAGACTGAATGATGAGGCTGTTCCCAATAACGTTGTTCTGATGGTGGTGTTAATCCTTCAACAGCAACTGCGGCTGCTGCAACTAGATCACTTGTCAACAATCTTTCGATCGCATAAGAACCATCTACTCCACACGTTGTTGGCAAAGGTGGGTATCCTAAATCAGATTCATTCATTATCAACCCTTTGCCAATTAATTCATCACGTTTGATTTTCCTATTTTTATCAATCTCGTTCAGCGTTTTGAGCATATCTGCACCTGCGATAGACGATTGAGTTAATACCTCATCGACCAATGCCGCTGGTATATCGGCAAATAATGGCTTACTTGTTTCCATTTATTCACCCGTCCTTTTTCCACAACATATATGATTCTGGGTCGAAACTTAGATAATATTTATCTCTTTCAGCCCTTGGAATAAGCCATCTCTCTCTAAAGAACATAAACAGATCGTCACACGTCTGATCAAACTCGATCAATAAATTGTCTAAACCCTGTAGGAAACCCCGGCAGTTCCCAGCTAGTGGAATAACGAATATTTCCCTTTGTACGCCATGGTTCAACCAGTCAGTCGACAAACCTAAGGCTTTCAAACATTTGCTTATTATTTCTCTTCTGTTACGATAGCCATATCCCCACAAAGGGTGTTTGGATGTCGGTTGACATGTTTTCCTAACGTACTCATATATTTCGCTATAGAGGCCATTTGAGAAATGGAATTCTCCAAAGCCTTTCGTGAAACCAACTTTATGATAAAGAAGGCGGTCTTTGTACTTTAGGCGATTGTATATCGAGGATTTTCCCAAGGCAGAAGTAGTCGTAATCAACGCCAAGCGTCCGTCGTGGGTCTTTTTCTGAATCAGAGACTGTTTCTCTCCATACTTATATGTGAAAGCTTTTCGGACCTCATTGCTTGCCGCAAGCATAGCCACAAGCTTTCCGCATAATAAATAAGAATAAGGAGGTACAGCACCTAGAACAAAAGCGTCCATCACATAACTCAGTCTCTTCCTTTTTTGATCCTGACCCCAACCAATCCAAACATCTCTCGCTTTAAGACTGTATACAGGATCCCCCAATCCTATCAAGCCGATGAGTTTCTCAGTGTAAGAATCCATAACCAAGAAACGAAGACGTCTACCGTAACCGGAAGATATTGGTATACTCCAATGCAAACTCGCATATCTAAAAAGCAGTTCTTCCTTTGAATTTGGCGTTACTTCAACAAGACGCGGTTCTATTTTTTCAGGAACTACTTCACTCCCCTTGGCAATATATTTGATTAACTCTCGTTCTTTTCTTTTCAGAGAAACACTTGCTTTTTCTCTCTTATGGTGTACAGAAACTGAATGCAACTCACGAATTTTATCTTTATCTATGTCAGGAGGCAGTTTTATGTTATCATCTTCAACTATAAAACCTTGCTCTTTGAGGCAGGCAATGATTGACTTCTTAAGTTCCGCCTTATTCATAATCAAAGCACCAACTGTCTTTAATGGTATTTCTTGCTCATTGTTTATACTATCCATTTCTCCCTGTTAGTGCCCAATTTGTCCCCATTTGGTGAAGATTATATTATAGCACACTGATATAGCAGCAGTAACTAGTGTGTTGTTCATCAGACACTGTGCCTGCTTGTTCTTTTATTACACAAAGATCGACACCCTGTTGTATCAATTCACCGACTGTCTGAATCTTCTTGAACAGCTCTTTTTTCAGTTTTTTATCGTCCAGTTTACTAATATGAGGAGCCTGAAGAAAAGCTTCTCTAAACGCCTCTCTTGTTTTTGAGTCTAGATACAGACAATTACCGTTCCACCACTCTTCACATTTCCAAGCTATTTCGTTAATCTTGTTGTCATGAAGACTACCAAACATCTCAAGCCAGAGTTTATAAGCTTCCTGATGAACCTGCAATCTCTTTTCCAATGCTACGAGTCTAAATCGATCCTTCTGTTCTAGATTAGCAATAATAATTTTTGTTACTGTAGAAATTAAGGAACCAACTATCACACCTACAAATCCTATCAACGCCGAGCACAAACTTATCCTCATTTTACCACTCCTATCTATACTAATATCAGAAATTGATTCGTTGCAAGCATTCATCCTATACAATGAACTAATCGAAATTAACACAATATACCTAATCCTGAACTACAATCGGCAAGGTGTTACTTGCTTATTTGACGCTCAAATGAAACGCCGCCTTTATTTTCTGTAACCACCGCTCATCTTTTAACTCGTGCTGCCATAGCCTTACAACAGTCCAGCCTTTTTCCTCAAGAGTTTTGTTTACTAAAGTGTCACGAGCTTTGTTTCGCTCAATTTTCTTAATCCAAAACTCTCGGTTAGTTTCAGGAATCTGTCCAAGCGTCGGATGTCCATGCCAAAACTCCCCGTCAACGAACACAGCAATTCTTTCTTTCGGAAAAACAAAATCAGGGTTGCCAAAAAGACGATAGTTTCCTCGCCATCCTTTGATGCCGTTCTTTCGGAACAAAGAAGCCAGTTTTTCTTCTGTAGCACGGTTTCCTTTACTGCGAACACGTGACATAATCTCAGAACGTTTTTCTTTAGAGAATAAATCAGCCATGTCTAAAACCTTCCACGGTTGTCTTCTTTAAACTTGACAGCGGAACCCATACCGCATATGCCCAAGAAATCGCAAAAACCACAGCGTATCTCTCCGGAAGCACCTCGCTTGTTCGGGCCTGATATGAATCTCCTGTCCCGTATTGCCGTCGCAGTTTCAATAACCTTTCTCTTTGCGTTTTCAATCGAATCCTTGTCTAAAGGTATCACCAACTCATGTTTCTCGCCATTGCTGTGATCAACGTCAAGATAACGCACCAATCCTTTGTCCGGTTCATATTGAAGCTCTTTTTTCGCAGCTACAGCATAAACACCAAGCTGCAGCTTCATCTCCTCTTCATCCAACTCTTGATGACTGTCGGATTCCGGATCCCCTGATTTGAAATCTATCAATGTAACCCTTGGCGGGTCGTCACGTCGCACAATATCTATGGCACCAGATACTAAAGCACCGCCTTCACTGGAATCCTCAAATTTAACCAATGTCTCAAACTCTTTTTCTGGTTCAAAAGTTAATCCGCGCAATTCGTCAGCAAAATGCCTAACATAGTCGGTAACAATCCTGACTGCTTTTCTACGCATGTTTTCAGCCGGCTCTCCAGTCGTATAGCGCAGGTAAAAGAGGCCGCTGTTTATCAGTTTTTCTAATTCCGCTTTTAGTTTGTCTGGATCTTTTGCCAAATCCGCCCAGTATTTCGCGTTCGAATGAACAACCCTGAGCAAGTTGTGAACTCCTCTACCGTAACCAAACGCTTGGTCAATTGTTGGAGCAAAGCCTAGCACTTTGCGGAGGTAAAAATCATGGGAGCACGCCAAATAATACCTCATATCTGTGAATGAAGTGGACAACTGTACTTCACGTTTATGCTCCAACGGAGCATGACGTATTCTATTAAGCAAGTCGCCTGCATCGGTTGTCACAGTGCCTCCTGCTTCCCGAACTATACTCTCCAACTCTTTAACGAACAGCGACTTGCCTTTTCCAGAATGACTTATAATCAAAAAACGTTCGGCGCGAGTCAATGCCACATACATTAATCTGCGTTCACCATCATAGTTTTCATTGTCCGAAAGCCCGGCGATATCGATTTTACTAGAAATACTACCTGAAATAGGAACTTTGACAGGGTGACGCGCCAGTTTGTTGGGGAAGCGAAGTCTACAAACATCTGCTAAAAAAACTGCAGCAAATTCGAGTCCCTTGGCCGAGTGAATCGTGCTTATAGTGACGGCATTTGGTGGAACAATCAACGGCTGTTCAGGTGTGCGACCACTCTCAGCGCCATACTGGTAAAGACCAATGATCTGCCATTTATAGTCCTTTGTACTTGTCCACCCCGGGGTCTCAATGCCAGTTATCAAACTGCTCAAAGCCCCCAAGTGAAACATGGCAGCCTCTCCTCTGCCTTCACCAGTATCCCATTTTTCCACTTCAGTTTCAGTGAGCAACCAATGATATATTTGCTGGGGGAAAACACGACGCAGTTCGCTTTTTCTTGACAGAAATTCGCGAAGCCCGCGTGTTCTAAGACTACTGACATCGTCAACCTCCAAAGTCCGACCGTCAATGATTCTTGCTTTTAAGGAATGCGCGGCAAAAGCAAGACGATCTTCAATTTCACGATTGAGAGGCAGCCCCGATCTACGTAACAAGCGGGCTGATTCTCTAAGAACGATCTCCGGTTCCGGATCACATCCCAAAACGTTTTTTATCCTGCTCACCAGACTCTTAGGGTTTCTTGGAGAGCCGTAGAACCGATCAATTCCGGCCGAAATAGCAAGAGCCGCAATGACTAAGAGGACCTCCGGCTGGGAAAACAGGTCAGGACCTGCGCGAACAACAGCATGAATACCCGAATCCTCAAGGGCTCGCATGTAAGTTCTAACATCAGTTGAAGAACGTACCAACACCGCTATATCCGAAAGCGCAAGACCTCTGTAAGTACCGTCGCGTTTGTCGTGCCTTGCACCTTCCGCTTCCGATGGTACAATCACTCGTATTGTTTGAGCGATCCATGACGCTTCTTCGTCCCGGTTCTTAAAACCGACCAGTGCGATATGAGATGGATCCTCATCTTTTCGTTCAGTCCTTGCGTGCAACATATGCGGATTTTTCATTCCACCCACTGAGGTTATTGAATCTGACCATTTGTTGGCTATTTGGATTATGCGCGGAGTGGAGCGAAAATTCTCCTTTAACTCAATAACTTGTGCGTCCGGAGCTTGGTTAAACTCGTTCCATAGTTCGCCGATGATCTCGACTTTGGCACCACGAAAGCCGTATATAGCTTGTCGATGGTCTCCAACCGCTGTGAGTTTGCCGGAGTCGCCGACCAGATCGTTCATGATGTCCCGTTGTACAGGATTGATATCTTGTACTTCATCAACTACCAGATGCACTTTCTGTTCGGCCAACAAGCGCCTGCGTTCCAAATCAGTAGTCAGATTGCGTAGAAATTCTGTTTGGCATGTGCTGAAATCAAGAAAACGCCGGCATTGTAGATAAGCATAATATCTGGCTGCCGCTTTTGCAAAAGCTTGTGCCGTTTCATCATCGCCCACATCGGCTATCAACCGGGCGTTTTTACACCATTCTCTCTCCTCGGATCCCAGGCGATATGGGGGCACTCCTTCGGGAATTTCAACGTAGAACCGATTGTGCTCATGGAGTTGATCATATGCGAGTGTGAATTTCACAACGGTTTCAGATTGAGAAACACGTTCTCCCAGAGCATGGCGTAGGCCGTTCATACCGAGGATGTTATTGAAACCTCGTAGGATCAATGCATATCTGGCTGCCTCATCCAGAATATCGTAATTGTGATAGATATCTGGCCAGTATTCGCGCAGTTTTACCAGGCAAAATCCATGGATTGTCCCTACGTACATTCCACCTAGATTGACATCCTCCCCGGGAGGAGTCACCTCTCCAATCCAATATCTGATGCGAAACTTCATTTCTTCTGCAGCTTTTTCTGTAAACGTAAACGCAACAATATTCTCTTTTGGAACTCTCTCGACACCCACCCACCAGGCAATCCTGCGTGCCATGACCTCTGTTTTACCAGAGCCGGCACCAGCGACAACCAATAGACGACGTTTGTCTGATCGCACGGCTGCTGCCTGATCTTTGGTAAGCCCATCCAATATGCGTTTCATCATATTGTTGCGGACCATTGACAGACATCTCCCGTTCATTAAATATCATTGGTAATAAGAGCATGCTTTATAGACAATGCATGAGCTTTGACGAACGGCGGCGGCAAAGCATTGCCTATCATAAGAGCAATCTCTGATTTACTTTTATCTGTGGGAAATTTATAGTCCCGAGAGAATCCTTGTAGCAATGCTGCCTCACGCAAAGTTATAGCTCTATTTTGTTCCGGGTGTAAAAAACGCCCTTTAGATGGATTAGAGCAACCACTGGTAATTGTCGGAGCAACATCGTCCCAGGCCATCCTCCCATAGACATCCTTGAAGCCGTTGGTTTTTTTGTGACATCTCAACTGTAGGTGATCAGGTAAAGAAGCACGACTGCCTCCATTAGGAGGGATCATAGCTATTCTTTCGAGAACTGTAGGTGACCGTTTTTCTTTGATGTCATGCAGAGGATCACCGCTATTACCTGGTTTAGGTAAATCGCCAATCGCATGACGTACGTTTCTTTTTCGCCGTGCCTTCTTGGCAAAAGGAATCGCAAACCCTTTCCCAGCCAGATATAACAGTCTGCGTCTTCGCTGAGGCACACTATAATCCTCTGCATTCAAAATCGACTTTTCTCCAATATAACCCATTTGCTCCATCTGTTCCAAGAAAACAACAAACCTTTTATCTCGAGCTAATCCAGGGACATTTTCCAGCATTACTGCTTTCGGTTTAAGTACTTTTACAAACCGCAAAAACTCAAACAAAAGGTCGTTGCGTGGGTCATCAATGACAAGAGCACCATTAAAAGTCCTTAATGATGAAAAACCTTGACAAGGAGGACATCCAGCCAATAAATCCAGTTCCCCTACCTTAAATCCCTGTTCCTCTGCAAACTGGTGTGCATCAATTTTCCTTATATCCTCAGTATATATTCTTACTTCCGGATGATTCATATGATAGGTTTCCGCAGACACTGGATCAATGTCAATTGCAGCAATAACACGAAAACCCGCCTGCTTCAAGCCGGTCGTTAATCCCCCGCAACCGTGATAGAGATCCATAGCTATAGGTTTCGGTTTAGGCATCATTTCGAACCACCACTTATTTGCAATTTTACTACGAACAGATCATGATAATAAGTACTTATGATACGCCATAACTCTTAATGAATGTTGAATCATTCTGACTCCAAAGGATTTTACTGTTTATTAACATATAATAGCACAGATATAGAAATAAGGCAATCATACAATCCTAATTATTTTGAAACTTGTCCAGCATCTGCAGTGATGGTATATATTTGCAAGATGGATCAAACACGCGAATACAAAAAGTACCAATCATATACTCAGATTGGTACTCAGACTGTCGATAAAGTCCCGGTATAGTCATCTTGACCTAACTGGGACTTTGGCTTTACGGTAACTACTGGGTGATGTTCATGCTAGAACGACCAGAGAACCTTCGTTATAACGTACAGATTGTTGACCTGGAAAATCGGTTCCGCGCGATCGTTTGGTTCGCAAGATTGACCAAGTATAGACTTCTAACGTATATATCATTTAGTGGAGTCATATTATGCAAAAGGCGTTGGCTGGCCTGCCGTCGATCCAGTAATTGGTCAGAATCATGTTGATTCAGCACTTGTTTGGTATCCCTTGGAAAACTGTTGAGGAAGTATACATGAACATCGCTTATAGGTGGTTCCTAGGTTACGACTTAACTGCAAAGATTCCACACTTTTCCACCGTCAGCTAAGCTATTGCAAAGCCAGGGCATCTCTCTCCAAGATCTAATGAACAAGATTAGTGATCAAAGCCCCCGGACTTCCCCATCTCACTTTAGTTAGAAAGTGGGTATTCACTTCTGTTGAACCACTTTGAGGACTTCTCATTGCCATTCGACCCATCACTACCAAGTACACTACACTGGTCAATCTTTTGCTTATCTGAATTTCCCAAAACGGATCAATGGCATCAGCGTTTAACTGGCTATTACGTACCCATGAGTTGATACCCCTTATAACCCCGTAACCAGCAGTACCCATTGCAATCTGCATGGCAGCAGCACCTACTCCAGCAATCATGCCTCCTCCGATCACCTAAACCCGAAATCACAACTCCAATTTGATGCAAAGCCGAGTACCCCCCACCCAATGCACCTAATCTTTCTGAAATTCTTCCTATTCAGACCATAAACGACGGCCGAGGTGGATCACAAGGGTTGAGACGGTGGGGTTGACGCGCTCGATTTCGAGGAAAGGATGCCTCCCAGGTAACGGTGCTTGCGAGGGATTCTTCGGAATAGTGAAGACAACACGGCTGTTCAGGACCTCCTTTTATCTGTAACTCGTTAACCGACTTCAAGCACTCTTCGGCATGCCTCATTTTAACTTTATTGCCTGTGTTCATTGATCATGAAAGATCATACGGAAATAGTCATAATCCTGATTCCGTTCCTGAAACAAGATATGATGTTTAGCAAACTTGTCTCGGTCCCAACTACCATCGTCGTAACACTTGCATAAGTCATCGTAGGGCGTAACGGAGACAATATATGAATCGAGCGTGATGTCCTGTCGCCCACTTCTTCGCCCAATCTCTTTCTCCAGTTCGCGTAAGCGCTCCCACAGAGTGGCTTTCTCATCGTGCTTATAGGGCTTAGCGTATATCATACCGTGCGGTTCGATAAAGACGATGCGCTGTTTTGTCTCATCCACAATCCACAAGATAAAATCAGGGTAGAAACCGCTCTCTTCGAAGAAACCCACGCCTTTGCCTCTGCTCAAATTTCGCAGGAGAAAGATTTCCTTTCCCGCTAGCGACTTGTCTTTTTCGGACTCCCAGTAGGTCCTCAGGTCTCGCACGAAACGTTCTTCGCTCTCTTCGAGCGGAGGCGGGTAAGCGGTGAGCACATTGCCTCTTTTGAGAAGCAAAGGCAGATAGACGCTCCGGTCGAAGTAGAGGCGCGGCAAGCCACTGTTTTCTTCTTTGATATGCTTGTCCATATCTTCGCATAGTTTTTCGACGGCGGTAACTAGGCGGCTATGTGAACATGGTACCCGCACGATATAGAAGGCTTTGTTTTCCTGCACGCTTGGACGGTTGAAAGCTAGGTTGGGATCATCAAGGTCGAGGGGGCGATAGACTAGGTTTTGGCTGTCCCAGCACTCGTGAGCTCGGCGGTAGAAGGTGTCCAGATACTTGCGCAGGATGGCTGTGACCGCCTCTTGCAAACGGGCACGGTCGGCGAATGTGCGCGGACGGAACACGGCTTCACTCGCCGTTAGGGCATAGGGGACCTT
>LFRM01017811.1_pt1 | contig 12024 bp, 11 predicted proteins | sample 618341 | NCBI WGS metagenome assembly LFRM01 (sample SAMN03654438, study PRJNA283298) | anaerobic digester metagenome | isolation source: pool of bioreactors CSTR01a, CSTR02a, and CSTR03a thermophilic anaerobic... | place: Denmark: Kgs. Lyngby | collected 2014-05-21
GGATATTTTTGTGACCAACTCTGTTTTCTTCGGATGAGATGCCACTGTTTTTGTCTTTTACCCTATCAAAACTGTGGACAAGTGGGATTATTTGGTTAACATTTATTATAAATATTTATAAATGTTAATATCATAACCTTCAGAAGCCGCCTTCCGTATATTCTATTCCAAATATATCAAAATGGGGAAGGCAGCCTTCCCCATTTTGATACTATTCTGTTTTTTATTATGTGAAACCATTTAAATCATCGTACTAAACATAACGAAAAGGTGTCACTTTTTTCTTCGGTTTCGTTTTTCTATGACTGTTTTTAATTTCGCAAGACTTTCTGCAAGTTCTTCGTCACTGATATCACAGCAAAGATCTTTAATGTTTTTTTGGAGGCTGCTCTCTGAAATAACAACGGGAGGTCGTCTTAGGTGATCCGGAAGCGGATCCTTGGCAGAAGATGGCTTCTTTACCTTTCCGACTTTTATCTCCAATTTTATATTTTTTACTCCCAGATATTTGCTGATCGACCTGGAAATGAGAGGCTTTCTTGATTTCAGCGCAGGAAGCACTCCGGGGGCATCAACGTGAATTAATATGACCAGCCCTTCTTCTAAAAACTCGCACGAGACAGGGGAGCTCCTATCTGCCGCTGCTTTTCCAACTACCTCTTGCCACTGCTTTTCCAGTTCTGCAAGCTTAAGGCAGATTTTCAGACTATAAGGGACGCTGCCCTTAAGTACTTCATCCGGTTTTTTTATATCAACCATCTGAAGTTCCGTCCTTTGATCGCCTATTGTTTTCCACCGATACCCATAAAAGCTGTATGTCAGTGGGAGGGACTCCTGATATTCTTGAAGCCTGCCCCAGCGTAAGGGGCATAAATGTTAGAAGTTTCTGTTTTCCTTCTGCGGAAAGTCCGTTTACTTTAGAAAAATCAAACCCCTTCGGGAATTTGAGTTGCTCCATCCTGCGAAATTTTTCAACCTGGTGCTTCTGCCTGTCGATATACCCTTTGTACTTTGTGGAAACAGAGATCCTCTCTCCAAGTTCCTTTTCTATAGTGCTTGAGATAATTTCCGAAAAGAGATCCCAGTTTATCTCCGGTCTTTTAAGAAGATCTGCTGCCGGCATACCTTCAGAAAGTGGAGAAGAACCGGCACCTCGCAATATTTGATTTATTTTTTCAGTTGCTGGGATTTTGGTGTTTTTTATATTTTGGGTCTCTTTTTCGATCTCCCGCCACCTTTTTTGAAGGATCTCCCATTTGTCTTCCTTCAAAAGGCCTATATCTTTACCTATCTTTGAAAGCCTGGTGTCGGCATTGTCATGACGCAGGAGCAGCCTGTATTCACACCTGCTTGTAAGCATCCGGTAGGGCTCGCTTGTCCCCTTTGTTACAAGATCATCTATAAGAACGCCGATGTATGCCTGGTCACGTCTGAGTATCAGAGGCTCAATTTCTTTTACTCTCAGCGACGCGTTTATCCCTGCTATTAATCCCTGTGCGCCGGCTTCCTCGTATCCGGATGTACCGTTTATCTGCCCTGCAAGAAAGAGATTTGTTATCATTTTTGTCTCTAGCCAGGGATAAAGCTGGGTCGAATCAACGAAATCATACTCAATTGCATAGCCCGGCCTCAATATGTGAGCTGATTCGCATCCCTTAAGTGTTCTGACAGATTCAAACTGCGCTTCAAGACACATCGAGGTTGAAAAATTCTGCAAATAGACTTCGCGGCCCTCTGGATTGATGGGTTCAAGAAATATGGGATGGGTATCCTTTTCCGGGAACTTGATGACCTTGTCATCTATGGAAGGGCAATATCTGGGACCTTCTGAGTCAAGGGTACCCTGCATGAGAGGAGATCGGTCAAAATACTTCCTCATTACCTCATGTGTCTCTTTATTGGTCCTTGTGAGACCGCAAATGATGCCTTCATGGACCCTCTTTTCACTAAAATAGGAAAAGGACTCCGGTTCCGTCATGCTCTCCTGCCGGTCGAGTATTTCCCAGTTGATCGAATCTGCAAGCACTCTGGGGGTGGTGTCGGTCCTTAGCCTTCCCATCGCCAGGTCTGTTTTTCTTAGGCTCCTTGAGAGCCCGGATGCTGATACCATTCCAAGTGGGCCTGATTTGTAAGAGGTAAGTCCTATATGGATCTTCGCTGCAAGGTATGTACCCGTCGCAATTATTACTGTCTTAGAAAGAAAAGTCTGACCTGTGCGGATCTTTACCCCGAGAGCCCTGCCTTTATCTATCAGGAGATCCGTGACTAATGCCTGATGAACTTCAAGGTTAGGGCAGATAAGGAGTGATTTTCTATAGTGATCTCCATATTTTACCGGGTCACATTGTGCCCTGAGTGTTCTGACAGCGGGGCCTTTTGATGTATTGAGCCATCTTAGATGATGGGTGGCGTTATCCGCCGCATTCGCCATCTCGCCTCCCAGTGCATCTATCTCTCTGACCAGGTGTCCTTTTGCCGGGCCTCCGATCGATGGATTGCAGGGCATCATTGCCGTATTGTCAAGATAGAGGTTTAGCATAAGGACTCTTGATCCCATACGAGCCGCTGAAAGCGCTGCCTCGCAGCCTGCATGACCTCCGCCTACAACTATGACATCGTATTTTTCTTCAATTTTCATCGATTATTTCAACTCTCCCTGAATCAACGCTATATATTCTGCCGGGAAAACTTTCAGTAAAAGGCTCGGCTGTTGAGGCAAAAACTTGTGTTTTTCTCTCCATCAAAGCACAGAAGAGGATATTTCTTCCCTCTGAATCCAGTTCTGCTGTAATCTCGTCAAGAAGAAGGACCGGGTTTTTACCAAGCTTCCTTCTTACACCTTCAGCTGCTGCGAGTATCAATGCAACAGCGACCCGACGCCTGTAACCCCTGCTTAGAGAAAGAGCAGCAGTGGTCCCGTTTGTCTTAATGAGCATGTCATCTCTATGCGGTCCTACCACCGGGATCTTTAAAGCTTCTTCCTTTGCTTTGTTTATTTTGAGTGAATATCTGAAATCTTCTTCCTGCTGCGGCAGAGAACAAGCTCCTCCCCTTAAAAGAGTTATTTCTGTCGGGTATGGGAGGAGACCGCACATATCCTTCATTGACTCAGATATCATTACAAGAACCTCTTCTCTCATCTTCCATATCCAGGATGCCAACGGAAGTAGGGCTCTGTCGATAAGATCTGTCCTGCCTCCGTTTCGGAGGATCACAGTTTTTTGTTTTATGCCCCGCCTGTAATCGTGGAGTCTTGAGGCATATACCGGTACTATCAGCGTAAGGACCATGTCCATCAGCCTTCTCCTGAAGGAGGCTGATCCCTCTATTATCGACATATCGTTAGGGATAAATGAGAGGACAGGTATTTTCCATCTTAAGTCTGTTGCTGTTATTATTTTTTCCTCTATTCTTATCGTATATCTTGATGAAATTTTAACTTTTATTATTTCCCCATTTTCATCATCAAGCTGGCCGGTAAGTTGTATCTCAGAAGACCCGCTGTTCCAGGTTGGAAGTGACGAGGATCTAGTCCCCCGTTCAAGGGGCCCCCACCCGGAAACAATGTTTATCCCCTCAAGAATGTTAGTTTTGCCGGAACCGTTTGGGCCTGTGAGTAAATTTAACCCCGGGAACCATTTTATCTCCCGGGGTTCAATATTTCTGAAATTGTTGAACCTTACTCTGTTATATCCCATCTCCGGAGTCCGGTTCTGTTTCGCCTATGTTAAGTTCTTCTTCGGTGAGGTTTATCGGTGCTATCAGACAGATGAATTTTTCACCGTCTGCCCTTCTGACTACCAAGTGCCCTGAAGGTCCGTTGAAAGAAAGCCTTACGTGTGGTTCTCTCAGAACTTTGAGAGATTCCATGAAAAACTTTGAATTTACTGCCATCTTGAGGTCATCTCCGGATATTTCAGCAAATATTTCTTCTTTTGCGTTTCCAAAATCCGGTGCTCTTCCCCTCATTACAAAACTGTTTTCTTTAGTTATGTCCAGGATAACCATCCTGTTGTAATCCTTTACGATCACATCTACCCTTTCAAGAGCAGATATCAGAGTCCCTCTGTCAAGCGTTACTGTTGTTAAATGGGTCTTTGGAAGGATTTTTTCATAGGCAGGAAAATGAGATTCAACTCTTCTTACTGTGAATTCAACATTATCTGCCTTGAAATAAAATTGTGCGTCATCATACAGTATCTCTACAGGATAATCAGGGTTCAACGAAGCCATTATCCTCTGTATCTCCTTGATCCCCTTCATTGGCAGAAGAGCGCTTTCCGAATCGACACTTTCGCTTACTGCCGCTCCTGAGAGAGCAAGCCTCCTTGTGTCTGTTGAAACGATGTTCAATACCCCGTCTGTTATTTTAAAATTTGCGGATGAGAGATAAAGCGGAAACTCCTCCCCGGATGATGCTGCAAGGGTTCCCTCTTCAATTACCTCCGCAAGTTCTCCAACAGACAATTTACAGAACAGCTTTGCATCAGCTGATGTTGGAAGTGATGGAAATTCTCTTACCGGATATGTACTGAAGTTATACCTGCTCTTTCCTGCTTTCAAAATAACCTTTCCGTCTGAAACAGTTAGATTAAATTCTTCACCCGGTGCCTTTTTAAAGAGCTCGCTCACAATTTTTACCGGAAAAACTGCCTCTCCCGGCTCCAGGACGTTTATTCCTGATGCAGTACAGATTATTGATGTCCTTATGTCTGTTGCATGTAAAGTTACCAGATCCGGAGTTGCTTTCACAAGGACAGAGGAAAGGATGCTCATTGAACTGGAACTTGAAGTGCTTCTTTCGGCAAGTCCCCAGCTCTGGAGGAATAATTTCTTGTTTATTAAAAGTTTCATAATGACGACCTCCTGCTTTTATCTATTATATAATTAAAAATAAGTGATAGTAGTCGTAGGGGCTGTGGATTTGTTGAAAACAGCTAAAAACTATTACAGCCATTGATTTTATTGTGTGCATAGAAAGAGAGATAGAAAAATTATTAATCCACATAAATCACAAAAAAAAGAAAAAAAATGAAGAAATATTTTTATTCGCAAAAATATACACTAAAAAAAGAAGAGTATCTACAGCTTACTTACAACATTATCCACAAAAGAGCGTACCCTTAAATCGTTCTTAAGAAGCTCTTCAATTTTTTTACAGGCATGGATGACAGTAGTGTGATCTTTTTTGTTGAATGCATATCCGATCTGCTGCAGACTTTCACTGGTCCTGTTTCTTGCAAGGTACATGGCGACCTGTCTTGCAAGGGCAAGATCAGCAGTCCTTTTTGGAGAGAGCATATCCTCGGTTGAAATACCGAAGCTTTCTGCTACCAGTTGTTGGATCAACCCAATATTTACCGGACCGGAACGAGTATCGTGCAGCAAATCTTTCAACCAGACAGAAACATTTTCCATTGTCATAGGATCGGAGTTGAACTCAGAACAAGCAACGATCCTGTTTAAAGCTCCTTCAAGTTCCCTTATGTTGCTGGGGATGTTCTGAGCTATAAAAAGAAAGATGTCGTCAGGAATTTCGTAGTTTTTTATTTCGGCCTTTTTTTGGAGGATAGCTACGCGTGTTTCAAGGTCTGGTGGTTGTATGTCCGTTACAAGGCCCCATTCAAAACGGGAAACAAGCCTGTCCTCAACCCCCTGGATATCCCTGGGAGGCCTGTCGGAACTAATTATGACCTGTTTCTTTGAATTATGCAGTGCGTTAAAAGTATGGAATACCTCTTCTTGGGTCTGCTCTTTACCCGCAATGAACTGTATATCGTCGATCATAAGGACATCCAGTTCTCTGTAACGGGACCTGAATTCATTGTTTGTATTGTTTCTGATCGAGGTTATCAGATCGTTTGTGAATTTTTCTGCACTCACATAAAGAACCTTGGTATTTGGCTGTGTCATTTCAATGTGGTGTCCTATGGCATGCATCAAATGTGTCTTTCCAAGTCCTACCTTTCCCCATATAAAAAGAGGATTGTATGCAACACCCGGGGAATCTGCGACTGCTAGACATGCAGCGTGGGGAAGCCTGTTTGATTTTCCAACGACGAAAGAAGAAAAAACATAATTGGGATTAAGTCCATTCCTGCTTAGAGAAAGTCTTGCCGGGGAAGCAGCGGCGACGGCCCTGTCGGCGGCGCCTACGTCCTCTTTTATCTCCTGGCTGACCTCTATCTGGATGCTTGTGCCAAACCCGGTCTCGAGCAGAAGGCCATTCATTTTATTAAGAAAACGGGACTTTATCTGCTCCCTAGCAAAAGGAGTAGGTACATCAAGAACAAAAACGCCGTCTTTCATAGAGACAGGAAGACAAGTGTCAAGATAGGTCTTGATAGCACCGTCAGAGTTGGAAATTACTTCAACACAGTGAGTTTTGAATTCACCCCATAAAATATCTAAATCTTTGGTCATCAATTTTCACCCCAGGAGACAGATAGTAACGAAGAAAGTCTGTCCGAGTAATTGTATCATGAAGAACTCTTTGTGAGAAAATCAAAAAGCAAATTAAATCCAACGTTAAATCCACATAAAGTATCCACATGTCCACAAACAGATATTTCTCTTCTGTGAATGAGTCGGAAGTGCTGAATGAAAGAGCATGCGTAAAATATAACAAAGTTAAAAAAAATTGACCATTAGTGATCATTTAGATTTTACAGCAGTGGATAACCTTTGCCCATGCGTTGTGTTTTGTGGATATGATGATACTAATAAGTATTCAAATGCCCGTTTTAGAAACAAAATATTGGAACTCTAAGGTATTTGATTTCCTGAATAACCGCAGGGGGAGTGAAAAAACAGCGGAATCACCTTGTTTATCCACAGCATGTGGATGGAAAATGTGTGTAGACAGCGTAAGATTCAGAAAATAATAACTTACATCAAGAAAGAGACGATACATTAATGGAAGCCAATTATACCTTGATTAAAATAATGTTTATTGTGTGTTTAACATTAGACTTTTTCTGACTATCAAAATAAAAAACACAAAGCTCTGTCGGCAAAAAGAGAGCTTTGTGTTTAATATAATTTCTTGAGATCCTTTTTATTAAATTACGAAAGTTTTTTCCACTTCCAGGTGTCTCCGCCTTTAAATTTTTTTGGTTTTCCTGTCAGGATCGCCGCGGTCTCTGTCATTATCATCTTTTCAAATGTGACAGGGAATGGAATGTCTTTAAATTCAAGCAAAGGATTTAATTTCGACAGTATCATATTGGTGAGTATTTCAGGCTGACTAATACCCTCAACTTTTATAACTGTATTTTCCAGATAGACCCCATCATCACGCAGACCTAGGACTCCTTTGGCAGAAATTGGGAGCTCTATGTCAACGATGATCCTGGTTCTAAATTTCCCGGCTGCAGTGAAGCCCTCCTTTTTAAAGTCGAACTGCAGATCGGAGAATCCCTCAGGATTTTCGTTTTGATTGAAATAATCATTGACATCTTTTTCAGCAAGCACCACCTCGCCTTTTGAGCTTTTGATACTTTGTGCAAGGTAAGATGCACTGTCAGCGGTCCCGCCGGGATCGGAAACTTCCTGCAGCACCGCAAGCAATTTCATTTTCTCTATCCTTATACCGTCAATTGTTCCTCCGTTGATCTCTATCCAGGCGTTCTTACCTTTAACTGTTACAAATGCCGAATCAGGCCTGAATTCTGCTGCGATGTTTTTCCCTATGGTCTCTGAAAGGGACATTTGTTGCGCTGCATCTACAGGTCGGCTCAATGCACAGGATGTGAACAAGAAACAAAGGATCAAAAACTTAAATTTTTTCATCAAGGATCCTCCAATGAATCATTTTTTTTAATTTTAACGCACTTTTCAAAATTTTCTACGCAATATCAATGATGTTTTCATTTTCATTTCTTTCGACTATTATTAGAGAATGCGAAAGTTTATGTAAAATAGACCGACAGGTCACATGTCGAGAGGGGAGACCTCAATGACTATACTCCAGCTCTTCCTTTTCTTTTTTAGGATAAGCTTGGTCACATTCGGTGGAGGAATAGTGATCATGGGAATGGCCAAGCTTAAAATTGCAGACAGACAGGATATTTCTGACGAAGAATTTTCTGACATGGTAAGCCTTGCCGCATCAGTGCCGGGTCCGATGGCAGTATCTTTCGCATGGCTGCTTGGCAGTTATTATAAGGGGCTTAAAGGCAGTTTGGCCGCAGTTTTAGGAGCTGTCCTACCGCCCTTTTTAATAATTCTCATCCTCTCCCCGATCATTATCAAGTATTCAGGCACCCAGGAGGTACAGGGTTTTTTTAAAGGTGTCCTGGCAGGAGTTGGGGCTATAATCACAGTGGTCGTATTTGATAATGCCAAGTCGACATTCTTGTGTGGCCGGTGGAATATTGTTCCTTTTGCAATAGTCATAGCATTGATAGGTGTTTTTGGACTCAACCCCCTGCTTTCCATGCTCGTGGTATTTTTGATCCAGCTGATCAGGGAAAGGCTGATAATGCGATGAAAGTTCTTCTCGAACTTGCATTTTCTTTTGCGCAGATAGCGGCGGGGGCTTTTGGAGGTGGGCTCTCGACACTTCCTCTTATCGAATATCAGCTTGTTAAGGCAACCGGCTGGCTTACAACTTCTCAGTTCAGCCAGGTCCTGGCACTTTCGCAGGTAACGCCAGGACCTATAGCAATCAACGCGGCTACTTTTGTCGGATTTCAGCAGGCCGGGATCCCAGGGTCTCTTGTAGCTACATTATCGATCATTATTGTGCCGGTTTTGATTTTATGTATTGTATTGTCTATTCTGAAAAAAATAGAAGAAGGAAAAAGCAAGAAATTCAAAGAAATGCTGCGCCCGATAGTGGCAGGTCTTCTTACTCTTTCCCTTGTGGCTCCGCTTACAGTAACGGCAAAAAACGGTTTTACGGCATTAGCAATGCTGATTTTAGGTATTTTGCTTATCCGGACATGTAAATTTTTTAAAAAATACCCTCCCATACTCCTTGTTATTTACGGTATAATTGGTACGATCATTTTTTCCTGAAATATTATTTACGAAAGGATATTTGGCACAAAGATCAAAGATATGAATAATAATTATTAAAAAACAAGATAAATTATCTAATAAAGACTTTTCTCTTTAAAAATATGCGAGTATAATACAGGTATAGAAACATCAGACATGTTAAGAGCACGGTACCGGAGATTGACTAAAAGTTATCTATGATGTAATTTATTCCCGTGATTATCTCGTTTTTCAGTAAAGTGTGCAGATGTTGCAGAAGGACAAATTTGAAATATTAGGTTTTGCAATTTTGATAACAATTCAAAAGATTACAGTTTTACTCTGTCATGCAGGAAAGGAGGGCTGTAAGGGAGATCAACCTAATGTAATTTTTATACAGCTCATGCATCAACAGATAGTTATTAAAGGTCATTATCCAATGTATTAGAAAAAGAATAATAGAAACTTGAAGGGAGATTATTTTTGATGAAGAAATTTGCAGTTATCCTTGCAGTAATGTTTCTGTTCGTAGCAGTAGCTGGCCCGGCGACAGCAGCCCCTATCGTTTTCCGTTTTGCAGGACAGTCACCTCCCGATCACATGGCTACAAAGACAATGAATTTGATGGCCAAGGAAATAGCACAGAAGACCAATGGCCGTGTCGAGGTCAAAGTTTATCCGGCAAACCAGCTTGGTAACTACTCACTTGTTATGGAAGAGATGATCCGCGGAACAGTTGATATGTCCATTATGTCAATAGCAAGTGAATTTGATCCCCGTCTTGAACTCGTCTACATCAACGGATATGTCAGCGGCTATGAAGAAGCGAAAAAGGTCTTTNNAAAAAGGTCTTTGTCCCCGGAGCATGGCTGCCCAACAAACTGAATGAACTTGCCAAACCCCTTGGCGTCAGACTGATCGGATCCTACGTCGAAGGAATGATCGGTATCGGTTCAACGAAGCCCGTCAACGAACCCCTCAACCCGAAGGTCGACAAGGGTGTTCTCACCAGAGTCCCGAACATGGACGTCTACTCGCTCGGAGCAAGAGCAATGGGCTACCGCGCCATCACCATCCCTTACTCAGATGTTTATCAGTCAATGCAGACCGGAGTATGTGACGCAGTTGACGGTTACCCTGTCGCAGCGGCATACACGATGCTTGGTGACGTCTTGAAGTACTGGTATCACACTAACTACTCAATGGAATATCTTGCAATGATGGTCAGCGAAAAATCCTGGAAGAAACTTACCCCCGCAGACCAGAAGGTCTTCGAAGAAGTTGGAAAGAAATACACCCTTCTCTCCATAGACAATGCTAAGGCTGAAGACAACAAGTACATGGATCTCATGGAGAAAAAGGGAATTAAGGTCTTCAAGTATACCGAAGCCCAACTCAAGCCGATCAAAGAAGCATGCATCACAACATGGGCAGATCTTGGCAAACGCGGTATGACAGAAGAACTAATGAAGGAATTTATAAAGAACCTCGGTAAGTAAAACCACCGATCACCAATGTAGTATCCGGGAAATCCACAGGGGAGGATGTTTTTCTCCCCGGATTTTCCTTTTTTTGAAAGGAGCCTAATTTATGACGCAGGCGCAGTGTAAGTTTATTGAAGAGAAAGAATACGTAGAACCTATCTCAACTGTAAGAGTACCAACGAACCTTTTCGATAAAATCGTAACCAGAAGTTTCGCAATAATTTGTTTTGTCATGGCCATAACTCTTGCCGTAATAATAAGTATGGCTACAGTTATGCGCTATATTCTTGAAATGGACCTCTACGGCTACGAGGAATGGATAAAGATCTTCGCTTTCTGGCTCTATTTTATCGGAGCAGCATACGGAGCTTTTGCAGGATCACATGTCTGTGCGGACCTTGTTCAGTCTTACGTTAAAAAAGGATTTATCAAACGGCTGCTTCTTTTTACCAAAACAGTCGTGACTCTTGGTGTCACACTTCTTTTCACATGGTATGGATGGGACTTTTTCTATTTTGGTTTTGCGGGACCCCTCGGTACCGGAGTTGCAATACCAAAGACCGTTGCATGGAGGATACCTCTGTGGACAGGCTATCTCCCAATATTTATAGGCTTGTCCTTCATGTCCTACTACTTTTTCTGGGACATGATAAGGGCAGCCAAAACGCTCTTCACGGGAGGTAAAACAAAATGATCTATATTGCACTTGTAATACTTATGGCATGTTTGGTGATCGGAGTTCCGGTCCCTGTTGGCTTCATGGCTTCATGCGCCTGGCTGATTTTCTTCGGAGGAGTCGATCAGGTCGGTTATCAGGCCACACAACTTTTGCCGTATGGATTTACCCAGATGAACTCTGTCTCACTTATAGCCATCGCTATGTTTATATTGGCGGGAGGTATTATGGAGAGGGGACGGATCGCAGAAAAACTCATTGATTTGGTCGACGTCTTCGTAGGTCATATCAGGGGTGGTCTTGGAGTAGTAGGTATCATTTCATGCGCGATATTTGGATCCATATGCGGTGCTGCCTGCGCGACCCTTTCCTGCATAGGCGCTATAATGTTCCCCCGTTTCAAAGAAGGCGGCTACCCGATGGGACATGCCTGTGCGCTTATGGCCAACGCATCCCTTCTAGGTCTTCTGATCCCCCCGAATGCTACTCTGATCATATTTGCATGGATAAGCGGGATCTCAGTTCTGGCATGCTTCCTCGCGACCATAGGGCCCGGAATAGTTACTATCATCCTTCTCAGTGTAGTAAACCTTTGGATGCTTCGTGACAACAAGGAAATACTTGTAAGCAGGAAGCGTTCGGGGAAAGAACGCTACGAGATGTTCATGAAAAGGGGACGCCTTGCCATACCCGCTCTCTTCATGCCGATAATGGTGTTGGGAGGTATTTACGGTGGAGTAATGACGACGACCGAAGCATCTGCCCTTGCTGTTGTATACTGTATCCCTATAGGACTTTTTGTATATAAGGGACTGAACTGGAAGTCGCTTTTCAACATAGTGGTCGAAGGTTCGATAACGACAGGTGTTATCATGGTAATGC
>LFRM01327290.1_pt1 | contig 12023 bp, 14 predicted proteins | sample 618341 | NCBI WGS metagenome assembly LFRM01 (sample SAMN03654438, study PRJNA283298) | anaerobic digester metagenome | isolation source: pool of bioreactors CSTR01a, CSTR02a, and CSTR03a thermophilic anaerobic... | place: Denmark: Kgs. Lyngby | collected 2014-05-21
ATAAGTGTTGCCTTATTTACGTCTACAAAATATTTTAGACGCGCAAACTTAGTGTGATCTGTTTCAGCATCTCTTGGTACATCATCAAGTCTACCATGCATGTCGTTTGTATGAACTACAACAAATTTATCACTAGCATCTGTTTCTGCATTTACTACTGCTAATCCAGAAGTAAACGAAAACATCATTGCAATTGCTGCTAATAATAAAGGTAATTTCATCAATCTTTTTTTCATTATTATATACCTCCTTGCTTCTATATTAACATGTAAGCGGTTCCTGTCAATACAAAAAATAAATTACAAATTAAAAAAGCTATAAATTTAAGGTTATAGCTCTTCTCTATTTCTTGGATGGGCCTTGTTGTAAACATCTTTTAAGGTGTCTATAGATACATGGGTGTATATTTGAGTTGTCGATAAGTTGGAGTGGCCTAGTAATTCTTGGACAACTTTTATATCGGCCCCATTATCTAAAAGATGAGTCGCAAATGAATGTCTTAGCATATGGGGGTGAACTTTTTTATTTAAACTACTTTTTTCTACAACCTTATCTAAGATATATTGGACACCGCGACTTGTCAATTGTTGGTTGCGGTTATTTAAAAATAAGTAGTTACTCTCAATACCTTTATTTGATCTTTCTTTGTAGTAAGCTTTTAATAACTCTTGGATATCCCTATGAAATGGAAGGATGCGCTCCTTACTACCTTTACCGACAACTTTTAGATAGCGGTCTTCAATATTTATATATGCGGTCTTAAGGTCTGTCACTTCACTAACCCGCAGTCCACAGCCATACATCATTTCTAACATTAACTTATTTCTAAGACTTAAAAAGTCAACGACCTCAATTGAATCTAGTAATAATTCAATTTCATTATAGTAGAGAAAGTCTGGTAGTGGTTTTTCTTGTTTAATTTGTCTTATGTTTAAAAAGGGATTATTATCAAAGTTATGAAATTCAATTAAATAATAGTAAAAAGACCTTAGTGAGGAAAGGTTTCTAGAGATCGTACTTGCCCCTAACCCTTCTTCACTAAGTTTGCCTAGTCTTAATTTTGTAATGTAAGTATTAATAACTATATTATCATTAATATTTAAATCATTTATACTTTCACTACTTAAAAAATCTATATATCTTTTAATATCATGGTGATATGCCTCAATAGTATTTTTTGAAGCACCCATACTTATTTTTAAATATCTTAAATACTTACTTAAATAATCATACATTCTGACTCAACTCTTTGATTATGCTTAAGGATAAATCAGCTGTTTTTTGTCTTCTAACGCGTTTTGGGGCTTTAAATGAAAATTTAATTAGCCCATGATTTACATTCATTGGTTGAAAATTATCTGGATTGGCATTACTTATATAATTTGCAAGGGAGCCAATCATTGTTGAATTATCTAGGTTTAATAATTCTTCACCTTTTACTAGCTTGGCCATATTTAGTCCGGCTAAAAGTCCCATTGCCGCACTTTCAATATATCCTTCAACACCACTAAACTGTCCCGCAACCATTAAATCTAAACGCTTTTTAACTTGTAAGTTATGATTTAAGATCTTTGGTGAGTTAATGTAACTGTTTTTATGCATAACTCCATATCTCACTATGTCAGCTTTCTCTAAGCCTGGAATTAGTCTAATAATTCTTTTTTGCTCAGGCCAGGTTAGTCGTGTTTGAAAGCCAACAATATTATAAAGACTTTTTGCAAAGTTATCTTGTCTTAGCTGGACTACTGCATGGGGTTTGTGGTCTTCATCTTTTTCTAAGCCTACAGGCTTCATTGGACCAAAGAGTAAGGTTTGTATACCTTGGTTGGCAATTTCTTCAACTGGCATACAGGCATTAAAGAAGGTTTCATCTTCATATTCTTTTGATGGAACTCTTTTTGCCATACTTAATTCTTTATAAAATAATTCAAACTCTGCTTTAGTCATTGCACAATTTAAATAGTCGGCAGTACCTTTGTCATATCTAGATTTAAAATAAGCCTTGTTTAAATCAATTGAGTCAATATCTATAATTGGTGCTACTGCATCAAAAAAATGAAGGTAGTCTTCAGAAAAATAGTCACTAATTGCCTTTGAAAAGTTATCACTAGTCATAGGTCCAGTTGCAATTATTGTATACCCCTTTGGTATTTCTACTACTTCTTCTCTAATTATATTTATATTTTCATAACTTTCTAAAGTTTTAGTAATTTCTTTTGCAAAAGCTAAGCGATCTACCGCTAAGGCAGAGCCGGCTGGTAGTGAACATTTATCCGCAGCCTTTAAGATTAAACTATCTAAAAGGCGCATTTCAGCCTTTAGTAGTCCTACGGCATTTAAAATATCATCACTTCTAAAAGAATTAGAACAAACTAACTCTCCAAAGTACTCTGTCTCATGGACATCAGTTTTAACTTTTGGACGCATTTCAAAAAGATTAACATCAATACCTCTTTTTGCCAACTGGTAGGCAGCTTCACTACCTGCCAGCCCTGCGCCAATTATATTTACCTTCATATTAATCTTCCTTAACTTCTACATCAGCCGCTTCTGATGGTATAACTTCTTCATCTTTATTATCTACATCTTCACTTGACTCATCTTCACTATCTTCATCATCTTGGTCAATGTTTCTTAAGTAGCGACANNACTACAGCCAATAAAGTATTCACCACGACGATTTTTACGTTTTATTAAGGGACTTCCACATTCTGGACATTTTTCTTCTAAAACTTCTGGTCCTTTTTTAATTTTTGAAGGATCAAGTTCGACTTCATTACCATCTTCATCAATGTTTCTTAAGTAATTACAAGCCGGAAAGGAGCTACAGCCAATAAAAAACTTACCAAAACGGTTTTTACGTTTTATTAGCGGACTGCCACATAGCGGACACTCTTCTTCTAATAATTCTGGTTCAACTTTATTTGGATCAACAATTTTTCTTGTATACTTACAAGTTGGAAATTGGTCACATGAAATAAATTTACCATAACGACCATCTCTAATAACTAATTGCCCTTCTTCACACTCAGGGCATTTTTCTCCAATTTTTTCTGGTTCAACTTTTTGCATATTTTCATATGCATTGTCTAAAAGTGGCGTAAATTGATTATAAAAATCACTTAACATTTCTAAGCGGTCCTTATCGCCATCGGCAATATGATCAAGGTTTTCTTCCATTTGCGCTGTATATTCTTCATTAATGATTTCTTTAAAGAAATTTTGAAGTTCAGTGTTAGTTAAAAGACCNNATAATTGAAGCGTAAGTACTAGGTCTTCCAATTCCTAATTCTTCTAAGGCTTTTATAAGTCGCGCTTCAGTGTATCTTGCCGGTGGTTGGGTAAAGTGCTGTCTACCTTCGACAACTTCTGCCATTAACTTTTCTCCCTCTTCAAATAAAGGTAGGGTTTGTTCACTTACTTGTTCATACTGACCATATAACTTTAAGTATCCATCAAAGATAATTCTTGATCCTGACAGTCTAAAGTCATACTTGTCTTGAGTAAAGGTAACTGTATTGGTTTCCATTTTCGCATCTTTCATTAAAGAAGCCATACTTCTAGCATAAATTAAATTATATAGTTTATACTGGTCTGGAGTTAAAAACTTTTTAATATCTCTTGGACGATAGTCAGCGTGGGTTGGTCTAATTCCCTCGTGGGCATCTTGGGCTTTTTCATCCTTACTTGGACGATACTTGCCTACATATTCTTTTCCATAAGTAGCTTCAATTTCTTTATAAGCATTATTTATAAAGATTGGACTTAAACGATGAGAGTCAGTACGCATATAAGTAATTAGTCCAACTAATTCATCATTAACCATAACCCCTTCATATAAACCTTGGGCTACCCGCATTGTCTTTTTTGCATTAAACCTAAGTTTTGTTGAAGCCTCTTGTTGAAGTGAGGAAGTAATAAAGGTTTCACGTGATTTTTTATTTCTTTTTCGAGACTTGACTGAGGATACTGTAAATTCACCTTGACAGTCGGCCACAATCTTATCGGCTTGATCTTTATTAGTTATTTTAGGTTTTTTCTTATTAATATGATGAAGTTCAGATTCAACCTTTGTTTCATTTTTTAGAAAGTCGGCGCGAATGCTCCAGTACTCTTCAGCGATAAAGGCATCAATTTCAGCCTCACGGTCGGCAATTAATTTTAAGGCAACTGACTGGACCCTACCTGCAGACTTACTCTTTATTTTTGACCTTAAGAGTGTTGATAGTCTAAAGCCAATAATTCGATCTAAAATTCTTCTTGTCTCTTGTGAGTCAACCAAGTCTAAGTCAATTTTTCTTGGATTTGCAAAGGCATCTAATATCGCATCCTTTGTAATCTCATTAAAGACTATTCGATTATGCTGGTCTAAGTCTACATCTAAAACTTCCGCTAAGTGCCAGGCAATAGCCTCACCTTCGCGGTCAAGGTCAGTAGCGATAAAGACTTCATCAGCTTTTTTTCTAGCCTTTTTAAGCTCTGTCACTACTTTTTTCTTTTCCTTACTTATTACATATTTTGGTTTAAAGTCATCTTCTACATCAACACCAAGGCGACCCTTTCCTGTTTTAGCAAGGTCGCGGATATGTCCTTTTGAAGATAAGACTATGTAGTCATCTCCCAAGTACTTTTCAATTGTTCTTGATTTTGAAGGTGATTCCACTATTACTAATTTTTTCATATAATCTTCCTTTACTGTCTTTTTTTACTTTATATTCTTATCTGTATCAATATACTACAATATGTGCTTAAAATGCAATTCTATTATATATTCTTACATAATATCTACAAATCATCAATTAAAATAACATTAGCCCCTTGTTGAATAAGGTAGTTACACCCAAAGCCTTCACTATCATCAATTCGATATGGAAGAACATAAATACTCTTATTAAGTTCTAAGGCTTCATTAACTGTCAACATTGTGCCACTTCTTAAACTTGCCTGCATTACATAGACTGACTCACCTAAGGCTGCGATAATTCTATTTCTAAATGGAAAAAAGTATGGTTTTGGCGGCAAGGTATCTGGATACTCACTTACTATTAAATGATTTAAAGATAAGTTGTTATATAAGTTTGTATTACTTTTGGGATATATATAATTTATACCACAACCTAAAACCGCAATTGTTTTTCCCTTTGTCACTGCCTCTAAGTGGGCTACTGCATCAATACCAGCTGCCATCCCGGAGACAATAACCCTATCTTTTTTTAATTTTTGAGTTAATACTTTTGTATACTTACTTCCATAGAAAGTCATTTTACGACTTCCTACAATTGAAACTGCCGGATAGTTTAATAGGGAGATATCTCCCTTATAAAATAATATAAAGGGTGGTTTTTTAAGCTGGAGTAAACTTTTTGGGTAAGTCTGGTCATAAATAGTAAGATACTTACTATTAGTTTTTACTATTTTGTAGTATTCATTATTTTCAATAGCTCGCTTAATATTATTATAATCACCACTGTATTTAATTGCATAATATAAAACTCTTTTTCTCATAGGATCACCACTATAATATATGATTTATAAACTTATCTACCTATTATTTGATTTTTTACCCTCACTAGATTATAATAGGCAAGGATGGTGGAAAATATGAGAAAAATTACTACTGCAGCTTATGGAGTTAGACTACCGATTATGCAAAGAAATGATAATCTAATTGAAACTGTTGTTTCAAGTTTACTTAATGCTTGCAAGGTCCACAATATTGAATTAAAAGATAAGGATATTGTTGGGGTTACTGAGGCTTTAGTTGCTAGAACTGAAGGAAATTATGCAACTATTGAGGATATCGCAAATGATGTAAGCAAAAAGTTTAAAGATCAAACAGTTGGGGTTATCTTTCCAATTCAGTCACGAAACAGATTTTCTGTTTTACTAGATGGAATTGCCCAAGGTGCAAAAAAGGTTGTTGTTCAATTAAGTTATCCAACTGATGAAGTTGGAAATAGACTTGTGAGTAACAATGATATTATAAATAAAGGCGTTAATCCTTTTTCAGATGTATTTAATGAAAAAGAGTTTAGAGAAGTCTTTGGATACAATACTAAACACTTATTTACAGGACTTGACTATATAGATTACTATAAGTCAATAGCTCCAAACATTGAGATTATTTTCTCTAATAATCCACTAGCAATCTTAGATTATACAAAAAATGTAATTGTCGCAAGTATTCACTCTCGTGAAGCAGATAAGAGTGTCTTATTAAATAATGGCGGAGAAAAGGTAATAACCTTAGCTGAGATTTTAAATGAGCCGACAGATAATCATGGCTACAATGAATTATATGGACTTCTTGGCTCAAACAAGGCTACTGATACTGAAGTTAAACTCTTTCCTAGAACTAGTGAAAGTGTTGTCGTAGATTTAAGTGCCAGATTAAAAGCAGAAACAGGTAAGGATATTGAAGTAATTGTTTATGGTGATGGCGCCTTTAAAGATCCAGTTGGAGAAATCTGGGAACTTGCGGACCCTGTATCAGCAGTTGCCTTTACAGATGGCTTAAAAGGCACTCCAAATGAATTAAAAATAAAATATATTGCCGATAATGAATTTAAAGATTTAAGAGGTCAAGTTTTAACAGATGAAATAATTAAAAAGTTAGAAAACACAACCCTAGATTCTTCTAATAAAGAATTAACTGAGGGTACTACTCCAAGACAAATTAGTGACTTGGTTGCAAGTCTTTGTGACTTAACAAGTGGTAGTGGTGGTAAGGGTACTCCAGTTGTCTTAGTAACAGGATACTTTGATGACTACTCGACAAAGTAAATATAATTAATAAGATAGCCTAGATAATCTAGGCTATTTTTTATTTAAAACAATTGATATATTTAAAAAGAGATTCACTTGAACCTCTTACTTTAAACATATAAACATTTATTATTATCTTGCATCAACATCTTCATAGCCACCACGGTCAAAGGCACTAACAACATAGGAACACCTTGGAATAATTTTATAACCAGACTCTCTAGCTAAATCAACTCCTGCATCCATAATTTTTTTTGCTAAGCCTTGATTGCGAAAATCTTCATTAACAACTACCCCATTTATGTACATAACATCATCTAAGATGGCATACTTTAAAAAACCTACTTCTAGATCATCTTGCATTAAAGATATGTTATTTTCACTATATTTTAACTTCATATTCTCACCTCTTACTTATAATATACCTTAATTGATTTTATTTCCAACAATAGTCTTTTTTTCAATGATTTATTTAAATAATTATCTTTAAATGATACAATATAACAAGGAGATGATTATATGAAATTTAACTACCATGCTGTAGGCAAAAAAGCTAGAATTAAAAAGACGCTAGTTTTAGGAGTTCCGCTATCACTTGGGATTGCTATTGTTGGCGCCTTTGTTATTAATCTAGCAAGAAGCCTAAGCTTTAATATATTTTACTACTTAGCAGTTATGTCAATTGGTTATGTTATTGGAAATGCAGTTAGAAAAATTGGACGAGGAACTACTAATGAATTTTTATACATAGCCGGTGGCCTAGCTTTTTTAAGTATATCACTAGCGCTATTTCTAAGTTTTAGATTTTCAGGAATTCCAATTTCTTTAATGACTTTTATTAGTAATTTTATCTTTGCTATTCCAACTGTTAACAATCAATTTAGTTTACTAGTTATTGGCTTTGGCGTTGCAGTAGCTGTTATGCAGGCTAATACAGTTCAAATAAGATAGTATGACAACTTATAGAAAAACAAACTTAGAGATAAATCTTAATAATTTATCTTATAATTATAATTATTTTAAAACAATAACTAATAAAGCCATCTTTTCAATTGTAAAGGCCAATGCCTATGGCTTAGGTATTAAGGGAGTCTCAAAACACTTAGAAGAGCTAGGGAGTGACTATTTAGGTGTAGCAACCTTAGATGAGGCCTTAGCGCTAAGATCTAATAATATTAAATGTCCAATCTTAGTAATGGGCTATGTTAGTGTTAGTGATACTTTAGTAGCAAAAGAAAATAATATTACCTTAACCGTTTTAAGCTTAGCATGGGCAAAACAGCTCGCAGATAAAGATATAAATAATTTAAGCTTGCATATTAAAGTTAATACTTCAATGAACCGTTTAGGTCACAATAATCTAGAAGAAGTTAAAAGTACTATCAATCTTTTACAGAGTAAACATAATTTAGAAGGAATCTATACTCACTACTGTTGTGAAGACTTAGAAATTGTAGAAAAAGACTTTCACAATTTTAAATATATAGTTGAAAATTTATCAAATACCTTTAAATGGGTTCATGCCTCAAATAGCGCTAATGCCTTAAATTTTAAAGAAGACTTTACTAATGCTGTTAGAGTCGGAATTGGCTTATATGGAGGTCTTAAATCATCTAAGTTAAAAAATGTTGCAAGTTTAAAAAGTGAGGTTTCCCTACTTAGATCACTAAAGGTTAATGAGACTGTGAGCTATGAGGGAATCTTTAAGACTCAAGAAGACGCACTTATTGCAGTTATTCCAATTGGCTATGCTGATGGGGTCTTAAGAGCTGATAAAAATAATAAAGTCTTTATAAACAAGCAGGCCTACCCAATTGTTGGAAATATATGTATGGATCAATTAATGGTCTTAGTTGATGGTAGCGTATCCTTGTATGATGAAGTTGAAATCTTTGGAGACAATATAGAAATAAAAGATATCGCAAACAATCGCAACAGCATTGTTTATGAAGTCTTAAGTTTAATTTCCAATCGCGTTAATCGTTTATACATAAAGTAAAAACACACAAAGCTAAGAATTTAGCCCTGTGTGTTTTTTGTTTTAATTATATTTTTACTGGAACAATGTCACCTTTTGCATTTGGATTATTGTCAAAAGCTTCTTTAATTTTTTCACGTTCTTCAGGTTTTGAAGGTCTACAAAGTGAAATTTGATTTGCCTCGCCGCCAACTAAGGCAGTTGCAAAGTTTGAACAACCTGGAAAACCACAGGCTCCACAGTTATATCCTGGCAGTAATTCCGTGATCATTGGAATTAGTGGGTCTTCCTCAACAACTAAAGTATAAGCAGCTAGCCCTAAAATTAATCCTAAAACTAATCCTGCTGCTAGCATTAATAAGACAGCTTGTATATCCATTAATTTACCTCCTTAATTCTTTTTGATGGGTGTATTTCACATGTTGAAACTGAACATGTCCTACATCCTTCACTTGCTATTTCTGCACCTTCTGGAATTGGAGCTAAACTATTTAAATAGTAAGTAAATGCGTAAAAGCCCGCTAATCCAGCAAATATTAATATTGCGTATCCCATCTTAAACCAGTCCTGCTAAACCGCTAAAGGCAATCGCCATTAAACCAGCAGTAATAAAGGCAATTGGATTACCTTTGAAATACTTAGGTGAATCTGCACTTTCTAGTTTATAACGGATACTTGAAAATATAAATAATACTAAAGTAAAACCTGCTGGAACAGCTAGTGAGTATACAACTACTTCGCCAAATGATAACATTTTAGCTGTAGTTAATGCTACATATAAAACTGCACAGTTTGTTGTAATTAGTGGTAGAAAGATTCCTAAACTTTTATATAAGGCAGGAATTTTAACCTTTAAGACTAACTCAACTAACTGAACAAAAGATGCAATAATTAGTATATATAATACTAAGTCCATGTATTCAATATTTAAATCAACTAAGACTTTATTAAGAAAGAATGATAAAACACTGGATACAAACATAACAAACATAACTGCAAATCCCATTCCAACAGCGGACTTTTTATCTTTAGATACTCCTAAAAATGGACATAAACCTAAAAACTTTGTAAGTACGATGTTTTCAACGATCATTGCACCAATAAATATTTGAATATAATTCATTATTGTTTAACCCCTTTCTTTTTGCGCTTATCATCTTTTAAATAAGCAAATAATGCTGAGAATATACCAAAGGTAATAAAGGCTCCTGATGGCGATGTAAATAAACCAATACTTAATACATCAGCTAATGATTCCCCTAAACCAATCCTAAATATTTCTATACCTGTAAATGGATTACTTAAGGCAAAACCACCAGTACCTAAGATTTCTCTTGTAAGGGCAATTAAGACTAGTGCAAACATAAATCCAATACTCATACTAATTGCATCTATAATTGAATCCTTTACACTATTTTTTGAAGCAAAGCTTTCGGCACGTCCAAGAATTATACAGTTAGCGGCAATTAATTGAATAAATGTCCCTAGTGAACTGTGTAAGTCTGGCGTATATGCTGCCATTAATAAGTCTACAGACTTTGTTAATGAGGCAATAACTACAATGTAAACAGGAATTCTAATTTCATCTGGAGTTATATCTTTTATCAGTGAAACAATAATGTTACTTAATAAAAGAACAAAGGTTACTCCTAAACTCATTCCAATTGCATTGTCTAGTGTATTTGAAACTGCAAGAACTGAACATAATCCTAAAAATAGTGAGAATACAGGATTACTAGTAATTAGTCCTTCTTTAATTTTTTTAAACATCCTATTCCTCCTCTACTGAATATCTTCTAGTACAACTTTTATCGCACTAATTAATGAATAACTAGTTTTTGTAGCATTTGTCACTGTATCTACTTCTTCATCAACTGATGAAACCCCAGTAAATAGTTCAAAGTATTTTGGATTATCAACTGAATCTCCAAAGTTTACAGTGTCTCCAAATTCTACCATCGTAATACTAACAATTTCTTTAGATTCTGCATCTACTTTTATTTCAAAAACATTTTCTTTATAATCTGGATTTGGATACTCTGAATCAAGAAGTCCATATCCTTCAGCTGACACTGTATAAACAGTTAGTCCATCAGCTTCTTCTTTTGAATCAATTGTTGCAGTATACTTTTCAATTTTTTCATCTGAAATTGTAATCTTACTACCTAAAGTTGGAGCTGGTTTTTCAACAACAATCTCGCCGCCACTTAAATGTTCAGCAGCAATTAAAATTCCACTGTTGACAGCTTTTCCTGAAACTGTTGCGCCAGACATTGTGTCTAAGGCTGCTGTTGCAGAACTTCCAACTAACATAGTCTGCAGTAAGAATCTTTTTCAATAACATCTCCAAAACCAGCTGTTTCACTGTGGTTAATTACAGCAAAGCCAGTAATGTTGGCATCATTGTCAAGTCCTACTAAGTAAGTTATTTCGCCTCCATAACCGTTAGAAACGATTTTATAAACATAACCTTGACCCTTAACTTCAAATAAATCTTCTAAACCATCGATGTCGATTACTTCCTCAGTTTTTTGAATAAATTCTCCATTTGGATAAATTTTAACTAAGTTTTCACGTTCTTTTTCAAGTTGTGCGGCTGCAATTGTATCTTCTGTAAGATCATTAACCAAAGAAAGGACGCCACCAGCCAAAGCTGCGGTTAATGCAAGAAACAACGCTAAATATAATGCTCTTTTCATTTTTTATCCTCCTATTTCCCTAGTTCTTCTGCAACTGCATTTAAACCACTAATTAATGAATAACTAGTAATTGTTGCACTTGACATTGTGTCATACTCTTCACTGGCATTAAGTAAGTCTTTGCCAATAAATTTTTCAAAGTAAAGATCATCATCAACTAAGTCTCCAAAGCCCTTAGTATCTCCAAATTGTGTCATTGTAATAAGGACAATTTTATTATTTGAATCAACTGTAACTTCAAAGATATTTTCTTTATATGATGGATTTGCATATTCTGCTTCTCTTAAACCATAACCTTCTGCAGAAACTGTAAAAACTGTATTTCCATCAACATCTTTTGTATCTAAAATTTCACTTTCATACTTTGTCACTGCTTCATTTTCCATAACAGTTGGTGTACCAAGCTCTAACACTGGCTCTCCAACATCTGTTGAAGCAATAATCCAGGTAACACTTAAGCCAATTGCAACTAACATTGATAGCATTGTCGCAATGTAACGTTTACGTAGTTTAATTTGTTGACCATTAAAAAAGTCTTCAATAACTGGCGTCATCATATTCATAATTAAGATTGCAAAGAT
>LFRM01180447.1_pt1 | contig 12022 bp, 12 predicted proteins | sample 618341 | NCBI WGS metagenome assembly LFRM01 (sample SAMN03654438, study PRJNA283298) | anaerobic digester metagenome | isolation source: pool of bioreactors CSTR01a, CSTR02a, and CSTR03a thermophilic anaerobic... | place: Denmark: Kgs. Lyngby | collected 2014-05-21
AGATGTGTATAAGACGGCTTAGCAGTCTTCTTTTGGTTTTCAGGCTATAATGCAGTTGAAACCTTTTTCTCACTTTATGCCCAATATGTACTAAATATAGACCCATCTAATGCAAGTATTCTACTATCAATTTTTTCAGCTTCTTTCTTAGTATTTGCTATTCCATCGGGCTATATTGGAACGAAATTTGGAAGAAGAAAGACTATTTTAACGGGCGTAACAGGAGTATTTTTAACCTTTACACCTTTAATATTCATAAAGACAGTACCTTTAATATCGGTGTTATTTGTCCTAGGAGGATTTTTCTGGGCCTTAATCAACATAAACTCCTATCCTATGGTAGTGGAAATTGCGCCTAAAAATGGAGTTGGGGCCTATACAGGATACTACTACTTCTTCTCTGCAAGTTCTGCAGTATTAAGTCCAATTTTATTTGGATTTATTAAGGATATTATAGGCAGCTATGGCATATTATTCTTCTATTCTGTAATTGCATTTGCAATAGCCTTATTCTGTATGACCTTTGTGAAACATGGAGATGTGGAATTAGATGAAGAAAAGAAACTTGCCCTAGAAATAAATAATTAGAGGCCTGATATTAGGGTATATAAAATAAAACAAAAAGGGGGCGAAATTTATGATGTGGAAAGAAAGATATAGTATAGGGGTTGAGCTAATAGACAATCAACATAAGGAGCTTTTTAAACGACTATCCCATTTTATCCAGATAGTACAAAGCGAGACCAACTGGGAAGATAAGATGGATGATGTAAAGGAAACCCTAGATTTTATGAAGGACTATGTTATTTACCACTTCAATGATGAAGAAAGGTATCAAGAGGAGATCAACTATCCGGATTTGGAAGTACATAGGGAAGCACATGCTAAGTTTAGGGAAGGCATAAATGATTATGTCAGAATTTTTGACCAAGGTGAATTCAATGAAGAAAAGATAAAAGAATTTGCTGCCAAATTAATGGCATGGCTAATTATGCATGTAGGAAAGATGGACCAAAAAATCGGAGAATATGTTAAAGAAAAGGGGGTAAGGCATAATGAAAGCTGAATGCATAAATGCCTTTTATAGCGCTACCCAAGATGTATTCAATTTAATGCTTGATTTAAGAGTTGAAAGAGGGGACATTAAAGTAGTAGAAGGCTTAGTCAGCAGTAGAAATGCAAATGTAGTCTTAGGAGTGACAGGAGATTTAAAAGGGTCTATACTTTTTAGCTTCACTCAAGACATGACATTAGAAATGGTTCGTATAATGTCAGGACTAGAGATGAAGACAATAGATAGCTTTGTTTCTTCTGCCTTAGGAGAAGTGGCAAATATTATTGGAGGGAATGCGGTAACTAATTTAACTAATCACAACTATATTTGTGATATCGTGCCTCCACAAGTTATCATAGGTGAATACCAGTCTTTATCTATGGCCAATAAAAAAGCCTTACTCATACCTTTAAGAACCCATATTGGAGAATTTGATATCAATATATTTTTATCAGAAAGTCAATAATCTACAAACAACTAGAACCAGATTCTAGTTGTTTTTTTATTGGAATAATTATTCATTTATTATATAATGAGGATGAAATTAGTATTTTAACCTAGATAGAGGCTAAGATATAGGATTTTATCAAACTATTAGATAATAAATTATAATGGGGTGCGAAATATGATTAGAGAACAGATTAAAGAAAACGAGAATAAAAAACCTAATAGTTATGAATTAGAAAAGCTAAAAAAGATTTTCCCACAATATTTTGATAAAGATGGAAAGTTTTTAATTAATAAATTCCATGAAATGCTAGTTCATGAAGATATAGAATTTGAAAAAGAGGGATATGAACTTAGATTTTTAGGTAAGAATTATGCTAAACTAGAAACTTCAACAGTAACTGAAACAGTTATAGTACCTGATTTAGAACATAATTCTAAAGAAGAAAATATCAATTCGAAAAATCTTTATATAATAGGAGACAATATTGATGCCATAAAGCACTTATATCGGAAGTAGCAGACGGATTAGTTCCTGTAACTTTATTTGATAGAGAATTTGCCGGTGATAATATGTTTGGTAATAATGAAGTCAAAGAATTATTTGGTAAAGAAAAAATATTTTCTTATCCGAAACCAACAAAGCTCATAAAAAGATTAATACAAATAGGCTCATCAGAGAATGATATTATTCTAGATTTCTTTTCTGGATCTGCTACTACAGCCCATGCTACTTTGCAATTAAATGCTGAAGTTAATAAAATACTGAGAGATAAAAATTCATTGCTGTCATTTAAAGATGAAAATAATAATTGGAGTACAATGCGGTTTATATTTTCAAAATGGACGCTTAGGGAAGGATGGGATAATCCTAATGTTTTTCAAATTGTAAAGCTAAGATCTAGTGGAAGTGAGATAAGTAAATTACAAGAGGTCGGAAGAGGACTGAGATTACCTGTAGATGAATTAGGGAATAGACTATCAGATGAACAGTTTTATTTAAGGTATTTAATAGATTTTTCAGAGAAAGATTTTGCGCAAAAATTAGTTGGAGAAATCAATAGTGAAGCAAACATACCTAGAAGTATAAAAGGAATCCTAAATAAAGTGGCAAAATCAAGAAATATGAAAGAAGAAGAATTGTTCATAGAACTTTTGCAAAAGGGTTATGTAGATACTGACAAGAATATTAAAGAAGGCAAATATGAGACTTTAGTGGAAGAATATCCTGAATTTAATAGAGGTCTCAGTACTGATAAAGTTATAGATTTAAACAAAAATAAAAAATATAAAATAAGAATTAGACAAGAACGATTTGAGGAAATAAAAGATCTATGGAATAGCATAAATCAAAAATACTATCTAAAACTAGATGAAGTTTCTGAAGAAGAATTATTGGAAGTCTCTTTAAACATTTTAAAAAGCGACATATATAAAAGAGAATTTTTGTATATAGATACAAAAAGAACTGAAAGTGCTGATGACCATATAAAGATAAGAGAGAGCATTGATGATGTATATGTAGTTGAAAATAAAATACCTTATAACGAATTTTTAAAGAGAATAAATAAAAATACAGGAATTCCAATAAAAATTGTTCATGAAGCATTGGTATTATATAATAGTGAGAAAACTATACCGAAAGACTTTTTTAATGTGGCCACGTTAAAAAACTTTATCATCAAATTTCAAAGATGGATGGAAGAAGCCTTTTTACATCGTTTTAGTTATAAAAAAGTTGGGATAGAGCCTAAGGAAACAGCTTTAACAGATATTAATGGCAATGTGAAAGAGTATGTTGTACAAGGAAATATTGGTATGATGAGAGATGAAGACGCAAAAGTACCAGACAATTTTTTTGTATGATAGTTTTGTATATGATTCTGATAAAGAACGAGAAACCATAAGCAGGAGTATAATAGATGAGATAATAGTTTTTGGTAAGATACCTAGGAATAGCATAAAAGTGCCATTATATTTCGGTGGAACAACTAGTCCAGACTTTATGTATGTATTAAAAAAGAAAAACGGTGAACACATTGTTAATTTTGTAGTGGAAACAAAAGGTGTAGATGAAGCAAGAGATAAGAGAAGAAAAGAAGATTTAAAGATAGAGTCTGCAAAAGTGTTTTTTCAAAGAATGAAAGAGGATGGATTGAATATAGTTTTCGAAGAACAACTTAACGATGATGATATAGTTAATATGATAAGGAAATTAGTGTAGAAATGTTAAGAAAGCAATAAAACTTTATAAAAACATCTTAGAATATAGTTACTTAAAATGTGAGTTGCGAATATTTATCAGAGGCTTATCTATACTAGTTTTCCATGGCTACTCCTATTGTATAAGATCTAGCTTTATTATATAATTATGCTATGGAATATCAAAGGAGGAATTGATATGACCAATGAGGAGTTCCAAAGACTTGTACTGGAAAAGCTAGACAAACTGGATGAGAGAATGGGTGTATTAGAAGAAGGGCAGAAGAATTTAGAGAAAAGACAGAAGAGTTTAGAAGAAGGACAGAGAAACTTAGAAAGGGGACAGAGAAACTTAGAAAGGGGACAGAGGAATTTAGAGGAAAGACTAGGAACGCTTGAAGAAGGATATAGGCAACTAGAACTAGGCCAGGAGCAAATTATAAAAGAACTTAAAGGAGTTGTAGAACAAACAGCTGATTTATTGGAGTTTAGGTATGAAGTGAAACAAGAATTAGCAGATATAAAAGCAAATATTTCAAGAATAGAAATAGCTACTGCCGATAATTGGAGTGACATAGCAAGATTAAAAGCAATAAGACATTTATAACTGGATTATAGAACTCAAATTTGAGTTCTTTTTTATTGGAATAATTATTCATTTATTATATAATAAAGTTTGAAACAAATGTTTAGAAAGGTGTGAATTAATGGATTACCTTAAGGGTTTAAATGATAGACAAAGAGAAGCAGTACTACATACAGAAGGTCCACTGCTAATTTTGGCAGGGGCAGGTTCAGGAAAGACTAGGGTAGTAACTCATAAAATAGCATATTTAATCGAAGAAAGGGGAGTTTTCCCTGGAAATATTTTGGCAATAACCTTTACCAACAAGGCTGCCAATGAAATGAAGGAGAGGGTAGCCAAACTACTATCTACCATGGTGGAGGACATGTGGATAGGAACTTTCCACTCCATCTGTGTCAGGATCCTAAGGAGAGATATAGACAAAATAGGATATAATAGGTCATTTACCATATACGATAGGGACGACCAAATAACCTTAATAAGGGAATGTATCAAGGAAAGAAATTTAAATAAGGATATGTACAAAGAATCTTCAGTTTTGTCCCATATAAGCAACTTAAAGGACAATATGGTAGACCCTAATACTTATATAAACCAAAACTATAAGGATTTTTATCTTAGAAATATTGGAGAGCTGTATTTATTATATGANNCTAAAGCAGTATAATGCTTTAGACTTTGATGATTTGCTAATAAAGACAGTTGACCTGTTTAAGACCTATCCTGAGGTATTGGACTTTTACCAAAGGAAATTCCAATATATATTTGTAGACGAGTACCAAGATACTAACAAGATTCAATATGAACTTGTAAGACTTTTATCAGATAGGCATAAAAATATCTGCGTTGTAGGAGATCCAGACCAGTCCATATATTCTTGGAGAAATGCAGATATATCAAATATATTAGATTTTGAAAAGGATTTTGAAAATGCCACTACCATTGTTTTAGAGCAAAACTATAGGTCTACTAAAAAAATCCTTCATGTGGCCAACAATGTAATAAAAAACAATTTTGATAGGAAGGATAAAAATCTTTGGACAGAGAATGTGGAAGGAGACCCCATAGTTTATAAGGAATTAAATGATTCAGAGGATGAAGCCCTATTTGTGGCGGGTAAGATAAATGAGCTTGTTGCTAAAGGCTATAGGCTATCAGATTTTGCCGTTCTATACAGGACCAATGCCCAATCCCGTTCCTTTGAGGATATATTTATAAGAAACAACATTCCATATAAGATCGTTGGAGGAGTGAAGTTCTACGATAGAAAAGAAGTAAAGGATATTCTAGCCTACTTGAAGGTATTAGAAAATCCAACGGACAATATTTCTCTCAAGAGGATAATAAATGTTCCTAAGAGGGGTATAGGCAATGCCACCATTGAAAAACTAGAGGAAATAGCCATAGATAGAAATGATTCTATTTATGGAGTATTGCTAGACTTAGATAGTATTGACGATTTAAGTTCCAGGGCTAAGAACAATCTGAAGCCCTTTATAGATATGATGAATAGGCTTATGGCCTTAAAGGAGATAATGGGAATAAAGGATTTCATAGAGGAAGTCATAAATACAACGGGATATATATCAGAATTGGAAAGGGAGAACAGTATTGAGGCTCAGACAAGGATAGAAAATATCAAGGAACTTGTATCTGTAGCCATAGACTTCGAAATTAGGACTGGAGAAAGTAGTTTAGAGGAATTTTTAGCTACTATTGCACTCCTGTCAGACATAGATAAGACAACAGATGATACCAATGTAGTTACCCTAATGACAGTCCATAGTGCAAAGGGGTTAGAATTCCCTGTAGTGTTTTTAGTAGGTATGGAAGAAGGCTTGTTCCCAATTTCTAGGGCCTTAGATAATGATGAGGACCTGGAAGAGGAAAGAAGGCTTTGTTATGTGGCAGTTACTAGGGCCGAGAGACTTTTATTTATAACCAATGCTAAAATAAGGACCTTATACGGAAATGTAAATTATACCTTGCCTTCTAGGTTTATAAATGAAATGGGAGATGCCATTGAGAGAAGTGAAAAGGAAAGCTATAAAGAGAAACTTTTACTTGTAAGGGATTACACTGAAAAGAAGGAAAAGGCAATAGACATTAAGCCATTTTTCAAGAAAAGTAAGCCTAGAATAAAAGCCAATGATAATTTAGAGGTAAGTGTAGGAGACAAGGTAAGACATAAGAAATTTGGCATAGGGACAGTAGTCCAGATTAAAGATAGGGATAATGATAAAGAACTAGTTATATCCTTTGATGGAGAGGGCCTAAAGAGGTTATTATTATCTATAGCACCTATAGAGATAGTGAGGTGATTGGATGGACAAAGTAGACAGGATAAAGGAATTAATTGAAATAATTAATGACTTAAACTACCATTACTATACCCTGGATGATCCCAAGGTAAGTGATAAGGAATATGATTTATTGTATGATGAGTTGGTAGCCTTGGAAAAGGAGACCAACATAGTTTTTCCCTACTCTCCAACCCAGAAAGTAGGTGGACATATAGTAGATAAGTTTGAAAAACATACCCACCTAGGCAGGCTTTGGAGCTTAGACAAAAGCCAAAGTTATGGAGACTTAATGAACTGGGATAATAGGGTAAAGAGGGCAATAAATGACTACAATTCAAACAATGAAGATAAGCTGCCACCACCTAAGTATATTGTTGAATACAAATTTGATGGCTTGACTATAAACCTAACTTACAGAGATGGAATCCTAGTCCAAGGTGCCACAAGGGGCAATGGAATAGTAGGTGAGGCAATCCTGCCTCAAATAAAGACTATAAAGTCTATTCCACTAATAATTGATTTTAAGGGAACCATAGAAGTACAGGGAGAAGGCCTAATGCCTTTATCTGTTCTGGAAGAATACAATAAACATGCTGCAGAGCCTTTAAAAAATGCTAGAAATGCAGCGGCAGGTGCTTTAAGGAACCTGGACCCAAAGGTAACAGAGGAAAGAAAACTTACAGCATTTTTCTATAATATAGGATATGTTGAAGGGAAGACCTTCCATAATCATAGAGAGGTATTAGAGTTTTTAAAGGATAATAGGTTTCCTGTGTTCCCATATGCCAAGGCCTTTGATTCCATAGAAGATGTAATAGAGGAAATCGAAAAACTAAATGAAGAAAGACATAATTTAGACTTACTGACTGATGGTCTAGTTATTAAAATTGACGACATAAGAACTAGGGAGGTTTTAGGCTATACCAACAAATTCCCTAGATGGGCCATGGCCTATAAGTTTGAAGCAGAGGAAACTACGACAAAGTTAATCGATGTAGTATGGAATGTAGGTAGGACATCTAAGGTTACACCTACTGCCATTTTGGAACCTGTGGAAATCGGTGGAGCCACAGTTAGGAGGGCTACTTTAAATAATTATGATGATATTTTAAGAAAGGGAGTTAGGATAAACTCAAGGGTTTTAATTAGAAGGTCCAATGATGTAATACCTGAAATATTAGGTACTGTTGAAACAGATGAGGAGACCTTTGAAATAGAGAAGCCTACCCACTGCCCAGCCTGCGGTTCAGAACTATATCAAAATGGGGTCCATATATTCTGTCCAAACTCCTTATCCTGTAAGCCTCAGTTGGTATTAAGGCTAGTGCATTTTGCCAGCAGGGATGCCATGAATATAGAAGGCTTCAGTGAGAAGACTGCTGAAAAGTTTGTAGAGGAATTGAACATTACTGATTTACCTGAAATATATGAGGTGAAGTATGAGGATTTAATAAAGTTAGAAGGATTTAAAGAGAAGAAGACTAACAATCTATTGGAAGCCATAGAAAGGTCTAAGCATATACCTTTAAACTCCTTCATATATGCCTTGGGTATAAACAATGTAGGGATTAAGACAGCTACAGACTTGGCTAATCATTTTAAATCCTTAGAAAGCTTAAGGAAAGCAAGCTTTGAAGAATTGATAACAGTAGGAGAAGTTGGAGAAGTAATAGCCAACAGCATTATAGAGTTCTTCCAAGATGAAAGGATTAGTGAAGCAGTAGACAAATTGCTAGCGGAAGGTGTAAATCCATATTTTGAAGAGGTGGAAGTGGAAGAATCTATATTTACAAACAAGACAGTAGTCATCACAGGCACTATAGAAGGCTATAGTAGAAATGAAATAAAGGATATGGTAGAAAAGATGGGGGGGAAGGTTACAGGTTCAGTAAGTAAGAAAACTGACTATGTAATAGTAGGAGAAAACCCAGGATCCAAATATAATAAGGCAGTGGAGTTAGGAGTTCCCATAGTTAGGGTAGAAGAGGGGAAGTTTGTAATTAGTGAATAGTGAATAGTGAATAGTGAATAGTGAATAGTGAATAGTGAATAGTGAAGAATCTTAGCCCTAAAGTCGGACCCCAACAACTATTCACTATTAACTATTAGTTCTTCACTATAAAAAGAGGGAGGTTAATAAATGGTTACTAAAGAACAAATAGAACATATTGCTAATCTATGCAAATTAAAGTTTTCAGAAGAAGAAAAAGAAAAAATAGTTAATGAATTTAATGTAACTTTAAAAGACTTAGAGACTTTAAATAAGGTAGACTTAGAAAATGTAGAGCCAACATTAAGTATAAACCAACATATTCAAAGGCTTAGGGAAGATGTTGTAACGGAGAGCTTAACTAAGGAAGAAGTATTGGAAAATACTGTAGAACAACAATACGGATATTTTAAGCTACTAAAGATTGTAGAGTAAGGGAGTGAGACCATGGATATTGTAAACTTATCAGCCTTAGAAATAAAGAAGAAGATAATTAACAAAGAATTATCTGCTACTGAAGTAGTAAAGGCTTATTTAAATAGGATAGAAGAAGTAGAAAAGGATATTAATGCCTTCATCTCTATAGATAAGGAAGGTGCCTTGAAAGCTGCAGAAAGAGTAGATGAAAAAATCAAAAACGGTGAAGAATTAGGAAGCCTAGCAGGTATCCCCATAGGGTTAAAAGATAATATCGTAACTAAAGGACTTAAAACTACCTGTGGGTCTAAGATGTTGGAAAATTTCAACCCACCCTACGATGGGACGGTAGTAGAAAGAATTAAGGACCAAGATGGAATAATCATAGGTAAGACTAACATGGATGAATTTGCCATGGGTTCATCAAATGAAAGGTCATATTTTGGTCCAACTAAGAATCCTGTAAATAATAGTCTAGTACCTGGCGGTTCCTCAGGAGGGTCTGCTGCAGCAGTGAAGGCTAATGAAGTTGCCTTATCCTTAGGTACAGATACAGGAGGGTCTACTAGACAACCTGCAGCCTATTGTGATCTAGTAGGTATTAAACCTTCCTATGGCTTAGTTTCAAGGTACGGTGTTGTTTCCTTGGCAGGTAGCTTAGACACAGTAGGAGTTTTTGGCAGGGATGTTTCAGATGCAAGCCTTATGCTTTCAGCTATTATGGGTTACGATGAAAAGGATTCCACCTCTTATGAAAATCCAATAGACCTGGCATTTGAAAAAGAATTAGAACCAACAGACTATATTAAAGGAATGAAGATTGGAATTCCTAAGGAAATATATCTAGATGAAATGGATAAGAGGTTAATAGAACAATTTGATAAGGCAATAAAGGTATTTGAATCCTTAGGAGCTAGTGTAGAAGAAATTTCCTTATCCCATTTAGAATATGGACTATCTACCTATCATGTCATATCTACGGCGGAGATTAGCTCTACCTTAGCTAGATTCGATGGTCTTAGATATGGTTATAGGGCAAAAGAATATTCAAACTTAGATGAATTATATATAAACTCAAGAACTGAAGCCTTTGGAGATGAAGTTAAAAGAAGGATACTCATGGGGACCTATTATTTGAGTCAAGGCCTTGGAAGGGAATACTATGAAAAGGCTTTGAAGATGAGAACCTTAATAATTGATGATTTCAACAAGGCATTTAAAGACTTTGATGTTATCTTAACTCCTACAAGTCCAATACTACCCTTTAAACTTGGCAAGCTTAAGGGTGAACCTTTGACTAAGGACTTAACAAGTATCTTTACAGCGCCAGTAAACCTAGCAGGACTATGTGCCATGAGTATTCCCTGTGGATATGTAGATGGACTTCCAGTGGGACTGCAAATAATTGGAGGCAGATTTAAGGAAATTAATATCATAAAAGCTGGTCTAGGATTTGAAGGAGGGATGAAAAATGGCATATAAAACTTTAATAGGTCTTGAAATCCACGTAGAATTAGCCACTAAGACTAAGATGTTTTGTGGCTGTGCCAATAGCTTCGGTGGAGAGGCTAATACCCATTGCTGCCCAGTTTGCTTAGGTTTGCCAGGCTCCTTACCTGTCATCAACAAAACAGCACTGGAATATGCAATTAAGGCAGGAATAGCCTTTAATTGTAAAATCAATACTGAGACTAAAATGGATAGGAAAAACTATTACTATGCAGACCTACCTAAGGGATATCAAATATCTCAAGACGACATACCCCTATGTGAAGGTGGCTATGTTGAAATAGAGCTAGAAGATGGAGCGAAGAAGATCAATCTTCAAAGAATTCATATAGAAGAGGATACTGGCAAATTGACCCATACATTAGATGGAGATACTTTAATAGATTATAATAGGGCGGGAGTACCCTTAATCGAAATAGTAACTAAGCCAGATATGAACACTCCAGAAGAAGCTAGGCTATTTTTAGAAAAGTTAAGATCAACTTTGAAATATATTGAAGTATCAGACTGTAAAATGGAGGAAGGTTCCCTTAGATGTGATATAAATATCAATGTAATAGATACTGAAACTGGTGCTAAAACCAATATTACAGAGATTAAAAATCTAAACTCCTTTAAGGGTGCAGTAAAGGCCATGGAATTTGAAGAAAAACGACATATCCAACTTCTAAAGGAAGGCAAGAATACAGTTAAGGAAACTAGAAGATGGGATGAAGTAAAAAATGAAACCATAACCATGAGGGAAAAGGGTGGAACTGATGACTATAGATATGCTGTAGATGGAGACTTCGCCCCAATAGAAATATCACAGGCCTGGATAGAGGAGATAAAAGATAAGCTTCCTGAACTGCCCCATGATAAAAAGGAAAGGTTTATAAAAGAATACAATCTTTCAGAATACGATGCAGGCGTTTTAACTGCTTCAAAGGAGCTAGCCTCCTTCTATGAAGAAACGGTTAAATATATTGATGATGCGAAACTTGTCAGCAATTGGGTTATGGGAGATGTCTTAAGAAGGTTGAAAGATGAAGAAATGGAAATTGAGGATTCTAAGCTTACTCCTAAGGCCCTGGGACAATTAATATCATTAGTTAAGTCTGGAAAGATAAACAATAATACTGGAAAGAAAGTCCTAAGAGAAGTCTTTGAAACAGGTAAAGACCCTGAAGTAATAGTAAAAGAAAAGGGTCTAATCCAAATTAGCGATGAGTCTCAAATCTTGGAAATAGTTGAAAGGGTACTAAGTGAAAACCAACAATCTATTATAGACTATAAGAATGGCAAAGATAGGGCTCTAGGATTTTTAGTAGGGCAAGTTATGAAGGCTTCTAAAGGGAAGGCTAATCCACAACTAGTAAATAAAATGATCTTAGATTTAATAAGTAAAATGTAATAGGTCCCTTATGGGACCTATTACTTTGTTAAAAAATATTCAGATAATTCACACTTGAAAAACAATTCACCCTAAGCTACAATTATAACTGTATACAGTTACCGATATTTTATGTAGAGGG
>LFRM01242986.1_pt1 | contig 12022 bp, 9 predicted proteins | sample 618341 | NCBI WGS metagenome assembly LFRM01 (sample SAMN03654438, study PRJNA283298) | anaerobic digester metagenome | isolation source: pool of bioreactors CSTR01a, CSTR02a, and CSTR03a thermophilic anaerobic... | place: Denmark: Kgs. Lyngby | collected 2014-05-21
GTCATGAGCCTTGGCAATGTATCCGCTAAATTTGCCGCCTTTGGCATGGATGTTGTGGAAGTTGCTAATGGCAATGACTACGACGAAGTCCTGTCTGCTCTTAAAAAGCCGCACACCCCTGGCATGCCCAAACTCATCCGCATGAAGACCACCAAGGGCAAGGGTGTTAGCTTTATGGAGAACCAAGCTGGCTGGCATGGCAAAGCGCCTAATGCCGAGCAGCGTGCTCAAGCCTTGAGCGAATTGGAGGTTTAATAAGATGAGCGAAATGAAAGCAACACGCGTAGCCTATGGCGAGTATATGGCAAAGCTAGGCGACACAAATGATAAGCTTGTTGTACTGGATGCCGATCTTGCTAGCGCAACCATGACCCAGTATTTTAAAGCAGCACATCCCGATCGTTTCTTTGACTGTGGTATTGCAGAGGCGAACATGGTCAATATCTCTGCCGGCATGTCCACCATGGGCTTCGTGCCCTTTTGCAGCACCTTTGCTGTGTTTGCAGGCCGTGCTTTTGACAGCATCCGCAACAGCGTTTGCTACCCCCAATTGAATGTTAAGTTCGCGTTCACCCATGCAGGCATTACCCTTGGCGAGGACGGCGGCAGCCACCAAGCGATTGAGGATATTGCGCTCATGCGTGCACTGCCCAACATGACTGTATTTGTGCCCTGCGATGCAAACGAAACTCAGCGCTGCATTGATGCTGCGATCGAGATCAACGGACCAGTTTACATCCGCCTCGCACGCCTGCCCTCACCTGTTTTTGAGATGGATATGCCCTTTACCGTTGGCAAAGTCAACATGCTTCGCGAAGGAAGCGATGCACTATTGATTTGCTGCGGCGTAATGGTCAGCGAGTGCATGGCTGCTGCCGAGATTCTTGCTGCCAAGGGCGTAAATGTAACCATCGTCAACGCTCATACCCTAAAGCCCTTTGACAACGAAGGCGTACAAGCATTCGCTGCAAAGTACAAGAAGGTATTCACCGTTGAGGAGCACAGCGTCATCGGCGGTCTTGGCGATGCTACCGCTGCTGCCCTTGTGAACATGGACGGCATCAAGCTCACAAAGCTTGGCGTACAGGACGTATTTGGTCAGAGCGGAAAGCCCGCAGATTTGCTCAAAGCATACAAACTGGATGCACAGAGCATTGCTGACTCCGTCATGGCAGAGTAATGTAATCACAACAATATCAAAGGGGCTGTTGCAAAACAGCCGTTATCTTACAAAATAGTAGTAAATACACACAAAAATCCACCTGCGAATCAAGTAATTCGCAGGTGGATTTTGTTGCTATTGTCTTTTGAAAAGACAATAGCAACAGCCCCTTTTTCATATGCAGCTTTGCATACCCATCAACAAACAACACCCCACCATTTGCTGGTGGGGTGTTGTGCTCATTCATATGAGCGTTACTAGATTTTTGATGTCAGTCAGCTGTTTTTACCAGCCATCACCAAAATCCGTATTAGGATCTACATAAGCATCGTCGAAAAATTCGTCTGTGGTAGGTTCAACATAGGTTTCGTCGACTTTGGGTTCTTGCTTGTCATTGTTTTTCTTCTCTTCTTGTTTCGCTTCACGAATCGAGATGTTGATTTCAATTTCACAAGCATTCCCCTGCAAATCAGTTACCGTCATGATTGTCTTGAACTTGCCGACCTTGGTTGGCGTGCCGCTGATGATGTTATTCTTGAGCTTCAAACCATCAGGCAAGCGCTCCACATCAATGTCCATGCTTGCGCTCAAGTAACCTGCATTAGATAGATCATAGTAATAGTCGACGTTGACTCTGCCTTTATCCAGCTTCACCTCAATAGGTTCGCTTGGCTCGGGCGCGGTGTATGTTGGTTCTTCTTTTGCGGGCTCTACGTATTCGGGCTCTACATATTCCGGTTCGACATACTCAGGTTCGACATACTCAGGTTCGACGTACTCAGGCTCAACGTACTCAGGCTCAACGTACTCTGGCTCTGTATATGCAGGTTCCTGCCAGTCATTTCCGTCGGTCTGCTGCGCATCATCCACACTAGGTGCAGGGGCTGCAGGACCAGGAGCGATGAAGTTGATCATTGGTGCGATCTCAGCACCCTCGGTTTCATCGTTCTTTTCCGGATCAGTGTCAGCTGCTTTCTCTGTTTTGTTGAATATAAGTGAGAGACTTACTTGATGTTTATCAGTGTCAAACCACTTATTCCAACTATTTGCACCAGTTGTTACAGCAATCTGAGTGTTTGCATCGATGTCGTTTCCTTCGGTTGCGCCCAATAGGATGTGCAGTACATAGTCAGTTTCAGCCGCAAATGTTCCGTCTGTCAGCTCAGGCTTCCACCAGCTTCCAAGAACTGTATAGTCTGATGAAGGGCCCATGGTGCTATTGTCACTCGTACCAGTCGCAGGTGTCGTAATACCGCTGAGATCGACGCCAATGCTTTCTAGAACTGTCGGACCGTCCGTACCTGGGTCTTCGCCGCCTGGCTCTTCTCCGCCTTGGGAAGCAGCTTTCTCAGTTGCAGGGAATACTGCGGCTACATATCCGCCCTCATACAGCTCAGCAGATGCGCCGTCTACGGTAACGGTATAGCTCGAATCAATTTGGCTGCCATCTAGCAATTCCAACTTGAATATCGCTGTATATACCTTTTCTGCTTCGAAAGCAGCCGAGATATCCGAATCGCCTTCACGCCAAGTGATATTAGCTGCCTTGTATAGCGTGCCTGCATTAATGCTTGCTGTACCTATCTCTCCTGTTACAGGAGCTTGAATGTCCGTGATCTTTATGTTCTTATCCACAGTTGGATCAGTAGGTACTGTCGGGTCTGCCGCAGTTGCTACAAACGCCACTGTGATTTTGCCCGTTGCCGCATCGTATGACATCTCAGCGTCTCCAGGCACACCTTCGATCGTAATCTGAGGATTGTCCGCTAGAATATAGCTGTCACCCTTGACTACAAGATTGAACTCGGCTGTATATGGAGTAGCTGCTAGGAATGCATCCGCAACAGCAGGTGTCCAAGTGATGTCCATGCCCTTGTATTGTGTTGTTCCAGCAATACTCGGTACCGCCGGATTACCCGTTACAGGAGCTACAAGACCAGCAATGGTAAGCTTATCCAAGGTTTGCTTTTCAAGCTTGGCGAACTTTGCAGTAACAATGTTCTTGCCTGCTTCATTTGTCGCGGGTACGCCAGCAACAGTAAACGCGTTTGCTGCAACGCCAGCGAATGAATAGGTTCCTACAGGTGTAAGAGTAATCGTTGCTGTGTACTCAAGACCTGGCTTGAATGTTTCGGTATTTGGCAGCCAATCCACAACGCCTGTATATTGTGCGGCAGTGAAGCTCTTCACGAGATCCCCACCGGCTACAGGAGCTGCTACGCCAACAATCGCGGTATCAGTAATGATCGCTAGGTTGGTGACAGCCTTGGTTGTATCCGTTGCTTCGCCAACATAGCTGCCATTGCCCTTGACGGTCAGTTTGATGGTCTTTGCAGCCCATTCGCTCTTCACGGTCAAAGTTGCTGCTGTGCCAACGGTCGCTCCGTCCACTGTCCATGCATAGTCTACGGTTGCTGCTGCAGGGAATACCTTTACAGACAGCACATCACCGGCGTTAGGTGATTCAGCGTTTGCATTTGCAGACGTGTTATTGTTGTAAATATTGACGCTGCTGACCTTGCCCTGTGTGGCAACTGCTGCAGATTCAATGGTGGATGCCGTACCTGAGAAGACACCTGTGCCAGTGACAATCAGCTGAATCTTCTTACCAAGATCGGTATCCTTGACAGTATAGGTTGCTTCGTTGCTCACCTGCTTACCATCAACCTTCCATGCATAAATGACCTTTGCATCGGTTGGTGTAACGGTTGCCGTCAGCTTCTCGCCAACAACAGGTGTTATGCTGCTCATTTCAACCTTTGTGATTTGCGTATTGCTCACAACAACATTTGACAATGCGCTGGTTGCGCTGCCTGTGTAGCTGCCTGTACCTGTTACCTTCAGCTGAATCTTCTTGCCAACATCGCTTTGAGATACAGTATAGGTAGAGGTTGTGCCGCACTCAACACCGTCTGCAAGCCAGCTATACGAAACTGTTGCCTGAGAGGGCGAGAGGCCATACGCTTGTAGAACCGAGCCAACAATAGGATTGCTGTTGTTCAGTCCAACGCTTGCGACCTTATTGGTATCATAGTAGTTAAGGAAGTCGTTCATCATGTAGCCAACGCGGCTACCAACGCGAATGATATCCCACACGGAGCCCTTTTTGAGCACTTCAACACGGGTGCCTACGCTGTAAACACCAATCTTGGAGTAATTCGTGCCGGGGCCTGTGCGCAGTCTGACGCCGTAACCATTTCTACTCCAAATCGTTGCATTGCAAACAACATCTCCGCTGCCGGGAACGTCGCCGCCGCCGCCGAAGTTGAGGAACTGGTTCATCATGTAGCCCACAGAGCCATTGATCGAAATCTTTGTCCACTGAGAGCCGCGCTGAATGACAGTCGCGCCTGTGCCTACAGGATATACCTTAATAATGCGGTAGCCTGTGCCGGGGCCTTGGCGTAGGCGTACACCGTAGCCGTTGTGGCTGACGACAACTGCTGAACCATCAGTCGTTGTGCCGTCCCAGCCGCTCGAACCCAACTTCAAATAGGTGTTATACATATAACCCGTATTTCCATCAGGTGCTTTGACACGATACCAGCTGCCAGAAGTCGATAAAATTTCTACCACGGTGCCGGTATAGTAACTATTGATTGTATCCGAGTCAAAATTTCCTTGCGCACGCAGGCGCAGCCAACCACCAGTGACTGTTGCATACTCCGATGCAGCCATTGAGGTTGCGGGCACGACGCTAATGAATAGCGTTAGTACCAACATAATAGCTAGAAAGCGTTTCATCATAGATCCCTCCGATTACACAATTGCTTGTGGCCTGTTACGCTTATAATACGAATTGGCCCAGCGAAATCATCCCACTTTTTGAGAAAGATTGATTATTTACCTAGAAAGCTGGAGATTTCTTCTATTATAAGGCTTACAGCGTATTATTTCAACCATCGATAATTGAATTCCATATCTTACCACGGCTGATTTCGAGCAAAAAGACCTGCGATACATGCAATTGCATCGCAGGTCGATCATCATGCTTTTTCCGTGAAACTGTTATGGCAACGGCTGCACGTGACGGTTACCACGCCCTTGCCGCGCGGCAATCTCAGCCAGGACTTACAGCTCGGGCATTTAAAGTACTTGTATTGTTTACGGTTGTTAAATCGTACTTTACGCTGTTTCTGCTTTGTCTTTGCTTTGTTCATCAGCGTGGTATACCGACGATTTTCCTGATTGCGTTTATCGTTGTTCTTGGAGAACATGCGGAATATCGTGAAAGCATATGCTGCAAATCCAGCGATATTCAGTACCAATCCAAGCAGTGCCCAAATTACAGAGCCTTGGATAGAGCCAAGGATCGACCCTATCAAATAACAGGCCAGACCTGTCCACAGCAGTGCCATTGAAAATTGGTCCGCACCATGCCGTCCGTTCATAAAAGAGCGAAACGTTTGTTTAATCTTTTCCCAAAAAGACATTGTAAGCCCTCATTTCCTATCAGTCTAACAATAGAAGCCGCTACCGCCGCCTCTGCAGCAGCAGTTGCATAACATATTTGCAACGCATAGTGATAGGCACGGATTGGAGCAGCAGTACGAGCTAAAACCGCCCTGCGCACTTCGCTGTCCATATGCCTGTCCACCTGCATTAAGCTGCGCTAAAAGCTCGCGGAACGCCTGCTCGTCAGGTGCCATATTAACCGCGGTTTTTGCATCATTAAGCGCAGCAATGCGGTTTCCCACACCCATGTTCGCCCGTGCACTCCAGTAGTACCACGCAGCCTTGCGGCCCGCGATACCGCGTAATTGCTGAAGTGCTGATTGATACGCGCCCGATAAAACAGACTGTTCAACCGATTTAAGTTCTGGATCATTTTCATGGTAACTGCTCGTCTGATATGTGCGCCGCGACGAGCCGCCGCCAAATAGATCCTCAAAATCGAAGCCGAAGCCGCCAAAATCAAAACCGCCGTTTCCGCTTTGGTTTCCATAGCCGCCTCCTTGGCTTCCGTATCCTCCGCCTTGGCTGCCATACCCTCTGTTTTGACCGCCATAGCCGCCCTGTCCTTGGTATCCGCCATACGGATTTCCATTTTGACCGTTAGCGCCATAACTTTGGTTATATCCACCCTTGCCCTTATTCTTGACTAGGATGGAGTAAGCCTCGTTGACTTCCTTCATCTTGGTTTCAGCTTCCGCCGAACCGCCATTCAGGTCAGGATGGTATTTTTTGGCCAGCGTACGATAAGCGGCCTTTATTTCATCATCCGATGCCCCCTGGGAAACACCTAGTACCTCATAGGGGTCTCTCATGACCCGTCCTCCTTCATTTGCCAAATCAAAGAGCTGTGCGAAAAAATACAGTTCTTTTGATTCGACCGGCATTCTCCGCTTATATAAACATCTGCGAAGCGCGTTGTTTTATTCCATCAGCTTAACGTATGTGAAAGCCTTAACCATTCTTGTTGCTTGGCTCCAGCTTTCCCTTTTTGGGATCGCGCTTTTGTTGTATTTGTTCATAGCGCGACCAACATCCAGCATACAGGATATTGCGCAAAATGTCTATATCTTGCACGAGCGGAAGGATTTCAAAGGCCTCCGTACATTCGGCGATCAGCAGCGTTAAGCTGTCTTTGACAAAATCCTCATAGTCATCATTGCTGCCAAAGGGCTGCAATGGATTATACCGCTTTTTGCGGATATCGGCAGGCAGGTCGTCATAGGCATCCATTAAATAGATGAAGCGCCCAAGTGCCTCGCCCACATGCTGCAGGGTATCTCCCCACATATCCTCTTTATATCGATATACAATCCCGAGCATTTGCGCGGTGAGGTTCGCCGGTGCATCGGGTGCCATCAAGTTTTCATGCTCCAGCTTGGATATTTCAAGCAGGCACCGCTCTATCTCCGCACACTTTTCGGGGTATGCAGCATGAACCTTGTTGTATGCTTTTTCAAGCAGCTTCATCTGCCCTGCGCTGATCACACTGCGATCATCCATCCAGTTATCCTTGCATTTATGATAAGCAAGTGCGATGTTCATATCCGCACAGTATCCACAAATCTCATTTTCGATATAAGCATGAGGTTTGAATGGATGAGGCACGCATCGCTCTGTCCCGCCTGTTTCGTCAGGCTCATAAAGAGAACTGAGGATGATCAGAAGAAAAGTCGCGTCGTAGCTCAGCGTGATTTGACCCAGACCGCCATAGCGTTTCTTGAGGCTGCGGCACAGTCCGCAATAAAAGGCACGGTAGCGGTCACATTGTTCTTTAGAAAGTGACCCCATTTGAATCGTCACGTAGCCAAACATTCAGCCTACCTCCCCCGCTCGCTCCTAATTGCGCTACCCAGCAATCAGGTCAAGTCCTCGTCATCGCCGGATGTTGAGGAGTAATCCGCATCCATTGCGCCATCTTCGCTTGCTGCATCATGCTCATCCACAAAGCGTCCAACTGCCTGCATCGCCGTTGTAAGCTCATCGCACGCCGCCTTAAGCGCTGTATCGTTCTTGTCGTCCATCGTTTTTTTCACTTGCTTGCGAAGGCCTTCGATCCGCTCCTTATCGCTGCTGTTCAGCTTCTTTTGAGCTGACTTTGCTTGATATAGGAGTTCCTCGGCACGGTTGTGAAGCTCAATGGATTCCTTCCTGATCGCATCCTCAGACGCATAGCGCTCCGCATCCTTGATCGCCTTATCGATTTCAGAGGAGGACATGTTGGAGCTCTGGGTGAGGGTAATTTCTTGGAATTTACCATTGCCAAGATCCTTCGCGGATACGTTCACAATGCCGTTGGCATCGATGGAGAATGTAACTTCGATTTGCGGGATACCGCGCATCGCACGCCTGATACCCGTCAGTTTGAACCTGCCAAGCGTTTTGTTGCAGCTTGCAATTTCGCGTTCGCCTTGAAGCACGTGAATATCCACGGATGTCTGGAAATTAGCAGCGGTGGTAAACACCTGACTGCGCTGCACAGGGAGGGTGGTGTTGCGGTCGATAATGCGTGAAAACACATCGCCCATGGTCTCAATGCCAAGGGACAGGGGCGTTACGTCAAGAAGCAAAAGCCCCTTCACCTCGCCCACCATTACGCCGCCCTGAAGTGCTGCGCCCATTGCCACGCACTCATCCGGGTTGATATCCTTGCTTGGCTCTTTGCCGGTGAATTTCTTCACAGCTGCCTGAACCGCAGGTACACGCGTTGAGCCGCCCACCAAAAGCACGCGATTAAGCTCGCCAACTTTCAGTCCGGCATCATTCATTGCCTGCTTCACAGGCTCGATCGTCGCATCAACCAAATGCCTTGTCAATTCATCAAACTTTGCCCGCGTTATGTCAAGCTCTAAATGCTTTGCACCGTTTCTGTCTGATGTGAGGAAGGGCAAGTTGACGCTGGCCATGGTGGCACTGCTCAGCTCGATCTTCGCCTTTTCCGCCGCTTCGCGAATACGGCTCATGGCAACGCTGTCGCGCGTGAGATCGATTCGTTCCTTCTTCTTAAATTCCTCAACTAAATAGCTGGCCATGCAGCTGTCAAAATCATCGCCGCCTAGGCGATTGTTGCCTGCGGTTGCGAGCACTTCGATGACATCGTTGTTGATATCAAGCACCGATACGTCAAATGTACCGCCGCCAAGGTCAAATACCATGATTTTCTGCGCGCCGCCCTTGTCCATACCGTAGGCGAATGCAGCTGCTGTAGGCTCGTTGATGATACGGAGCACGTTTAGTCCCGCGATCTTACCAGCGTCCTTGGTCGCCTGCCTCTGGCTGTCGCTAAAGTAAGCGGGTACGGTGATCACAGCGTCTGTAACGTCCTCGCCCAGATACGCCTCTGCGTCGGTTTTTAGCTTCTGCAAAATAATCGCAGAAAGCTCCTGAGGTGTATAGGATTTTCCGTCGATTTTGGTTCGGTTATCCGTACCCATATCGCGCTTGATGGAGGTAACCGTCCTTGCGCTGTTGGTAACCAGCTGGCGTTTTGCAGCTGCGCCCACAATGCGCTCCCCATCCTTTGTAAATGCAATAACCGATGGCGTCGTTCTGCCGCCCTCAGCATTTGATATTACCGTTGGATCACCGTTTTCCATAAATGCAACGCATGAATTTGTTGTGCCTAAATCTATACCAATTGTCTTGCCCATATGTCATGTCCTCCCATGCCCAAAAATGCAACTTGGGTCATTAGATAGCATAACCCATTCACATGGATAATGTTTAGCGTAAAAATGAAGAAATTGTAAACTTTACGCTGGATGTATAGAATAAAACGGTATAGTGCACACTTTACACCAGAAAGGTGATCCTATGAATCTCTATTTTTTATTTCTTTCAGTGTATGCGCTGCTGATTACGCCCATTTCCATTCACTGGTCACTTCGGCTTGGCAAACGCTTGGGGTATCGCATCAGGCTTCAAGCCGCTGGCTTTCCCTTCATTAAGAAGCGCAAACCAAATGACAATGATCAAGAGCAATTAATCGAGCAAAGCGATGTAGCGCAGTCCCTTGCCAAAGCTGACATCACAGTACTCAAAGCCGTGCTGGACAAGAAAGTCCGCCAAAGATTTTTTCATTCCATACACCTCACAAGCCTTCATCTGCAAGCGCGCATTTCCATGCAGGATGCCTGTGCAACCGCTCTGTGCTTTAGCGCCGCCACAACCCTTCTTGAAACGCTCGCCTTGCTCAAGAGGCTCCCAAGCGCGATGACTGGAAGGATCAATGCTGACTTTTCAGATCAAGGAAGCGAGGTATATATCGAGGGTATATTCAGCGCTCGATTGGGAAGCCTAGGAATTACAGCCATCCTGCTTAGCGCGGCATATGTCCGTGCACGCAGTAAGCAGTCCCAACCTAAGGAGGAAGCATATGCAGCATCCCATTGACAACATGATGCAAACCACCATGGAAAACATCCGCAGCATGGTAGATGTGAACACAGTCGTAGGTTCACCCGTGCTTGGTACCAAGGGGACAACCATTATCCCTATTTCAAAGGTCAGCTTTGGCTTTATCGCAGGCGGCGGTGAATACGCCGCCGAGGACAGCAAAAACAAGGCCGCCACAACCGAAGGCTTTCCGTTTGCAGGCGGCACAGGCGCAGGCGTATCCGTTCAGCCCGTTGGTTTCTTGGTTGTGGGCGACGGCGCGGTAAAGATGCTCCCCGCACAGTCAAACAGCCCCATGGAGCGCATTGTTGAGCTCCTCCCCCAGCTCATTGAAGACCTTGGGCAGAGCAGCGACAAACCCGACAAGAAGAAAACCAAAAAGGTCACCAAAACGCAAGTCGAAACCCTTGATTTCGATACAGAGGAGGATGACCTGCTATCATGAAGAAGCTGCCGCTACAAAAGCTGCGCTCCTTTGTGATCGTCCTTTGCTGCGCATTGCTCACCGTCATCAACGGCAATGCGCGTGCAGAGGAGACGCCGGCAAGCACTACCATCAGCTCCTCTGCCAAATCTGCCGTGCTTATCGAGCGCAGCACGGGCATGATTTTGCTGGGTCACAACACAGATCAGGCGCTTCCTATGGCATCTACAACCAAGGTGATGACCGCGCTCATGGTGCTGGAAAAAGGCAATCTGGATGATGTCGTGACCGTGGGACGCAACGCCTACGGTGTGCCCGGAACAAGCATCTACCTATCACTGGGCGAAAAAATCACGCTTCGTGATCTGCTCTACGGATTGATGCTCGCAAGCGGCAACGACGCCGCCGTGGCTATCGCAGAGCATATCGGCGGCGATGTGGCTACCTTTTGCCAGATGATGACGGAGCGGGCGGCAGAGCTAGGCTGCGATAGCACAGTATTTGTGAACCCACACGGCTTACCTGCAAGCGGGCATCACACCACCGCTTATGATCTGGCGATGATTGCCAGAGAGGCGATGAAGCACGATTTATTCCGCGAGATTGTTTCCACGAGCAGAGCGTCCATCCCATGGGAAGGGCGCAGCTATAACCGCATTCTCAACAATAAAAACCGCTTGCTAACCCAGTACGAGGGTGCAACAGGCATCAAAACGGGCTATACCAAAGCGGCAGGTCGCTGCCTTGTCTTTGGCGCAAAGCGCGATGGTCTGGATGTGATTGGCGTAGTGCTATGCTGCGGTGATTGGTTTGATGAGGCCGCGCGGATCATGGACCTTGGCTTTGATCAATACGAGCAATTCACAGCGCTTGCCCAAGGCGAAACCGTCCGCGTGCTCCCTGTCCAAGAAGGCACGCAGGACACCGTCTACATCTGCGCAGAGCAAGCACTCACCGCACCTGTGCCTAAGGGTGACATTCCCATTTTAGAATATGATATGCCCGATATCCTGATTGCAGGGCTGGAAGCGGGCGATGTAGTGGGCGAGGCGCGCATCATGCTGGGCGGCAACACGCTTGCCAGTACGCCCCTTGTGCTCACCCAGAGCCTTGCCACCGCCGACTATCACTACCATCTCAGACAGATTATAGAGCAATGGCCGCTGAGCCAACTGCCACTGGCAGAGTAAGTATATGCTTGTCAAACAACACATTTTTTGATATGCTACTCCCGTGTGAATAACAAATTCGCACGGGAGGTTTTTTATGCGTTTACAAAAGTATCTGGCATCCTGCGGGGTTGCTTCGCGTCGTGCAGCTGAGAAGCTGATCGCCGAGGGACATGTCACCGTAGATGGCGTAGTCATTACGGAGATGGGCACCCAAGTTACAGAAGGTCAGGTCGTTTGTGTGGACGGCAATGAGGTCACTCCCGAAAGCAAGAAATTCTATATTATGTATCATAAACCGGCAGGCGAGGTCACAACGGTGAGCGACCCTGAAAACCGCGCAACCGTGCTTGATAAATTCCGCGATTTCCCCGCACGCGTATACCCTGTCGGTCGTCTGGATTACGATAGCGAAGGGCT
>LFRM01367134.1_pt2 | contig 12021 bp, 12 predicted proteins | sample 618341 | NCBI WGS metagenome assembly LFRM01 (sample SAMN03654438, study PRJNA283298) | anaerobic digester metagenome | isolation source: pool of bioreactors CSTR01a, CSTR02a, and CSTR03a thermophilic anaerobic... | place: Denmark: Kgs. Lyngby | collected 2014-05-21
CCTAAACTTCTAAGGAAGGCATCCACATCTGTAACCCAGTTACGATCATCATATAAACCGCCTAAACCGTATTCTTGACCCTGTCCGGATACAAAGCTTATAGTTTTATTATTTGCGGGATTAGTAACAGTAACCATGTTTGTCTGCGGATTGTAATTTGTAATAAGCCCATAATTTCTACTTACTTGCTCTAATGTTATACCTGATGGTACAGGTGCACTATTAATCGTAGTATTAACCGCAACAGGTACACCACCAGAACTGGTCATTTTGTAAGTACCGCTAGCAGTATCTATTAGTGAACCAACAGGTGGTCTACTACCATCAGCTAGCGTAGTTATACCGTTATTAATATAGCCAGTAACTTTAGTACCGTTTGGCAGCGTAACTGTAGTAGTATATCCCGTAGGCGTTTTAGATGCAGTATTAGAAACTAAAACACCACCAGAAGAAGTCATCTTATAAACGCCACTAGCAGTATCTACTAGTGAACCAACAGGTGGTCTACTGCCATCAGCTAATGTAGTTATACCGTTATTAATGTAACCAGTAACTTTAGTACCATTCGGTAACGTAACTGTAGTAGTATATCCCGTAGACGTTTTAGGTGCAGTGTTAGTAACTAAAACACCACCAGAACTGGTCATTTTGTAAGTACCGCCAGCAGTATCTACTAGTGAACCCACAGGTGGTCTACTACCATCAGCTAGCGTAGTTACACCGTTATTAATATAGCCAGTAACTTTAGTACCGTTTGGTAACGTAACTGTAGTAGTATATCCCGTAGGTGTTTTAGGTGTAGCTGGAGATGTAGGTATACTAGTAGTTTTAGTATTAGTATTAATATTAGTATTAGTATTAGTATTAGAAACTAAAACACCACCAGAATTGGTCATTTTATAAGTACCGCCAGCAGTAGTTACTAGAGAGCCTACGGGCGGTCTACTACCATCAGCTAATGTAGTTACACCGTTATTAATGTAACCAACAACTTTATTACCGTCTGGCAGCGTGACAGTTGTAGCGTACGTCCCACCACTAGAACCACTACCACTATAACTATCTTTAACAGATATATTTTTACCATCATAATAATAAACTCTACCATCTGTACCCATAATACCTGAACTACTCACTAAACTTCACCCCCATTATTTTCTATAATTAAAAGCATTAATACCCTTCTCTAGTCCTTTAACAAAACTATTGCGTGAAAACTCGTAGAATTTAAGGTCATACAATTTACCGTTAGGTAACATTACATCTTGTTCAAACGTACCTATAATTCTACCGCCATATTTATCCACAATGTAATCATATAATGCTTCTGCAGGATTACCTACTACAACATTCCAAGTTATATAATTAAAATTGTATTCCATGAAAAGTTTGTAAAATAAATGGAATAAATCTGGTCTAAAAATATCAGTATCTCCAAAACGAATAATAGATAAATTATGTACTTTATTTGTTAGACGGTTTATATTGCAATCAAAATAGCCATGCACAACACCATCCGCAACGCTTACAAATTGTAGTGCGTTCGCGCTATCTGTAACTATGTTTAAATTAAACTGTATAATAGGGCATGTGAAATAGTACATATTCTTTTCTGATTGTATTGCTTGTCGATACTGATACTGCAATTCCTCCACATGATTAATGGCAAAGTCTAATATATATAAACACCTCCAATCTATCTACATATTTATGCATATCCCTACATTAAGTCTATGTGATTAGAGTTACCAAGTAAACACATAATAACAAATAACCACAAGGGTTTTTGCTATGCCTGCTGTGCCAAAAATCCTTGTGGTTTTGTAGCTATGCTGTATAATAATTTATTTTATCATATGATAATAGTAGAATAACGTAGTCCTCAAAGGACTTAGGCTAGTCAACTAGAGCTTACAAGCTCCCACTTCTATAAGTGGTGGGTGGTTGACAAACACATATCAACACTTTCCATTATACTATATTTATTTAGTTGTGTCGCATTTTAAGTCTTATGCGATATACGGCTCTCCTGTAATCTCTTCGTATTCTTCTGCCGTAATAACTTTTCCCACGACATTGTAAACTCGCTCTTTACTCCATAACCCTTTGTCGTAGTACATCTTCACCCTGTCAAACCAACTCATATTTCCACCCCCGTCATTATGGCAATATAATCTATATCTGCCCGCAGCCTTAGGCTGTCTACTAGCTCCTGCCTTTGCTTTTCTTGCAAATAAGCCTGTTCACCCTTATTAAATACTTCCAGCGCTTCATCATACGAATTAAACTCTAATCCGTTAAACCATTCGTTGTCTGTTTGGTCTATCTCCTCAGTTGTGAATTCAATACCCTGTCCAATAAGCCGTTGTTCAACCTCCGCTTTATGTTCTTCCGAAATACAGTTCTCCTGCATTTCTCGTTCATCTTCCTGCCATGTTATTGTATATCGAATTAATTCAACTTTTTTGCCTAACATGCGAAACATGCTATCCCTCCTTATGGGAAATCATCTGTATTGTCAAATTTGTTACCCCAAGCACTATTACCAGTACCGCCCTCGATTACTACTGCTTTACCCATACAGTTATTGGCAGCGATAAGGTTGTAGTTATTGTCGGTGCCCTGTAATCGTATCGTGTGTTGGTTTGAAGCATAGTCGCTTGTTTGCCCTGTGCCACGAATGCAGGTGTTGCCGGTGATTGTGTTGTTGTTGCTTGAGTAGTATACGTAGATGCCAGAGCTATTATCGTTGCAAGTGTTGCCGGTTACCGTGTTGTTGTTTGCGGTTTGTAAGCGGATGCCAAAGTAATTGTTGTTGCAGGTGTTGCCGGTGACAGTGTTGTTGTTTGAGGATCTTAAGGAGATGCCATAGTGATTGTTGTTGCAGGTGTTGCCGGTGATTGTGTTGTTGTTGCTTGAGTAGTATACGTAGATGCCCGTGACAGTGTTATTGTTGCAGGTGTTGCCGGTGACAGTGTTATTGTTTGAGGATCTTAAGCCGATGCCAGGGCCATAGTCGTTGCCATTGTTGCAGGTGTTGCCGGTGATTGTGTTGTTGTTTGAGGAGACTAAGTAGATGCCATAGTTATCGCCGCTGGTATAGCTTGTCTTGTTTCCATCTATTTGCAGATTAGCAATCTTGCAGCCACTTCTGCCAGTTAGCGTTATTACTCCTTCTTCAGGGCTAGAATTAAACATCCTCTTTAGTATAGTAGCATTGCCATTTCCTCTGATGCTTACATTATCTTTAGTGACATCAATCTTTGCGGTAATATTGTAAGTGCCATCTAAGATTACAATCTCGCCACCCGTCGCAGGTAGAGCGGTTATTGCAGCATTTATTTCCGTTTGGTCTGCTATACCATCACAAAGATAATTGCAATCTTTTGCAGTCCACCCAGCTGTCGATGTTCCTACTACAAATCTTGCTGTTTTTGAGTGCGACGCACCATCAGCCAAGTGTGAAGTAAAATCATCTATTTTTTGTTGCACAGATTTATAATCATTAGTAAATACATTTGATGCTTTAGTCACAATATGCAATTCTTCAAATTCTGAACCGTTCCAATGTTTTGGTAAAACATTTTTAGCCACTTATCTTTCACCCCTCACAGTATTTCGAACCAAATATCTGCATCCGTCGGTTGTGTAGTTCCAACAAACACTTTAGATTTACTGTTAACTATTTCGTAAACCTGCTTTAACGAATTTGCGGTTGCGGCCAAACTTGTGCTAGTGCTTGTGTAAGAATCTATTAGCTGCACGATTCCTTGAGCAGATGTGCTCGCTTTTGGTAAATCTCCCGCTGTATGCGTATGGCTGGATGGCGTAAATGTTGTCGGTTTTCCAGTAACATTCGACCATGCAACGCTTTCGGCCGTTTTTGCAACGTCCACTTTACCGTCACTATCAGCATCGTATACAGATTTCAACATGTCACCTACGCCGAGATCGATAGTCGCTTTATCAATCGCTTGTTTTACTCTTAATGGTGTCATATATTTATTGTTTAACGTTCCACCTTCAGCCTCTGCTTGGGTTGCAATTCCGTAATTTTCAACAGAACCTAAACCGACATCAGATTTTGATAATACAACTGTTCCAGTTTTTCCATTGACCGATTGCACTGGTGATACTGGATTTAAAAGTTCTTGCCAGTTCGATAAAGTGCTTGCTGGTGCCGCTTTTAAGATAAACGATTTTTGCAAATCAGTACGAACAGCAACATCACCGACTTGCGCATCTAACGCTAGCATTGCATTTTCGGAATCTACTACGAATGTGTCTGTAATCGCAATGGCTGGTAAAACACTAGCGTCTAGTTTGCCATCGTTTCCTAATACTGGTACGTTCCCAGCAGTGGTCCCGGTGTTCTTTGTAGCTGCCGTTCCCAGCCCACTGATTTTTGACGTAGAAATCGTTGGTAATTCACTTTCAGTAATATTACCCCATACGGCAGTACCGCTTGAACCGCCATATTTCAATATTTGCCCTGCAGCACCATCAGAAGGTACGTGCTTATTCCCAGCTGATGTAGGGTGAATGTAATTATTAGCTCCGGCTTCAATGTCTGCCAATTTTTGTTTTTCAGTAGTTGTATAATCCTCTGTGGACAACTGTTTTCCTTCAACTATATCAACCTTATTGTCCAACGCCGCTTGTAATCCTTCGACTAGATCCATTTTAGTTTTCGGATAGATATTATCAAACTCGTTTTGCTCATTTCTGAACTTTATTTGTACTCTTTTATCTGCCATTTCACATTACTCCTTTCTCCTTTTTTAAACATTTTCATCAAACCAAACATCATCGCTACCATCTGTACTAGCGTTGCCTATTAATAAACCACCCCCCAATACAAAATCAATCGACTCCCCCAAATCTTCGTACCAAAACGTCTTGCTGTTGGGATTCTCCGGTGGTGATACACCTATTTCTATTCGTAAGTGTTCCGCCAAATGTGTGGATGGTAAAAAATCTGAAGCGTGTTTACCGTCTAGCATATCAGCATTTAAGTTTGTCTGCAACGAACCGTCCTTCTGCACAGCCATATTAATTACTTCTGGAGTATTCTCCAAATACCATGCAACTATCGTATCACCTAAAGTTACATTTAATTGAAATGAGATACTGCTAATTTCGGTATGACTAGCTAACATACCATTTTTAAAAGCTAATAGCGATGATGTGCCTACTTCATACCTGCCTGTCGTAAGTACAAATGTAACTACACCAGAAGTATTTGCTGTAAATGTCTCACGTTTTAATACAGCACCTCGCCCGGATACAGCTACCCAACCACTTGTAATACCTTTATACACAAAAGATTCGTTTAAATCTGTACGGTAAAATCTTTGCCCAACCACAGGATCTGGCGGAAACGCTATGCCTTTGTCTTCTACCATATTTTTAGCTATATGCCCTGCAAAATCTAAATCGCCTGCTAAACTGCCGTTTACTCTAGTTACATAATCAGTATGCGTATGATTAACATCAGCCTTTCCTGTAAGTAAATTGTTTACCTCATGTTTACGATAGTATAAATTATCACCACGCTCTAAATTTAAATACTGCGGATGATCATCATTAAGCAAACCAGTTAAACCACTGTGGTTATTTGTCCAATCCACATCGCCTATTTTTTTCCACTGAGCATCTAAACCACCACTGGTTGCTACACATACATACAACGCTGGTTTACCATCCCCATCATCTGTTACACCATATACAGTATTTACAGGTTTATCCAGAGGTAAATTATTTCTATGCGGTAACCACCCTGCAAAATTTGGGTCAGCTAGATTAGGTACATCCACAAGATTACCCCAGCTTATAATAGCTTGTCCTGCTGTGGCAAGCTGGTTTTTAGTATAATACCTACTATCGTGGTCGTTACTAGATTTATGTGTGCCTAAGGTGTTGTCTACATAAATTTTTGTGGCTGCGTCTGTATTAGACGTAGGTGCAGCTAAATTAATAATTTTGTTGTTAGCTGCATTTAAATCTGAACCTAAAGACTTATTAGAAAGTGTTTGCGTATCTGTAGTACCAACAACATTTCCTGCTACACCATGTACGTTATTTGTAGTAGCATTGTGTAAATCTACCTTTGCCTGTGCACCTTCCAATGTTTCATGTCCTGTATGGGGTGCGTCTGCTGTTATGTGTTGATACGCTTCTGTAAGTGTCACAGGCGGAGTGCTTTTCCAAGAACCTGTTCCCAATATTTCGCTAAAACGCTTAGCGAACCAGCTTAATAATTTAGTTAACGTACCTGTTTCTGCATACGGTTCAGTAATATCTGGATTTATTGTGCGTTCACCTACGAAAGTATCGTTAAGTCTAAAATCGCTTGCTAAATATTCTGGTTTTATACCGCCGGGATATGTTTGTCCCGTATCAAAGTCTTTTATGGTACTAGATGGATCTAACATCGCAAATAAATTATCTAAATCATGCTCTATTTGGTCAGCCCCGCCACGTCCTTTAGAACGCTGACCAATAGTACCGTCAAAAGTACGCTTGACTTCAGCCACTTATATCCCTCCCTGCATTAATCGTACTGGTTCACATATTAATACTACTGCATATACAGTGATTGGATAAGGAGACTCATCATAAAGACGTATACCTGCAAAACGCCCTGGCGGTAAGTTTAATGGAAATATACCAGAAATAACAGCACTTTGTCGCCCAAAACCATATGTACTGCCATAAATGTTTCTCACATTCCACTTCTCTTTTGGGCCAACTTTTACAACCTGTGTCACACCATCTACAACAACATGCACTTCTAAATTATCAGTTATACTATCGCCACTAACAATTAATTGTAAATAACGATAACGTGCTTTTTGTGATTTAGATGGCGCCTTATATGCAGTATCTACAATAAATGGTACAGTTTTGTCCATTATAGTTGTGGGTACATGCCCCCAATAAGACCCCCAGCGTTTACCCCATATAAGTACATCTTCAGCAGTGAGAAACCTTCCCACAGAGCCATCTTCCATAACCGCATACATACGCCAAGGAGTAGTTAATATATTATTAACAGGTGCTGTAATTACACCCTGCCACCGTCTAGTAGTAGCATTGTACTTTAATATAGCACTATCAGCTACTTGTGTAAGAGTTGGATGTTCTGGAGTAAATATCACATATAAATTATCCCTAAAAGATTTAACAGAATATTTACCTGCATCCGCACTATCATACAGCAGCGGTTGAACATGGCCAGAAATAGGCGGTACAGCGAAAATATCATCTATAACAGTAGGTGTAATTAAAAAGAGTTCTTTGCTGTCCGTAAGCATTGCTAAACCGATAGGCCCTTTTTGTGTATTTATCGGTGCAACAACTTCCTGATGCAAAGCACCCATACCACCTAAATCGTTAATTACTATATCACTAACAGTAGGATCACTATGAAAAATCTTACCAGAAATAAACTTAGTGTATCCGTAGCCAGATACAAAAAGTACGCTAGAGAAACTATAAATCATGCGTATACTTGAAGGAAATGTTAGATAAAACCGTTTGCCTGATATTTGTGGTACTTGCTCAGGCATTCCGGGTTTTGAATACCACAAGGTTTTATCATCCGTACTGTCCACATAGAACATAACGTCGCCATGTAAACAGATATTGCTTGCTTCTGGTGGCACATTGTTGTCATCAGCTAATGCTGTGGATGTTAGAAGCTCTGCATCACTTTTGTTATCTGTATAAGTTGTGGTAGTATTATCAGCAATTTCCTTTACGAGGTAATGAGCTTTGCCATCAGCTATTGTACGATACAACCGTCTAGCCACTGTACCTTCAGGCCCAACAGGAATTGTCCAATCTATCTGTTTAGAAGTTACAGTTAGCTCAGCAGATACAGGTGATGGATTAGACTCTACTTTATCAGCATTAACAAATGTATAACGGGCAGTATACTTACCATTAGGTGTACCCGCAGTTGTGGACGCTGCAATAGTCGCCGCACTTGTCGGGGCATCCACACCGGCTAATCTAACATCTGTGCCATTAAACACTAAAGGTCTACCGCCATGTGCAATGTAAACTTTATCTTTATATGTAGCAAAATTAACGTAGTTACCGCTTAAACCAGAATACACTTTTACGGGATTTTGAAATTCACCCCTTATATAACAAGTACAACTAGCTACATAAAAATCTGTAGTAGCACCGGTTAATGTAAATCTATAACGCATATAACCAGTGATAGTATCAGGTATACCGTTACTAGGTAATTCTGCCCAATCGGACCATGTTGCATTATCTTCACTGTTAGCATATTCCACAAGCAGTGTACTGCCTGTGGGTACTGTTGCTAAGTAGGTGCAAGTAGCTTCATAAGGCCAGTCGCCTAATGAAAGCACTGGCGATTGCCAATAAGCTGTCGTTTGACCACTAGGTATTTTAATTGTGCCTTCAGCAGTGTACTCGACAGTACCTGTACCAGTTTGCCATGTATCTTTAGTATTGAATGAATATATACGGCGTCCGCCTTGTACAGCATACAAATCTTTATCATTTGCAATAAGAATGTATTGCTTATTTTTTATAGTTACTAAAGCACTGCCTTTAATTGGTGGAGGTACTTGAAACAGTTTGTCTATACCATGACACTTAGTAATAGCACCATAATTTGTAGTAAAGTCTGCATTAAGAGCAAAAGTCACAGAGTCTTTAGCAAGGTTTACAGTATCGCTTACTAAGTCCATACCGTTAAAACCTTCCCATGCGATAAATTCCTGTTTTATATCAGCAGATGCCCAAGAATAATTTAATGAACGTCTTACCATAAAAACTCCCTTTCTGCAACCACAGGTTTAATACGAACGTCAACAACACCAGCTAACTCACGTTTAATATCCTCCCATAAGGCTGCTAAATTTTGGTACACAGCAAACTGTCCTAATTTAATTGCGTGTCTACTGCGTACATATACGGTTACTAGTAATTCATGGTATTCTACGGGCAATTCGTCTGGTACGTCTGTATCTTCTACTAAATCGTCTGGATACGCTTTATACCACATTCTTACTACACCAGCTTCTGGCGGTTTATCAAAAATTTGTATGCGTAATCGTTCTAAGAATAGGTATTGCGTAACTGCTAACGAACCCACATTCGCTAAATTAATGTCATAAATAGGCATTAATTCAGTGGTGTTGCCACCAGCTTCCCAAATAACACGCAGGGGTAATATTAAATCCTCAGGTAAATCCACAACGCCATTAGCGTCAGGTACTAAAGTTACCTCCTTTATAATATTTAAATCTTTAGCTAAGTCCTGACGTGCTTGGTTAATTAACTGTACTAAAGTTTGTTTATCCATAAGCAGTGGATTAGCAGGGTTGTCGTCAATGCTCCACCAGTAATAATTACATAACTCTAACAAATTCATTTAATAAGACACCACCTTCTTTTCCACGCTAAGATAACACTTTTGTTTGGAGTACGTACGTTAGTAGTCCTAATAAGAATGTAGCTAGCGCACCAGCACCCCACAGGAATACGGATATAGCTTGGTTTATCTTTTCCCCTAAATACCGCAATTCAGTTTTATCTGAGCTATTTTGTATTTCTAGCTGTGTAATACGCTCTCCTTGTTCTACTGCTAAATGTCTAATTTCCTCTGTAAGTGTGCTTAACTGTTCACATAAATTATCAATTAAATGATCGTTGACTAAAGCATTTTTCTCTAATGTAGCCACACGTTTATTTAAAGTACGCATTTCCATACACATCTTCTCATGCTGATCGCATTGCACTAACGTTACACCTCCCTACAATATGCAAATAGCAGAGGGACGCTGTGCTATCCCTCTGCTATCGCCCCCCCCTAACAACTAGGCTTAACTACACATTTATGCTACACTATGTCCATAAATCCACTGCCATCCATGAAAACCAAAGCTGTATCTGCATACATATTTCCATTTAAGAGTTTCAGTATCAAAATCTTCATCTCTTTCAGGTATAGGTTTACGTCTTTCAAACCACATCAGGTACTGTTTCATTAATTTGCTGTCCACCATAAACCAGTTATTACTATCTTCAAGTAAAGGAAGCACAATAACATTGTACGCATTTTTACGAACGTTATCTGCTCTTTTTTCGGTATCGGCTCTGCCATCAGATTTCAAAAATTCTTCCACACGCATTTGCAGGGAAGGTGAAACTAATATGGTATCCGGCTGTATTAAAAGTTTTTTACCTCTGTCATCAGTGAAATTCATCATAGCTATGCGGGTAGCTTCGATGTTGTCAATACTGATTTCAGAAGTACCAGTATTACTCTGTACTTCAGTAGCACCCGGATATAAAGGATGCTGCGTATCACATAAAGGTCTGCCATCAGGCCCTGGAAAGTTAATATCAAAAGCATTATTGAAAACGCTTGTTGCATGTAACTGTCTGGTGCGATGTACGGATAAAGTAGCACCGTTTATACGGGATTTAATTTCTGGATATTGTGCATCTTCCCAAAGATCCCGCTCAATCATAATACCAATAGAATATTTTTCATGGCGATAAACTTTATCCCACAAGGGGTTAGGTGTGTCGTAGTAAACAGAACCATTCCACTTTTGCATTAACCCCAAGTTACCGATACCAGCAACTTTTTCTTCCGCTTTTTCAGAAGTATTTACGTTATATAATCTAGTTACAAGGTCGTCACCTTGCTCTATGGTTTGTTCGTAAACCTGAAATAAATAGGGTTCTAGAAACTGTGCAAATTTTTCTCTTGTCATCATAATGCCACGCCACCTCCATTAAGTAAAATTATCTTTAAGACAACTGTCTATTTTTGAAAACAACTTTGGCTTTAGCGTTCGCACCATCTATAGCAATTATAGCACAAGGCCCTGATGTAACAGCTTCAGCGTTCAGCATAGTGCCAGTGCTATCTATGTCTGCTGTGGCACACCCTACCACAAAGCCGGTATCTGGAGTACCTGTATAAGCTGCTTCCCAAACTTGTCCGGGAAGGACTAAATGCACTTTACAGGTTTTGTCGATACCTGCTTCGACACTATGTAGAGAAACTGCTGCTACAGCACCACCAGCAGATGCCTTGGTTAACCTGCCGTTAGCGAAAACTAAACACTCACCTTCAGCAATAGCTTCATTATTATTCACATAAAACTCCATAATTACTGGAGCTTTATCAGTCTGTTCAACTAATCTAAACATTAAAACGACACCTCCTATTCAGTAAAACGATACTTCTGTGCTTTGTTCTTATACCTTAAATATTGTTTAGGACTCATGCCTAAAACATTAACAGCAAATTCACGTTCGTCGCTACTAAGAATATCCACATCGTTAGCACCAGAGCTTGCAAAGTAATTTGCACCCTCTGTACTATACGCTTTATTACGCTGGATATTCCTTTTAGCGGCTTCAGCACCCTCACGTCGAGCATTTGCTGTATGTTTATTGATGTCATTACCTAAATAAATACTATATGCTTCGGCTAAAGTAACACCACCTGCATTACGTCTAGCAATTACTTCTGGAGGTATCTCAGTAACCCCCGGAAACATCTGCACAAACTCCATAGCTTCACGCTCAGTATTAAGCCTGCGTGTTATGTTCTCCTTCCATGCAAGCAAATCTGCGATTACTGGATCTTGTGCAAGATACGTTGACTGTGCAGGCTGTGCATAAGCACCTTCGGGTATATAACCGTCAGGTACAAAATTATTTTGTGGTACGCCATAATTTAGCTGTGCATTATCAAACCCTGCAGTAGTCTGATACTGCTTAGCTAATTCCATAGCTTCTTCTGGATCAACACCAAAAATTTCTTTAAATTGGTCTGCTAACCGTTGGTACTTACGCTGTGCTTTGTTCACACGTTCTCTAATAAGCTGCTGTACACGATATTTAGGTATAACCTCAGTATCGTCATAATCCTCATCATCGTCATCAGCATCTAAATCCAAATCAAAAGCATCTAGTAGACTACCAACATCATCGTCATCATCGTCATCTACTAAA
>LFRM01036512.1_pt1 | contig 12020 bp, 10 predicted proteins | sample 618341 | NCBI WGS metagenome assembly LFRM01 (sample SAMN03654438, study PRJNA283298) | anaerobic digester metagenome | isolation source: pool of bioreactors CSTR01a, CSTR02a, and CSTR03a thermophilic anaerobic... | place: Denmark: Kgs. Lyngby | collected 2014-05-21
CAGCGTAAACCGTGGCGCATCGATAGTAATATCGCTACGCCAGACCACAACGTCCCCACCACTAAGAAAGAGCGTGACGGTGGTATTGCGGCGATTGCTGATAACGTGTCGCGTATTCAAGTACAAACCTTGGATGATAACTGCGATGAGTACGGCATTTTGCAGTTTAAAATGAACGACGTTCGCCAAGGTATCGTGCACGTGATTGGCCCAGAGCAGGGTGCAACTTTGCCGGGTATGACCGTTGTGTGCGGTGACTCACACACTTCAACCCACGGTGCCTTTGGTGCATTAGCGCACGGTATCGGTACCTCAGAAGTTGAGCATGTACTGGCCACTCAGTGCCTTGTCGCCAAGAAAATGAAAAACATGCAAGTGCGTGTTGAAGGCAAAGTGCCTGCAGGCGTAACAGCTAAAGATATCGTCTTAGCGATTATCGGCAAAATTGGTACCGCTGGCGGTAACGGTCATGCGGTTGAATTTGCCGGTAGCGCAATTCGTGAGCTGTCGATGGAAGGTCGTATGACCGTCTGTAATATGTCCATTGAAGCCGGTGCCCGTGTGGGTATGGTTGCAGTGGATCAGAAGACCATTGATTACGTTGAAGGCCGTCCATACTCGCCAAAAGGCGCAGATTGGAATGCAGCGGTTGCAGCGTGGAAAGATTTGGTTTCAGACGAAAATGCCCATTTCGACACTGTTGTGGAAATGCGTGCAGAAGATATTATCCCGCAAGTGAGCTGGGGTACTTCGCCTGAAATGGTTCTGCCGGTTGATGCCAATGTGCCAGATCCTGCAAAAGAGTCTGACCCAACCAAGCGCGATTCTATTACTCGTGCGCTGAAATATATGGGTTTAACAGCTAACCAAGCGATTACCGATATTAAAGTCGATCGCGTATTTATTGGTTCGTGCACCAACTCACGTATTGAAGACTTACGTGCGGCAGCAGAAGTGGCTAAAGGCCGTAAAGTTGCGAGCAATGTAATCCAAGCGTTAGTCGTGCCAGGTTCGGGTTTAGTTAAGAAGCAAGCTGAAGAAGAAGGTCTGCATACGATCTTTTTGGAAGCAGGTTTTGAATGGCGTGAGCCAGGTTGCTCCATGTGCTTAGCCATGAACCCCGATAAATTGGGTAGCGGTGAGCATTGTGCATCGACGTCGAACCGTAACTTTGAAGGTCGTCAGGGTAATGGCGGTCGTACGCACTTGGTCAGCCCCGCTATGGCAGCAGCAGCAGCGGTCAAAGGCCACTTTGTTGATGTGCGTGAATTAATGAAAGAAGGAGCATCAGCATGAAGGCTTTTACTCAACACCAGGGTTTAGTGGCTCCCTTGGATCGCGCCAACGTTGATACTGACCAGATTATTCCAAAGCAGTTTTTGAAATCCATTAAGCGCACCGGTTTCGGCCCGAACTTATTTGATGAGTGGCGCTACCTGGATGAAGGTCAGCCTGATCAAGACAGCAGCAAGCGTCCGCTTAATACTGAGTTTGTGCTGAACCAGCCACGTTACCAAGGTGCGAGCGTATTGCTGGCGCAAGAAAACTTTGGTTGCGGATCAAGCCGTGAACATGCGCCGTGGGCGTTAGAAGAGTATGGTTTCCGTGCGATTATCGCGCCAAGCTTTGCTGATATCTTCTATAACAACAGCTTTAAAAACGGTTTGTTGCCGATTGTTTTAACGGCAGCTGAAGTCAATGAGTTGTTTGCCGAAGCGCAAGCGACTGAAGGCTATGAGTTGACCGTTGATCTGGCTGCGCAGACTGTGACGCGTCCAGATGGCGTGCAGTACTCATTTGAAGTCGATGCGTTTCGTAAGCATTGCTTACTCAATGGTCTGGATGATATCGGTTTGACCTTGCAAGATGCTGAGCTGATTCGTGAGTTTGAAGTGGGCTATAAAAAAGCCAACCCATGGTTATTTGACGCCCTTTAATTTAACTAAATGCGCTGCTGTGCAGTCACAGCGGCGCTGAGTATTTAAAATGTCTAAAAGAATTCTAGTATTACCCGGTGACGGCATCGGTCCAGAAATTACTCGTGAAGCAGTTAAAGTTTTAGAACTGGCCAACACTAAATTCAACTTAGGCTTTGAGCTGGTTGAAGGCGAGTTAGGCGGTGCGGCAATTGATAAGCACGGCGTACCTTTGGCTGATTCTACTTTAGCGCTGGCGCGTGAAGTCGATGCGATCTTGCTGGGTGCTGTGGGTGGTCCTAAGTGGGATACTTTAGACCGTGCGATCCGTCCTGAGCGTGGCCTGTTGAAGATCCGTTCTGAGTTGGGTCTGTTTGGTAACTTGCGTCCAGCGATTCTTTACCCACAATTAGCTGAAGCTTCAACGCTGAAGCCTGAAGTGGTTTCCGGTCTGGATATCCTGATCGTGCGTGAGTTAACCGGTGGTATTTACTTCGGTACTCCACGCGATACAGTGACCCTGGAAAATGGCGAGCGTATGGCGTTTGATACGCTTCCGTACAGCGAAAGCGAAATCCGCCGCATTGCCAAAGTGGGCTTTGATATGGCGCGTTTACGTAGCAAGAAGGTTTGCTCAGTGGATAAAGCTAACGTGCTGGAGTCCAGCCGTCTATGGCGTGAAGTGGTGATCGAAGTTGCTAAAGATTACCCTGATGTAGAGCTGAGCCACCTATACGTGGACAACGCTGCTATGCAATTGGTGCGTGCGCCAAAGCAGTTTGATGTGATTGTGACGGATAACTTATTCGGTGATATTTTATCGGATCAGGCTTCAATGTTGACCGGTTCAATTGGTATGTTGCCATCAGCGTCTTTGGACTCCAACAATAAAGGGATGTATGAGCCGTGCCACGGTTCAGCGCCTGATATTGCCGGACAAAACTTAGCCAATCCATTGGCAACGATTTTGTCAGTCTCGATGATGTTGCGTTATAGCTTTAATGAACTGGCTGCAGCGGATGCCATTGAACAAGCAGTGAGTGATGTGCTGGATCAAGGCTTGCGTACGGGCGACATTTTCTCAGCTGGCATGCGTAAAGTCGGCACAGACGAAATGGGTGACGCAGTAGTCGCAGCGCTTGCAAAGCTGTAAGCTCAGTCAATTCAATAGATCCGCCATCGCAGTTTAGATTGCTGTGGTGGATTATTAACTAACAATAGGTGTAGTCGTGATGAAACGTGTAGGTCTAATCGGTTGGCGCGGCATGGTCGGCTCAGTGCTCATGCAGCGCATGCTCGAAGAGCGGGATTTCGATTTAATTGAGCCAGTGTTCTTTACCACGTCAAACGTGGGCGGACAGGGGCCTGCAATTGGTAAAGATATTCCGACCCTTAAAGATGCTTATGATATTAATGAGCTTAAAGGCTTGGATGTGATCTTGACCTGTCAAGGTGGCGACTACACCGACGAGGTTTACCCTAAGCTGCGTGAAGCAGGTTGGGATGGTTACTGGATTGACGCAGCGTCTGCATTGCGCATGAAAGATCACTCGGTAATTGTGCTCGATCCTGTGAACCGCAAAGTCATTGATCAGTCACTTGAGAGCGGCATTAAAGACTATATCGGTGGTAACTGTACCGTCAGTCTGATGTTGATGGGCTTAGGTGGTTTGTTTGAAGCGGGCGTGGTTGAGTGGATGAGCGCTATGACCTATCAAGCCGCTAGTGGTTCAGGTGCGCAAAATATGCGCGAACTGATCCGTCAAATGGGTGGTATTCATGCCTCTGTTGCCGCTGAGTTACAAGATCCAGCCAGCGCTATTTTAGATATCGACCGCAAAGTAGCTGAATACCAGCGCAGCGATGAGTGCCCAACCGATCACTTTGGTGTGCCGCTCGCAGGCAGCTTAATTCCATGGATCGACACAGCTTTACCCAATGGTCAAAGCCGTGAAGAGTGGAAAGCCCAAGCTGAAACGAACAAGGTATTGGGTCGCTACAAAAACCCAATCCCAGTGGATGGCTTATGTGTACGTGTGGGTTCCATGCGTTGCCACAGTCAGGCCTTGACGATCAAACTCAATAAAGATGTGCCGTTAGCGGATATTGAAAATATGATCAGTCAGCACAATCCATGGGTGCGTTTAATTCCCAACGATCGTGACACCACCATGCGAGAACTGACGCCAACTGCGGTCACTGGCACTATGGATGTTCCAGTAGGTCGTTTGCGTAAGCTCAATATGGGCTCACATTATCTGGGTGCCTTTACTGTTGGTGACCAGTTGTTATGGGGTGCTGCAGAGCCATTGCGTAGAATGTTGCGTATCTTGCTCGAACGCTAAGTCTGCATCTAATAATAGGCGCGTAAAATTGATTTTTCGGTTTTACGCGCCTATTTTTTTAGATAAGGCTTTTAAATCAGTGAATGTATAAGGCATTGAGCCATAAGCCTGTTGATAAAACTTGATACCTGCAAGATACTAAACGCTTAAGCTGAGTAAGCTCGCTGATTAGAAAAGTGGTATTAAAGTGAGTACGACTGATAGGGAATGCCACTTTTAGCTTTAAAAAGTCGACTCAAAGCCTCCGGAATATCCGGAACGAATAACAAGGGATCACTCTATATGCTTCAAGTTCGCAAATTGGTATTAGCAGTTGCCGCTGCCACAGCGTTTTCTTCGAGTTTTACCTATGCGCTCGGTTTGGGTGATTTGTCTATTCAATCATCTGCAAATCAGCCGCTTGAAGCAGAGATATCTTTATTAGATGTGCGTGATTTATCCGCCGCTGATATTAAACCCCAGCTGGCCTCGGCTGAAGCCTTTAAACAAGCAGGAATTAAGCGCGAACTGTACTTAACCAGTTTGGTTTTCACGCCTGTATTGAGCGCCAATGGTAAAAATGTTATTCGAGTGAGCAGCTCTAATCCTGTTAGCGCTTCATCGCTGAGTTTTTTAGTTGAAGTGCTGTGGCCTAATGGGCGTTTATTGCGTGAGTTTACCGTGCCGGTTGATGCACCTTTATATAAGTCAGAGCCACTGGCAAGCACCACGCAGCAGCCTGCAACCACTGCAGCTAAGCCCTCAACCAGCATGCGAGCTGCTGATTATCGTGTGCAAAGAAATGATACATTGTGGGAAATTGCACTGCAGAATCGCGGCTCTGCTTCTGTTCAGCAAACCATGCTGGCCCTGCAAGATCTAAATCCCGATGCTTTTTTAGATAATAATATTAATCGTCTGAAAAACAATAAAGTTTTACGCCTGCCAACGGCCCAAGAAATCAATCGCCGTAGCCATGCTGCAGCGATTGCTCAAGTAGCAGAACAAAATGCCAGTTGGAAAGCAGGACGTGCAGCCAGTGCACAAGCCAAGCGTCAACTGGATGCTACGCGCCGTAAAGCAGCTGCGGCAGCGCCCAGTCAAGTCGAACAAACGGATAGCTTGCGACTGGTGTCTGATGCGCCTGGTCAATCCACAAAAGCCGCGGACCAAGGTTCAACGGCAGAGCTTAGAGCAGTGCAAGATCAGTTGGCGGCCAGTAACGAACGCTTAGATTCAGCGCTACTGGAAAATGCCGACCTGACCAGTCAAATTCAGGACCTCGATAGCCAGCTGGATAAGTTAAAACGCCTGATTGAATTAAAAGACAATCAGTTGTCTCAATTGCAAGATGCGCTGGGTATTGTGCCGCAAGCAGATAGCGTCGGAGAGGGCACTGATGGCCTTGAAGCGGAGCTTAATCTTCAAGAAGCTCCTGTGATTGATCTTGATTCTGCATTCGATATCTCCAATGTAATTGATCCGTTACAGATTGATGCTGTAACAGATGAGTCCCTGCTGGCAGCCGATAAAGCGGCTGCTGAAGAACAAAGTGTGGTTGAGCAGTTTATCAGTAACCCGATGTTGCTTTCTGCTGCGGGCGGTATTGCGGTCTTAGCTCTGTTGTTATTGTCATTAGCCATTGCGCGCAGTAATGCCCGTAAACAGGCAGCGCTATACGACGAACAATTAACCAATAACTTAACACCAATAACACCAAATTATAGAGGCCAGTCAGGTAAAACCGCAGTGCAACACACTGATGCGTTTACGGATGATTTGATATTTGAAAAGCCCACTGTTAACCCAGCGTTTAAGCCCGGCAGAACAGCGCCAGCTGTTGATGTGGGTCTGACTGCAGAGACTGTTGATGAGTTAGATGCTGAGCTGGATGATTTATCGGCTTTATTGGCCGATGCAGAACCGCTTAGCGATCCAACGCCTGCAGATAACGAAATTGATGCCTTTGGTTTTGATCTGGAAGCGCCGATTGAATCTGATACAAGCAAGCCTGCAGATGAGTTTTCGTTTGATGATTTGGAGCTGGATCTTGCTGCAAGTTCAAGTCCTAAAGCGATCGATGATTTTGATTTTTCTGCACAGTTAGATCAAGCCAGTAACGAACTGGATGAGCCAACAGCCGCTATGCCGCAAGCTACGGATCTGAGCGAGTTTAATCTGGATGATATTGATGATCTTACACAAGACATCCCCCTTGCTGATGTGCCATCACCTGCATCTGCTGATAAAGATGATTTGGATTTCTTGTCGGATGCCAACTCTGATTCCGATGAAGTGGCTACCAAGTTGAATCTAGCCTTGGCCTATATTGATATGGACGACAGCCAAGGTGCGCGCGATATCTTGAGCGAAGTGCTGGCTGAAGGAACGGCTGCACAGCAAGCCGAAGCCCGTGAACTTATCAACCAGCTAGGGTAAATCATGTTAACTCCAATAACGCCAAGCGCGCGTCCATTTGTTGCTGCTGGCGTTTTTAGAATTGCCCTCGGTGTTGAATATAAAGGCTCGAACTACCATGGCTTTCAATTGCAGGCTGAAGGTACGCCCAGTATTCAAGGCCACTTAGAAGAGGCCTTGCAGCATATCAATGCTGATCTGCCGGTGCGTTTAAGCTGTGCAGGGCGCACTGATGCGATGGTGCATGCCTGCGCGCAAGTGGTGCATTTTGATACATCAATTGAGCGCCCGATGCGTTCTTGGGTGATGGGGGCTAACCGCTATTTACCTAAAGATATCAGTGTGGTCTGGGCACAGACTATGCCGCAGGATTTTCATTCTCGCTTTAGCGCGGTGGCACGGCGTTATCGCTATGTGATTTATAGCGATGAAGTGCGTCCTGCACATTTATCTGAAGAAGTGACCTGGACCCATCAAGCGCTGGATATCAACAAAATGCGTGAAGCGGCACGCTGCTTAGTCGGCACCCACGATTTTAATGCTTTGCGCGCGGCAGGTTGCCAAGCGCATTCTCCGGTGCGCACCATCCATCATTTACAACTGCTTGAATTTGGTAAGCTGATTATTATTGATGTGCGCGCCAATGCGTTTTTGCATCATATGGTGCGTAATATTGCCGGTGTGTTAATGATGGTGGGTGCAGGCGAACGACCGGTTGAGTGGGCGCAGCAGGTACTAGAAAGCTGTGATCGCAAAGCCGGCGGAGTGACTGCTGCACCGCATGGTCTATATATGGTGCACGTTGAGTACCCAGAACAATTTAAATTACCCGAACGCTATTTGGGTCCGCATTTTTTATCAGGTTTACCTGATATTTTTGAATAACACTAAAGAGAACTGCAGTGCGAGTACGAACTAAAATTTGCGGTATTACCTGTGTTGAAGATGCTTTAGTAGCGGCACAAGCCGGTGTCGATGCGATTGGTTTAGTCTTCTATGCAAAAAGCCCACGCGCTGTGAATGTGGCGCAAGCGCAAAAAATCATTGCTGCTTTGCCGCCTTTTGTCAGTACCGTAGGTTTGTTTGTCAATGCCTCACAGGCTGAAGTGAATGCCGTGCTTGAGCAGGTACCACTGGATGTATTGCAGTTTCATGGCGATGAAACACCTGAGTTTTGTGAAGGCTTTGCTCGACCCTATTTTCGTGCATTACGTATGCAGCCCGGTGTTGATATCGCAGCGAGGGCTGCGCAATACCGTGGCGCGCAGGGTATTTTACTGGATGCTTGGGTGCCAGGCGTGCATGGTGGTACTGGAGAACGCTTTGATTGGGCGCAAATACCCAGCAATTTAGCCAAACCGCTCATTTTAGCCGGTGGCTTAAATGCGCATAATGTCACTCAAGCTATACACGAAGTGCAGCCTTGGGCAGTGGACGTCAGTGGCGGTGTTGAAGCGAGTCATGGTGTAAAAGACGCAGATAAAGTGCGCAAATTCTTATATGCTGTGCAGATCAAAAATACGCAGCAATGTGACGGTTCATTTTAACGAGCCGTCAGTAACCTGATTATTAAACATATTTTCTAGAGGGTGCAGGGCATTGCCACTGACCCCATGCGGAGTAGATAGCTGATGAACAACTGGTTAGTCGATAAACTAATTCCTTCAATTATGCGCTCTGATGCGAGAAAAAGTTCAGTACCTGATGGTGTCTGGCACAAATGCCCATCTTGTGAAGCTGCATTGTATAAGCCTGAACTAGAGAAAAACTTAGAGGTGTGTCCTAAGTGTAATCACCATATGCGTATTAATGCTCGTACGCGTTTGGACATCTTCTTAGATAAAGAAGGCCGCGAAGAGATTGCTGCTGATCTTGAGCCGGTTGACCGTATTAAATTCCGTGACAGCAAAAAATACAAAGACCGCCTGACTGCAGCGCAAAAGCAGACCGGTGAAAAAGATGCACTGATTGCCATGAGCGGTACTCTTGAAGGTATGCCCGTTGTCGCTGCAGCTTTTGAATTTGCCTTTATGGGTGGTTCAATGGGTGCCGTCGTTGGTGAGCGTTTTGTGCAAGCAGCTAATGTTGCGCTTGAACAACGTTGCCCGCTGATTTGCTTCTCTGCTTCAGGCGGCGCACGTATGCAGGAAGCCTTAATCTCGCTGATGCAAATGGCGAAAACTGCAGCGGTGATTGCGCGTTTACGTGAAGAAGGCATTCCGTTTGTCTCGGCACTGACTGACCCTGTTTACGGCGGTGTATCAGCCAGTTTGGCGATGTTGGGCGATATCATTGTCGCTGAGCCAAAAGCACTGATTGGCTTTGCAGGCCCGCGTGTTATTGAGCAGACAGTACGTGAGAAATTGCCAGAAGGTTTCCAGCGCAGCGAGTTCTTACTTGAGCACGGTGCGATTGATATGATTATCCCGCGTGCAGAATTACGTCCGCGTGTGGCGAGTGTTTTACGTCAGTTTATGAATGTGCCAACGGTCGTTGTAGCTGAAGTTGAAATTGAAGCTGCAGTGATTGAAGCGGGTGAGCATGCAGTGGATGTTGTTGAACCTGTACAAGCGCAGGTATAACTGATGACAACGCGCAATCTTGAGCAGTGGCTGAGCTATCTAGAGCAGTTGCACCCCAATGAAATTGATATGGGATTGGCTCGCGTCCAGGACGTGGCTCAGCGCTTAGGCTTGCCGCGTATTGCTGAAAAAGTTGTGACTGTGACCGGCACCAATGGTAAGGGTTCAACCTGTGCCTTTTTAGCCAGCTTGGTCACACAGCAAAACTTGCAGGTGGGCGTCTACAGTTCACCGCACTTGCTGCATTACAATGAGCGTGTACGCATTAACGGTCAGGATGTCAGTGATCAGCAGCTCTGTGCTGCCTTTACTGCAGTTGAAGCGGCACGTGGCGATACCAGCTTAACCTATTTTGAAATGGGTACCTTGGCAGCGTTCTGGTTGTTTGCTCAAGCAGAGCTGGACGTGGTGATTCTTGAGGTGGGTTTAGGTGGTCGCCTTGATGCGGTCAATATTATTGATGCTGATGTGTCAGTGATCACTAATATTGGTATTGATCATAATGATTGGTTGGGCGATACCCGTGAATCTGTGGCTTATGAAAAGTCCGGTATTTTCCGTACTGGGCGTACGGCGGTCTGTGGTGATTTGAATCCACCTGAGCCGATCTTGACGACAGCTTCCAGCTTAAACACGCCGCTGTTATTACGTGGGCGTGATTTTGATTTGCGGGTTGATCAGAGCAGTTGGAATTGGCGTGGCGTCGATGCCCAAGGCCAAGCCTTGCAGCTCAATGATATTCCACTGCTTAATCTGCCGATTGAAAACGCTGCGCTGGCCTTACAAGTCTATGCCGCGTTGGATTTACCTTGGCAGGCCGATGCTCTGCTGCAAGGTTTGCAAAGTGCTCAGATCGCAGGGCGATTGCAAAAAGTGGAAGTGCTTTATCAAGGACGCACATTGCAGTTATTGCTGGATGTGGCGCACAATCCACATGCCGCGCAGTATCTTGCGCAACGACTGCAAACACAGCCCGTTAAGGGGCGGCGTTTAGCGGTACTGGGTATGCTGGATGATAAAGATTTAGCGGGTGTGCTGACATGTATTCAGTCGCAGTTTGCCAGTTGGGCTGTTGCAGCATTACCGTCACCGCGCAGTTGTAAGGCTGAGCAGCTCGAAGGTCAGTTGCAGCACTCTGGCGCACCGGTGATGGCGTATCCATCCATTGCCGCAGCGATTGAAGCGCAGTGCGCGCTAGCCACGGAAGACGATCAGATTGTAATCTTTGGTTCGTTCTTTACGGTTGCTGAAGCATTGAAATGGCTGGCTACACGGGCATAATATCGGGCCGCGCTATATCAGTGTGGCTTATTGAATCATTAAACAAGAAGGTGAGGGCTTTATGGCTGCTACAGACAGTAAATTGAAACAGCGTATCGTTGGTGCGTTAGTACTGGTGGCTTTAGCTGTGATTTTTGTCCCCATGCTACTTAAAAATGATGAGCCCGTGCGTGATGTCGTGGTGGAAGCACCCGAGATGCCAGCCATACCTGTTGCTCCAGAGTTTGCGATTGAAACGGTTGATGTGCCTGAGCCAGTGATTGATCCAGCGTATGCGGAGTGGGGCGAAATCATTGAGCCTGAAGATGATGCGTCAGTCATCTTGCCAGTTGAAGTGATTGCCGAGCCTGTGATTATCAAACCTGCGCCTGTAGCTAAGCCTGCTGTTGTTGCACCGAGCAAACCTGCAGTCGCTGCTGCTCCCGCTAAACCTGTGGTCAAGCCTGCACCTAAAGCAGTCGCGCCGGGTATCGATAAAAACAACTTACCCGTGTCGTGGTCAGTGCAATTAGCTAACCTCACCAATAAAGCTAACGCCGAAGGATTGCGCGATACCTATCGCAAAAAGCAATACAATGCCTATGTGCGCAGTGCTGATGGTACACACCGTGTCTTAATTGGGCCGTTAGTTCGCCAAAGTGAAGCGCAAGCGATGTGTAAAAATTTAAAAAGTCGCGAAGGCCAAGAGTGTTTTGTAGTGCGTTATCAGCCTTAAACACACAATGATGATGAAAAGCGTAACAAGCGCTTACCAGTGTTGATTGGCTCTGTTAAAATGCTGACTTTATACAGCAGGTAATTTATTTGTGTCTTTAAACTGGGTTGATGCAGTTATTATCGGCATCATTGCGATTTCAGCGCTTATTAGTCTCAAGCGAGGCTTTGTTAAAGAAGCTCTTTCGCTAGTGACTTGGGTGATTGCAGCGATTGTTGCTTGGATGTTTGGTGGCAGCTTAGCGCATCACTTAACGCCTTATATTGATACACCATCCATACGTGTTATTGCTGCGTGTGCAGTATTATTTGTGACCACGTTAATTGTCGGTGGTTTAGTTAACTTTATCTTGGGGCAATTAATCCATGCCACCGGCTTAACCGGTACAGACCGTTTATTGGGCATGGTATTTGGTGCCGCACGTGGATTATTTTTAGTGGTTGTTTTAGTGGGTCTACTCAGCTTAGCGCCTGTTGATCAGGACAGTTGGTGGCAGCAATCCACTTTAATTCCGCAATTTCTACTGATTGCTGACTGGTCTAAAAATCTAATTTTAGATTTCTCCGGTGAGTGGATCTCGACAGCTCAAAGTGTTTAACATTGGTGAGCAAACTCAGCAGTTACAGTTCTTATAACTGTCTTTAATTAGCATGACATAGCAGGGGTCGCGTTACATGTGTGGCATTGTCGGTATTGTCGGAAAATCAAACATTAATCAAGCGCTTTACGATGCGCTTACCGTACTTCAACACCGTGGCCAGGACGCCGCTGGAATGGTGACATC
>LFRM01182003.1_pt1 | contig 12020 bp, 10 predicted proteins | sample 618341 | NCBI WGS metagenome assembly LFRM01 (sample SAMN03654438, study PRJNA283298) | anaerobic digester metagenome | isolation source: pool of bioreactors CSTR01a, CSTR02a, and CSTR03a thermophilic anaerobic... | place: Denmark: Kgs. Lyngby | collected 2014-05-21
AAGTATTACGACAATTTATATAATAAAATAAAAAATGAAGGCAAAGACATTGTCGATTATCAAGAGCAAAAAGCCATGTCTACAGGCATACTTTGTCCAGACTGCAATTGCAGCCACGTAATCAAAAATGGCTTGCAAAATGGAGTGCAAAACTACATGTGTAAAAATTGTAGTAGGCAATTCAGAGTTACAACTGGTACCTTTATGTATGGCATTCACCACAGAGATAAAATGCTAGAATACATCAAATGTATGTCTGCAGGAATGACTTTGAGAGAGTGTGCTAGAAATGTTGGTATTTGTCTGCAAACTAGTTTCTTTTGGCGACACAGAATTCTCTGTGCTTTACAATCTTTTGAAGATAAAGTTAATTTCTTTGGAGTAGTGGAATTAGAAGAGTTACTAATGAATTATTCTGAAAAAGGCAAAAAGAAGCGTGACAAGAAAGAATTAAAAAAGTTGAAGAAAAAAAAGCAAACTAAAGTGGCAGTATTAGCAGCCACTGATAGAAGTGGAAATATACTTTTCAAAAAATTAGAAGATAAACGAGTACAAGCCGAGCACGTATCAGAATTTCTAAAATCAAGAATATCTAAAGATTCAGTTGTATGTGGCAGCGATAAAAAAGCTTTTAAGACTGTAAATGCTGAACACATAAAACATAAGGAGATAACTTCTAAGAAAAAGATGAAAGGTGGTATATACAGTGTATCAACTGTTCATAAGAAGATAATAGCTTTTGTAAGTTGGATATATTATAAGTTTCGTGGAGTGGCAACGAAATATTTGACAAACTACATAATGTGGTTTGTGGTACGGGGTAAGTATCTGGCGGATAAGATAATAGAAGACACGGGGAGGTTGTTGAATTTGGCGGCGTCGGACAGGCGGGCGTGGGGGCGGTATAGTGATCTGATGTCAAAAACATATTTAATATATAACATTTAAATATTTTTCTTACAATCTCTGTTTATAAAATTTTTTCAAAATTTTATAAACCCTCCCATTCCCTATCCCCCCTCATTTATCATCTCCTCCCTTGAATTTTCCCTTTTATTCTTTCATAATTGTTTGTTTTAAATTTTTTTTAACTTTGTTTATTGTTTCGTTTTTAATTTATAAATTAAAGAATTATGGCTTATAAAATTTTAATAACAGGTGCTAATGGGCAATTAGGGTATGAGCTGAAAAAAATATTATCTCTAAATAGTAGTTACGAATTATATTTCACTGATGTTGATTCTTTAGACATCAGTGATTTTAATGCTGTTAATGATTTTATAAAAAATTTAAAAATTGATTTTATCATAAATGCAGCAGCATATACAGCTGTAGACAAGGCTGAACTTGAAAAGGATAAAGCAGAAAAAGTAAATGTAGCAGCAGTTAAAAATCTATCCATTTGTGCAAAAAATTATAATTCTAAAATGATACATATTTCTACTGATTATGTATTTGATGGTAATAAGTCATTTCCATACAATGAAACTGATGAAACTCATCCATTAGGTTATTATGGATATTCTAAATTATTAGGAGAGCGAGAAATGATAGCTATTGCCCCCAAAGGTGTTATCATAAGAACTTCATGGTTATATAGTACTCATGGCATTAATTTTGTAAAAACTATCATTAATAAAGCTTCTATGGATAATCAAAATTTACAAGTAGTGTATGATCAAGTTGGTACACCGACGTATGCTAGAGATTTGGCTAATTGTATTAATTTATTAATACAAAATTTTGATTTAGATGATTTAGAAATCTTTCATTTTTCTAATGAAGGCGTAGCATCGTGGTATGATTTTGCTCATGCCATTTTGAAAATTAGTAAAATTGATAAAAATATTACTCCAATAGAGACACAACAAATCAAACAATTAGCTGAGAGGCCTAAATATAGTGTGATGAGTAAAAATAAAATTAAATCTGCTCTGAATATTAATATACCACATTGGTGTGATTCATTAATAGATATGATTAATAATTTAAATAAATAATTATATGAGTGAAAAAAATATCGACCCCGAAATCTTAGAAAAAATTAATAATTGGCTTATGCAGCCAATAGATGAAGATGACAAACAATGGATATTAGAAAACTTAAATAGTAATCCTCGAGAGTTAGAAGAAGCTTTTTATCAAGATTTAGAATTCGGAACAGGTGGACTTAGAGGTATCATAGGAATTGGGTCTAATAGGATGAATAAATATACCGTTTCTATTGCCACGCAAGGATTAGCAAATTATATTCTACAAAATGCAAATAAACCGTTTAAGGTAGTCATTGCCTATGATTCTAGAAATATGAGTAAAGAATTTGCAAATATTTCTGCAGAGGTTTTAAGCTCAAATAATATTGAAGTTTTTTTATTCTCAGAATTGAGACCTACTCCATTATTATCTTTTGCTGTAAGATATTTACAAGCTACAGCTGGTATTGTGATAACAGCTTCTCATAATCCCAAGCAATATAATGGTTACAAAGTTTATTGGAGTGATGGAGGTCAGCTAGTGCCTCCTCATGACAAAGGTGTAATAAACGAAGTTAAAAAAGTTGGTGAGTATAGTAATGTTAAAAAAAATTACAATGCATCCCTTATCCATACTATACATGACGAGATTGATATTGCTTATCTAAATCAATTAAATAAATTACAATTTTTATCAGAAATTGTTCCTAAATCTCAAAAAATTGTTTATACTCCACTACACGGTACAGGAGTTACTTTAGTTCCTAAAGCCTTGCATTCATGGGGATTTGATAAGCTATATCTTGTAGAAGAGCAATCAATCCCTGATGGTAATTTCCCAACTACTAAATCTCCAAATCCAGAAGAAAAAGCTGCTATGGAATTAGCTATTAAAAAAGCTAAGCAGACTGATGCAGATTTAATTTTAGCTACTGATCCCGATGCAGATAGAGTAGGCACAGGGATTAAAATGCCAAATAATGATTACAAATTATTAAATGGCAATCAGATAGCTGCTTTGCTAACTTATTATAATTTAGAAATGCGAAAAAATCGAAATTCTTTACCATCAAATGCATTTATTGTTACAACTATTGTTACTACTGAGCTGATGCGTGAAATCGCTGATGATTATAATGTGAAAACTTATGATGTTTTAACAGGTTTCAAATATATTGCTGAGCTAATAAGATTAAAAGAAGGTAAAGAAACATTTATTTGTGGTGGTGAAGAAAGCTATGGATTTCTCTCTGCTGATTGGGTGAGAGATAAAGATGCTATTATGACTTCTTGTCAGATTGCTGAATTGCAGGAACATGCTGCTATGCATGGAAAAACTCTTATTGATATTCTACAAATGCTATATGAAAAATATGGATATTATTTAGAAGACCAAAAATCTATTTCTATGACTGGCATAGAAGGTATGGGAAATATGAAAAAACTAATGGATAATTATAGGAATAATCCTCCTGAAATGATAAATAATATCCCTGTAGTTAAGATTTTAGATTATCAAATCTCTAAAGCTAAAAATCTTAAAACCAACTCTATTGATAGTATTGATTTGCCCAAGAGTAATGTGTTACAATTTATATTAGAGGATAATACTAAAATTACTATACGTCCTTCTGGTACTGAACCTAAAATTAAATATTATTTTGCTATAGTTAAAAAGAATACAAATAATGAGTCTTTTGAGCAAATGTGGGCAAAATTGTTATCAGAAATGGAAGAGCTCAAAACTTTTGCTGAGGTTTAAATAAATTCTTAACTTTTTCAATTATCTTTGCTTAAAAAAATATTATGAAACTTTTTTTAGAACGTCCAATAATTTTTTTCGATTTAGAGGCGACAGGATTAAATTTAGTTAATGATAAAATTATTGAAATTTTTATGCTAAAAGTCAATCCAGATGGTACTACTGAAACTTATGAGCAACTTTTTAATCCACAAATCACTATTCCAGATGAAGTGATTAATATCACAGGTATAACTAATGAAATGGTAAAAGACAAGCCTCTTTTCAAAGAAAAAGCACAGGAAATTGCTGATTTTATTGATGATGCTGATTTTGCTGGTTTTAATTCTAATAAATTTGATATTCCACTTTTAGCTGAGGAGCTCTTAAATGCTGGAATAGATATTGACTTCTCGAGTCGCAATTCTGTGGATGTAATGGTATTATTCCATCGTTTGGAGCCACGTAATTTAGCTGCAGCTTATAGATTTTATTGTAATAGAGAAATAGAAAATGCACATACAGCTAAGGCAGATGCCATAGCTACCTATGAAATATTATTAGCTATGCTAGACAAATATTTAGAAAATGAGAATCTTGCTGATAATGATGAAAATAATTTAATATTTGATAATAACATAAAATCATTAAGCGAAATATCTAAATATCATAAAACGGCTGATTTGGCTGGTCATATTTTAATTAATGAAGATGGGAAAGAGATATTTAATTTTGGTAAATATAAAGGTAAGTATGTAGAAGAAATTTTTACTATTGAACCTCAATATTATGATTGGATTATGAAATCTCAATTTCCTCAGTATACCAAAAAAATTGTTGATAAAATTTGGCAAAGAGTAAAAGCTAATGATAATACTACAGAAGGACAACACAACGAAGAGATAAATTATTAAATTAATTCGAAAGAACTAGAACTTTAAAACTTTTGGGTTCTATAACGTTTTATATAGGTAAAGATTAAAAAAAATAATTTTATAAATTAATTTTATTTATTTTTGGACAGTTAAATATTAACCACAGAGTTCTCAAAGAATGCACAAAGAACACAGAGAAAGATAGAATTAAAAGGCTTAAAAAATGGTACTTTGTGAACTTGGTGTAATATCTTCGTGCCCTTTGTGGTAAAATAATTAACCTAAATAATTTACCAACAATAAACGTTATAGAACCAAAATTAAATATAAATAATTTTAAGTTAAAGATTAAAAAAAATTTATAATTTTATAACGTCAAACTATAAAAAATTAAAATGGATATGGAAAATTCAAAAAATACATCAATAAATACTCAGAAGGTAGCTCCGAGTCACCATGTTAGTAATATTACATTTATTACAATATTTTTTGCATTAATATTATTTAATGGGCTCAATAATAAATCCCATGCCCAGGCACCAGCCATTGAATGGCAAAAATGCCTCGGCGGAACAAGTTGGGATTATGCAAAATCCATCCAGCAGACAAGTGGTGGGGGATTTATTGTGGCTGGTTACACATCTTCCAATGACGGCGATGTGTCGGGGAATCATGGAGGTGGTGACTATTGGGTAGTTAAACTTGACAGTTCAGGAACCATTCAATGGCAAAAATGCCTCGGCGGAACAGATAATGATGAGGCAAAATCCATCCAGCAGACAAGTGATGGGGGATATATTGTGGCTGGTGAAACATGGTCCAATGACGGCGATGTGTCGGGGAATCATGGATATTATGATTATTGGGTAGTGAAACTTAACAGTTCAGGGGATATTCTATGGCAAAAATGCCTCGGCGGAACAAATGTGGATCAGGCATTCTCCATCCAACAGACAAGTGATGGTGGATTTATTGTGGCTGGTGGAACATTTTCCAATGACGGCGATGTGTCGGGAAATCACGGAATTGTTGACTCTTGGATAGTGAAACTTAACAGTTCAGGGGATATTATATGGCAAAAATGCTTCGGCGGAACAGATGATGATGTGGCATTCTCCATCCAACAGACAAGTGATGGTGGATTTATTGTGGCTGGTGGAACATGGTCCAATGACGGTGATATGTCGGGGAATCATGGAGGTAGTGACGCTTGGGTAGTGAAACTTAACAGTTCAGGGGATATTATATGGCAAAAATGCTTCGGCGGAACAGATGATGATGTGGCAACCTCCATCCAGCAGACAAGTGATGGGGGATTTATTGTGGCTGGTTACACATCTTCCAATGACGGCGATGTGTCGGGGAATCATGGAGGTGGTGACTATTGGGTAGTTAAACTTGACAGTTCAGGAACCATTCAATGGCAAAAATGCCTCGGCGGAACAGATAATGATGAGGCAAAATCCATCCAGCAGACAAGTGATGGGGGATATATTGTGGCTGGTGAAACATGGTCCAATGACGGCGATGTGTCGGGGAATCATGGAAATAGTGACTATTGGGTAGTGAAACTTAATAGTTCAGGGGATATTGAATGGCAAAAATGCCTCGGCGGAACAGTTAAGGATATTGCAAAAACCATTCAGCAGACAAGTGATGGGGGATTTATTGTGGCTGGTTACACAAATTCCAATGACGGCGATGTATCGGGGATTCATGGAGATTATTATGACTTTTGGGTAGTGAAACTTAACAAATGAGCCGGAGGGAATAAATGAAATAGAAAATTACAATTTACTGTCAATATACCCCAATCCATTCACAGAAAAGGCAATAATAACTTTTGATAATCCGAAAAATGAAAAATACAAATTGATTATTACAGATGTTACAGGAAAGGTAGTAATGGAAATTAATGAAATTTATGGAAATACAGTAGAAATTGATGGAAGTAAGTTGTCTGCTGGGGTTTATGTGTTTGAACTGACCAGCGATCAATGCTTTTTGGCAGGCAAAAAAGGCACAAAGAACACAGAGAATGATAGAATTTAAAAGGCTTCAAAAATGGCACTTTGTGAACTTGGTGTAATATCTTCATATCATTTGTGGTAAAATAATTAAACTAAATAATTTACCAACAATAAACGTTATAGGACCAAAATTGGAATACAATATTTTCGTAAAATCAAGCATTCCTTCTCATTGCTTCTACTGGGTCTAATTTAGAAGCTTGCAATGTAGGAATTATACCTGCTAAAAAACCAACAATCATTGCTATTAATATTCCCATTATTATGTTTGCAAATGTCAGCGGGAAAGAAAATTTTATTAAAAATTGTAGGACTAATGAAAGAATTAAAAATAATATTAATCCAATAATTCCCCCCATAATACTTAAAAATACAGATTCTATCATAAATTGTAGAAGGATGAATCTCCTTTTAGCTCCTAATGCTTTTTGTATTCCTATTTGTTGAGTTCATTACTGTCAAGTTTTATAAAATTTCTAAGAAATAAAACTGGTACAAAAATTAGTTCATCACCTGAACCGCCAAGCATATTTTCACCTTCTTTTTCTAAAATACCTATAACTGTTAATTTTTGTGAACCAACTTTAATAGCTTGTCCTACAACTTTTTCATTACCAAAATAGTCTATAGCAGTCTGATAACCTATTATGCATACTGCCTCACCTCGCTCAGTTTCATTAGTAGTAAACATTCTGCCTTCTTTAATGTTAAATGGCAAAAAATCAGGATAAGACAAAGTAATACCACTCAAATATTGATCTGTTTTAGTTAATAATGGTGTAGAAGCTTTCTGTTGTGTGGAGGCTAAATAAGCTATCTCTTCAATAGTTTTGGCATTATTTTGCAGGAATAGATATTCTCTGTAAGAAGGATTTGGTCTAGAAATATATTTCCACCAAGGGAAATCTGCATCAAATACCCAAGGCCATTTTTGTACAAAAATAGTATTGCTTCCTAGAGATTCAATAGATGTATTGATTTGATTTTTAATAGAATCTATCACTGTGAAAACAGCAATTATAGAAAAAATACCTATAGTGATGCCTGAAATTGTTAATATAGTACGTAGCTTATTAGACCTGAGCGATTGCCAAGCCATTATTAAAGCTTCTTTGATAAAAATCCAAATCATTTATTTACTATATTCATTGCTGTTGCTATTATACTAACAAACTCTTCACCTTTTAATGAAGCTCCTCCAATGAGTCCGCCATCTATGTCTGGCATAGAAAATAATTCATAAGAATTATCTTTTTTCACACTTCCACCATAAAGAATTATCATATTTTGACTAACTACATCATCGTATTTATTCATTATCATGTTTCTAATAAAAGTGTGCATCTCTTGAGCTTGCTGTGGCGTAGCATTTACTCCTGTTCCTATAGCCCATACTGGTTCATAAGCTATGATAATTTTTTTAATTTGTTCTATAGATAAATCATATAAAGCTCCACTGATTTGATTTTTTACAATTTCAAATTGTTCATTTGCATTTCTTTGTTCTAATGTTTCACCTACACAATAGATAGGAGTAATATTTTCTTGCAAACAAAGTTTAATTTTCTTTGCTAAAACTTCTTCACTCTCACCAAAATATTGCCTTCTCTCAGAATGTCCAATAATAGCGTAATCTATACCTGAACTTTTTAACATAGACGAAGAGATTTCTCCTGTATATGCACCATTAGTATACGCTGATGCATTCTGAGCTCCTAAATAAATATCTGTACGAGTAAATATATTTTTAGCTTCTGATAAATAAATAAAAGGTGGACAAATTAAAATATCAACATTTGAATGATCTTTAGGGATATTAATGTTTAAATACTTTAATAGCTCTAATGCCTCTTGATAATTAGGATTCATTTTCCAATTACCAGCAACAAATTTTTTTCTCATAATTATTTTTTTATAAAAATATGAATTTTTTTATTGAAAAAGATTCAAATATTATTTTTGTGATAATTCTTTAGCTTTAGCTATCCAATTTTCTACATCTTCTTTAGAAGGGAGAGGCTCAGAAATCTTATGTTTTTTTCTCAACCCACCTAAATTATTTAAAATTTTATTAGCATTAGTATCTAATAAATCATTTGGAGTTACAATACCAGATTCAGTAAGCAGAGGGATCCAAATATCTGGGACTCCAATAGATTTCAGACTTTCAGATTCCATTGCTATAGCTTTACGTTCTGGAGCCATTTGAGGGAAAAAGATAACTTCTTGAATAGAGTTTGCATTAGTCATAATCATAGCTAATCTATCGATGCCAATTCCTAAGCCTGCTGTTGGTGGCATACCTAGCTCTATAGCACTTAAAAATTCTTCATCTAAAATCATAGCCTCTTCATCACCTAATTGTCTAAGTCTTAATTGCTCTTCTAATCTATTACGCTGATCTATGGGATCATTCAGTTCAGAATATGCATTACACAGCTCTTTACCATTTACTATCAATTCGAAACGCTCTACTAATCCAGGTTTAGACCTATGTTTTTTGGCTAATGGACTCATCTCTATAGGATAATCCATGATAAATGTAGGTTGTATCAGATGTGGCTCTACTTTTTCACCAAAAATAGTATCTATTATTTTACCTTTGCCAGTAATTCCTTCTATATCAATATTTAATTTTTTAACGATTTCAATAAGTTCACTCTCATCCATATTAGAAATATCAAAACCAGTAAATTTTTTTATAGCATCAAAAATGCTAATACGTTCAAAAGGTCTAGCAAAAGATATTATATTGTCACCAACAGTGATGTCGGCTTTACCATGTATAGACATACAAATATGTTCTAACATCTCTTCTACAGTATCCATCATCCAATAATAGTCTTTATAAGCGACATAAAGCTCCATTTGTGTAAATTCAGGATTATGAAAACGATCCATACCCTCATTACGAAAATCTTTAGCAAATTCATAAACAGCATCTAACCCACCAGCTATTAAACGCTTCAGATATAGCTCATCAGCTATTCGCAAAAATAAGCTAGTATCTAAGGTATTATGATAAGTCTTAAAAGGTCTAGCAGCAGCACCACCATAAATTGGCTGTAAAATAGGGGTTTCTACCTCCATGAAATTTTTTTGATTTAAAAAATCTCTCATACTCTGCACCATCTTTGTCCTAATCCTAAAAATTTCTTTAACTTGAGGATTTACGATTAAATCTAATGTTCTATTTCTATATCTTTGCTCTGGATCGGTAAAGGCGTGATAAGTTTTGCCATCTTTTTCCTTTACTATTGGTAAAGGGCGTAAACATTTAGCTAAGAGTTTTATTTCTTTAGCATGAATAGTGATTTCTCCCATCTTGGTTCTAAAAACAAAACCATGTATGCCTACTATGTCACCAATATCAAATAACTTTTTAAAAACTATTTGATAAAAACTGTTATCATTTGGTGGACAAATATCATCCTGTTTGATATAAACTTGTATACGCCCAGTGCTATCCTGTACTTCTATAAATGAAGCACCACCCATTATACGTCGGCTCATTATACGCCCAGCAATGTATACATCATTAAAAATTTCTGTATCTTCATTAAAATTATCCAAAATATCTTTTGCATAATGAGTAATAGGATATCCTTCATTAGGATATGGGTTTATACCCATTTGGCGCAATTGCTGTAAGGCTTCTCGCCTTATAATCTCTTGCTCACTAAGTTCAATTGTCATAGATTTTTTGCAAATTTCATAAATTTTAACTAAATAAAGAAATTGATATAGATTTATCTATAATAATATTTTTGAATAATTTTTTGAAAAAATAAGGGGATAGGGTGGGGGAAGGATGGTAATTATTATTTTTATAGAATATCAAGTTTATAGATTATAAATTTTATTATATTTGCAAAAAAATTATTGTTATGGATAAAATATTTGAAAACCCAACTAAAATATTTGCCCTTACTAAAGAAGGTACACGTGAATTTTACGATAATCTCTATAATGAGTTGATTGAAGAAGGCAAAGATGTAGTCGATTATCAAGAAATCAAAGCTATGTCTACTGGTGTACTTTGTCCAGAATGTAATAGTAGTCATGTAATTAAAAATGGTTTGCAAAGTGGAGTACAAAATTACCGATGCAAAAACTGTGGTAGGCAATTCCGTGTTACCACTGGCACCTTTATGTATGGCGTTCATGAAAAGGGCAAAATGCTAGAATATATCAAATGTATGTCTGCTGGCATGAGCTTGAGAGAGTGTGCTAGAATTGCACATATAAGTCTCACAACGAGTTTCTTTTGGAGGCATAGAATATTGTGTGCTCTGCAGTCATTTGAAGATAATGTTAATTTTTTTGGCATAGTAGAATTAGAAGAATTGCTCATGAATTACTCAGAGAAAGGCAAAAAGAAGCGAGAAAAGAAAGAAGTAAAAAAATTGAAGAAAAAGAAACCCACAAAGGTAGCAGTATTGGCAGCCACAGATAGAAGTGGGAATATTTTGTTTAAAAAATTAGAAGATAAGCGAGTTCAGGCTGAACACATATCAGATTTTCTAAAATATAGGATATCTGAGAATTCAGTGGTATGCGGCAGCAATAAAAAAGCTTTCAAGACAGTAAATGCTGAACACATCAAACACAAAGAAATATCTTCTAAGAAAAAGATGAAAGGTGGTATATACAGTGTATCAACTGTTCACGAGAAGATAACAGATTTTGTAGGCTGGATTTATTTCAAGTTTCGAGGAGTTGCAACGAAATATTTAACGAACTACATAATGTGGTTTGTAGTTAAGGGGAAGTATTTGGCGGAGAAGATTATAGAAGATACGGGAAGGATACTGAACTTGGCGGCGTCGGATAGGCGGGCATGGCAACGGTACAGTGATTTGATGTCTCAAACATATATAATCTATAACATTTAAAATTTTTTTCAATTCCATTTTGAAATACCTCCTTCTCTCAATCTCTCATCTCGTTAATATTTATTAATTACTCAAACGCATATTTTTACTAAAAATATGCGTTTAAAATATATACTGACTAAAAATTATTTTCTTAACTTAGCAGCAAAAATTTAAAATATGCGTTCAATTATTAGTTTATTAATTTTCCTAGCATTGAGCATAACTACTTTTGCTCAACAAACCAAACAAATTACGCTAGACGTCATATGGCAATCTAGCACTTTCTATCCTGAAATGATGCGGGACTATCGTATGTATCCATTATCTGATGCCTATACTGTGGTAGAGAATAATGCTATAGTATTATATGACCTCAAATCTGATAAACAAATTAAAGAATTATTTCCTTCAAGTGTGGCTAGTCAAAACAAGATAAGTATTGATGATTATTCTATTTCTACTAATGCTAATTTTATTCTAATTTTTACTAATACTAAACAAATTTACAGACATAGCACAGAGAG